>JACCDR010185116.1_pt1 | contig 103127 bp, 87 predicted proteins | sample 7446431 | NCBI WGS metagenome assembly JACCDR01 (sample SAMN15323443, study PRJNA562643) | freshwater metagenome | isolation source: river surface water | place: USA:Blue River Watershed | collected 2017-08-17
ATGGTGGCCAAGCGCGAGCTTCTGGACACGGCCATGGTGCGCTTGGCGCGGCTCGTGACGTCCACATAGAAAATCCACGAGCGCGCCAACGTCATTTTCGACGGCCAAGAGGTGTTTCAGGCGACCGCCAAAAAGCTGGCCGACGCCCAGGAGTCGAGCGTCGAGACGGTCCAGAAAATCCTCAACCGGCGACTGGGCAAGATTGTCAAGATCTTTGTCAACCGCACGCGCACCAACGAGGCCGCCATCGAGCGGCTGGAGCGACGATTGGATGAACTGGCCGCCGGGCTGGAGGACAGGGCGCACTTGGCAACGGTCGTGGTCCTCGACCTGGTCGTGGCCCTCCTTGCCGCTCTGTTTGGCCTAAAGCTGTTTGCACTCGCAGACACGGTGGACGCGCTCGAGGCGCGCGACAATGCCGCCAGGCGCACTAAGAACGATTAACCGTGTAACACTAAACGTCAAGACAATCTCTAACGTGTCTAGACGCACGTTTTTTTGGGTACGAGACGCGCGCGCGGATTGGTCAAACCGTCAACGCGCACGCGTAATCAAGCGGAATGAGCAACGACAAGACGTCCAAGAAGCGCAAGCAGGCCGACGAGGCCCCGGAGACACCCGAGGAGAAAAAGAAGGCCACCAAGGAGGCCGAGGCCGACGGCGACGAAAAGAAGAGCAAGCGCGGTGGTCCGCGTCGGCTGGTGCGCCGCGCCGACGAGGGGCCGTACCGCTCGGAGCTCGTGAGCCTGGCGGCGATCCGCGCCCTGGCCAATGAGAACGCGGGCACCAAGGTCACCGTGTCGAGCGCACTGGCGTCGCAGATCGACTACATGTTTCGCACACTGGCTGCCCAGGTGGCGGCGCGCGCCGTGCGCATTGCCAAGGACAGCGTGCGCGGCGAGACGCGCGCCATCGACAAGCTCGCAGAGGACAAGAAGGACGAGGGCGGAAAGACGGAAAAGAAGAAGAGCGAGGCCAAGCCCAAGGACAATTCGGAGAAGAAGGATGGCAATGCCGAGGAGAAGAAAAAGGAGCCGATGGGTCCTGCGAGCGTGGCCGTCAACTCCAAGGCGGTGATTGAGGCGTTCATGGACACGGTGCGCGCGCACATGTACCGCGAGGTGCCGCGCCCCAAGACCAAGGAGGCCGCGATCAACGACCTGCACGCCACGGCCATGGAGACGGACGACCATGCGCGCGACGAGACCGAGGACCTGCGCGAAGAGATGGTGCGCGCCATGAAGCTGTACACGCAGTTCCGCAAGATCAATGGCGATCTGGCGGCCAAGCTGCACGAGGCGTTTGTCGAGGACAAGGGGCGCGCGGGCGCCAATGTCAAGGAGCTGACGGCGGCCTACAAGAAGCGCGTGGCCGAGGTGTCGACCGGCGACCGCGCGACGCGCAAGCACCTGGAGATCCACGTCAGCATCTCGACCACGCGCGAGATCCTGCGCTCGCACGTCGGGGCGTCGCAGGTCCTGCGCAACACGGCCACCGTGGCGCTGGCAGCGGGTCTTTCGCACCTGCTGGGCCGCATCTGCGGCGGCATGGGCAGCATGCTCCACGCGCAGCGCGCCGTGGCCAAGTCGGGCCCCAAGGAAAACCGGCGCCTGAACATGGACCACCTGACGGGCTCGTTCGTCCACCCGACCAAGCGCGTCGAGCTGGCATCGAATGGCAAGGAGCGCGAGATTGAAGTGTCGGTGGCGCGCTACCCGATGCTGTGGAACACGTTCTTCAAGACGCTGCCGCTCAACGTCGACATTTGCCGCGCACTGGCCGACACGCCCGCGCTGGTCATGGGCGCCACCATGCCGCTACTCGACAACACGTTCCGCGTCGAGGTTGATGCGTGAATCGCACGAATGAATTCATTTGACAGTTTGCCTTTGTGCTTGGCGGCGGCGTCCGGTGGCACGGCCTGTGCGCAGGCCGTGCGTGGGCTCGCACTCTTTGGCGTGCAGCGCGGCGACGCGGTCGATCCAGGGCTGGGGTGCAATGAACGCGTCGCCGACGGGCCGGATCAGGCCGACCGACACGCCTCCGCCGCCGTACCCGGTCTCGCCCGTGGCGCCCGATCCGGCGGCAATGAATGGGTACACGCCCGTTGGAGGCTGCCTGCCTTCAAAGGTGCACTCGACGTAGACGTGTTCGTGGTCGAGACGGTGGAGCACGACAAGAGTCTGATCGCGCGCCGCCGCCTCGGCCGAAACAAGCCGTGCGCCCAGCCGTGTGAGCTCGGGCGCAAGCTTGCGGACCGCCGTCTCGTAGTAGAACCGCGCCAGCGCGGACCGCTCGCCCTTGTCGCGGTCGAGCTCGGGCGAGCCGGCGCTCTTGACCCACGCAAAGATGGGCAAACCGGCCAGCGAGTAGCCCGGCGCGAGCACGTACATGGCCTCGCCAAACAGGCGCGTCTCGGTCTTTTGCGTGTGCAGGAATGCCAGAGATGCCAGGTTTGCGAGCACGGCCCGGTCCGGCACCAGGGGCACAACGACGGGCCGGTCCGAGCCCAGCATGCAGCGCTCGTGGTAGAGACGCACGCGCGGCACGTCCTGCTCCTTCTCCCCGTCACTGGTCTCGGCGCCAGCGGACCGAGCGAGATGTGCGACGACGATGCACTTGCGATCGGTGCGTGCAAACTCGCGCGTGATGGACGTGCCGCACACGCAGGCAAGGTCGGGGTCATAGACAAACGACGCGTCGCGCGCGGGACAGTCGCGGTACGGGCTGGTGGGCACGCCCAGGATGCACGCGCGGTGGTGGAGCGAGTTGCTGCCGCGCGGCGCCGCCACGCGCTGCCGCTGCCAGCCGTCGGTGATGCGAATCTCGTCCAGCGGCAGGTAACACGTCGCACACGCCGTGGCATACACCTCGGGCAGCCGGAACGCGTACGCCTCGGCGTCCACCATCCTGTCTCTGCCCTACACAAACGGCGCTTCATATATGGAGCGGGTAGCGGCATTTTCGAACCGGTGCATATTGCAATGCCGGATGGAACGGTGTCTCTGTTTGACACGGAGGAGGGCGACTCGGATGGAACTCTGCTCGGGGCCACCCGGCGTTGCACGTGCTGCGACGAAGGGCAATGTGGTCGGCGCGCGTGCAGTTTCTGCGGAGAAACGGCCCGCTCCGCGTGCACGCTTCTATGGGCGTGCATCGTGTGGATTGCAACTGGACTGTGGACGTGCACGCGAGGAGCGCTGTCCGTTGCTGGGGAAACGTTTGTGAGACAGGTCACAATGGCGGCAGTGTATGCAATCGCCGTGACTGCAATCGTTCTCGGGATTATTTATGGCGCGACGGGCTACAATCCGCTTGCGGGTCTATGGTGACTTTACTCGAGCACCTTCAACAAACGGTCCACTTTCTTCGAGTGGACGGACCCGTCAAAGCTTGCACCCTCGTTGAGGATCGTCATCTCGGCCATGTCGCGCAACCAGGACAGGGTGCCCGGGTACGATCCGTACTCGCCGATTGCGTTCGGGTGACGGCAAAACCCGGCGCGCATGCTGACGAGGTAGTTTTTGTAAAACGTTTCCGTGTCGCGCTCGACCGTGATGACTTGCATGGCACGCTCTGTGTTCCACGCCTTGGAGCGCAGGGCATACAGGGCGCGGTAGGACTCGCCGTGGAGACGACCCATCCGCTCGGCCAGCAGGTCGTCAAAGTTCATAAAGGAATCGATTTCCACCCAGGCCTCGCCAAGGTAGACGGCAAGCGCCTCGCCGTCGGCAAACCCGCGCTCGCGGCCCAGCTTGGCAATGACGCGCTCGATCTTGCGCGAGCGGGCCTTGTTGCGGCGCACCAGCTTGACCGACTTGACAATGACAAACCCGTTTTCATCGGTCTCGGTATCGTCTCGCTCGACCCGTGGCGATGGTGGGCGAGGCGCAAGGGGAGGAAACGCATCGGTGGACGCGAGGTCGGGGACGCTCTGTTCCGCGTCCGAGTCGGGCTCGGCCAACACGGCAAACATGGCGTATGGAGAAATGGCGGGTTGAAAGAATACATTTACTCCACATCTACACATGCCAAGCGCCGCTCCAACCATCATTGGATAGTTGCGTTCCAGCCCAGGGCGTCAATGACGGCAGTGACGCTCGCTTCGTCCAGGCTTGCTAGGTAGTGTCCGATGGCCAACATTGTCTTGTCGTATTTCACATCATCCAGGTCGACCCACAACCTCCCGTTCTCGTACATGCCGCGGTACTGGTAAATGCTTGTCATCGCAACATTTGCCGGGCCATTGCCCAAGTTCTTTTGTAGCGCAGACGCGATTCGCTCCAAAGCGAGTTCCGCTTGCTCCCGGCGAAAGAGCTCCCGTGCCCCGTCCCGGAGACGAGTCCGCTCGCCGTCTGTGAGAGACGTGTCCTCGTCAAGTCGACTCATAATGGCTTGGAACTGTCCCAAGAGTTCCCTGTGCTGCACGCTCGACTTGCCAGTGTCACCGAGCTCGTTCCTGGCCGCCATTTCCGCCCACGCCCGGCGGTTGGCCTGAAACAATAGATCCGTCTTATAGTCTGGGCGCGTTCGGAGGACCACGTCCCTGTGGGCGCGCCGCGCGCGCGGCGACGATGACGCGTGAGACGCGCCCATGCCGCTGGACCGTCTATCCGTAAACCGCGGTCCCGTGGGCAACATACCCGGGGCCCGATCCGCGGACCACGCAACAGGTCAGTGGACCGCAAACCGCCAGTCCTGTGCGCCACAGTTCCAAAACACCACCACCATGGCCAACCACGTCAGGATCGGAGTCGACCCAGACTATACGCCGGGCGACTGTCCCGACTGTGGATCGACACTCGAGCTGGACGACGAGGGCCAGTCAGGCGACCGAACGGACCTCGTGTACAAGTGTTGCTACTCGAAGATCATTGTGCACCTACATGAAGACCGCAAGACAGGCGCGTTCATCCAGGCCAAGGCCAACTGCGAGGGCTGCCTGTGGTGCAATCCCAAAGAGTCACCGACGGCGATCCACAAGCAACTGGTCGAATTCGTCGAGTGGTTCGAGAAGACGCACCCCTCGACCGCCGCAACCCAGGGTTGGTCCGAGTTGGCGTCCACGGCGCTGCGCGAGCACAAGGAAGCCCTGGGTAACCTGGAGGCGTGCGACGCCGATACCACGGCCATGGAGGACGACACGGGCGCGCTTGCATGTGCGCCAATTGTCATGGCGTACACACGCGCGTGTGTGTGGCTTAACCGCCCAAACGCGTTTGCGAAACGGCCGGCTGTCTCAAAGAAAGCAAAGACGCAGTAGTAAACGCACACTAACGTCTTGATGCACATTTCATCACACCGGAATTCATTCTGTCGTACGCCCCGCGTGCACTCGAAACGATGACCAAGGTGGCCGAGAGCAAGGAAGTGGAAAAGCCGGTGGTGGCCAAGCGCCACAAGAACCGCGCGAAAAAGGCGATGGCGAGCGAGTTTGGCAAGAGCGAGATTCGGCGCATCCTGCGCAGCTGCAACGTGCAGAACCGCAAGCGCGGCGTAGTGCAGGCGGCGCTGGCCAATACGCACCTGCGGTTCGACCAGGTGGTGGCGCTGGCGCGTGCCGAGGCCGATCTGGACAAGAGCAAGACCATTGCGCTGCGCCACGTCAACGTGGCGGCGCGCCGCCTCATGTTTTTCCACGGCTCGCTGGCCACGCGCACCGAGCGCGACACGTACCACCTGGTGCGCGAGGAGCGCAAGGCCAAGCTGGAGCGCAAGGCCAAGCTGGCCGAGATGAACGAGGAGGAGCGCGCCAAGTTTATCAAGGACAGCCGCGCCGTGCGCCGCGTCCTGACCTACAGTAGCCACATTGAAGCGTCGCGTCGCGCGGCCAAGGCCGCCGCCGACCGCAAGGAGGCGCGCAAGTCGGGCGCAGCGGCGGCCCCCGCCGAAGAGGAAAAGGCGGCCAAGAAGAAGGCCACGTCTGCCGCACCGTCCAACAAGAGCAAGTCCAAGGACGACAAGGGTGATGACAGTGACGACGACGATGACGAAGATGGCGAGGCACCCGTGTCGAGCAGCAAGCAAAAGGCATCCAGGGTCATGGACGTCGAGGACGATGGACCCGAGGCGCCATCACAGGACATTTGAAGATCATTCGCACAAAATGAAGTCATAGACTCGTATTCCCATGTCGCTCGAACTTGTACGATTGGACAGGTTGTCGGTCGAGCGTGCCTTGCACGACCTGCTGGGTCTGGACGCAACGGTGAAGCGGTACACGCGTCTGGCGTTCCAGATCAAGAGTTTGCCCGAGATGGCACGCGCCTATTCGGCGGCCGTGGACGCGACGCGGACACTGCTGCAGCGCCTGGTGCGCGTGCGCGAAGAGGACACGGACAACAGGATCGGGGAGGATGACTGGAAGGACGCGTGCGAGTGGCACCTGTGCCTCTTTTTGCGCCTGCTGCCGTTCTACTACCGGTACGGCGGCGTGCTGACGAACCGGAACCAGCTGGGCGGGGCGTATCGCATCATGTCGCGCACCGACACGGCGCTTCTGTTTCGTACCGACACGGCCCCGGGACATGTCGGCGTGCGGGGCACAATCACAGACGAGATGGAGGTGCAGCTTGGCCTGGTCACGACCGAGGGCAGGCCCCTGCCGCCCGTGCGCCTGCTCGAGACCGATCCGCTGCACTGGGTGCAGCCATGGGACGCGTCGGTGATTGTGCCAGACACGGACAGCTCGCGCTGCCGCAACCAGTACGCCAAGCGCGCGGCGGGCCGGTTCTGGGAATTGGTCAACACGTTCCAGGCGGCCACGCACGTGGACCGCTTTGTTCCACTGGGAGGATCGCTCTACGTGTGCTTTTGCGCCAACCTCGTGTGCCCAGTCGCACGTGCGCTCGTCTCGGCGTGCATGCTGTTCCTCGAGCGCGCGCGCGACGGCCCCCGCGTCCTCGGACAGTGCGAGGCCATGCCGCCACCCGAGCCCGCCGTGCGATGGGACCCAACGTACCTGAAACTCTTGTCCCCCGGGCGCGTGGCGGTCAATTACGAGCGCGACGCGGTGGCCACGGCCGAGCTGTGCGCACTCGACGCACACGGCCGACCCGTGCAGTACGTCCAGTTGCGCGCGAGTGCCAGCGGACGGCTGTGTGGGTTCCCGACCGACCGCATCCAACACGTCGAGGGTGACACGGATACGTACGTGCAGTGCATTAGCGCGTGGATTGCGCACGTTACACAGTTTGCGCGCAAACACGACGGGGCCGAGATGCTTGACGTGCTTGGCGATGTTGCGCTATTGTGAAAATACAGACTCATTCGGTCAAACGCACCGCTAGACGCGACGAAAAAAAAAAGAATGCCGCGCCCCCGTGACGTTGAAGCCTCTTCGGAGCGCATTGTGAGCCGCAAGGACTCGTCGTCGAAGAAGAGCAAGACACCAGTGGCGGTCGTCACCGCTAAGCGGGTGGTGGTGTCGGGCAAGACGCCGCGCAAGATGCCCAAGGCTGCGGCGGTCCGCGCCGAGATTGCCAAGAAGGAAAAGAAGGAACGCCCCAGGATGGTCGACGACGAGGCCGAAGAGGCGGACGAGGCCGAGGAACGCGAGGCGCCCAAGAAGACCAAGAAACGCGCTGCGCCTTCTTCGGACGCCGAGGAGGAAGAAAACGAGGCGCCGGTCAAGCCGGCCAAGAAGAGCAAGAAGCCGGCAAGCAAGGACGACAAGGACGACGAGGCGACGGCCGACGAGGGCGAGCGCGAGGGCAAGGAAAAGAAGAAGCGGGCCAAGCCGCGGTTCAAGAAGCACACGATGCATGTGCGCGAAATGAAGTTTTTGCAAGAAATCCCGAACGAGCAGCTGCTCAAGTCCAAGACGGCACACCGTCGCGCGCGGCAAGTGGCCAATGGCGACTATCGGTTTACGCGCGACGCGGTGACGCGCATTGCCGAGATTGCCGTGGGCATGTCCAAGCTAGACATTTGCCGCGCACGCGCTCTGAACCAGTTTGTGTCGATCCACGACGGCACGGGAATGGCGAACCCGGGCCCGCTGCGTGCGAGCGCGCTCAGCATGGCGCACCTGCTGGCGTCACACTGACCGATACGGAACCGAGTAAACGTAACGACTAGATGCGTGTATTGCATGCGAGAAGGTCGCGCTGGATCTGGAGTTCCGCGTCGAGCGCGGGGATGCCCGTCGACGGGTCGAGCGGGTTTGAAGGCGTGCGCGCGTTGAGCTCGACGGCGCACACGGGCAGGCGCGCACCGGGGTGGCGCGCCGAGTGGATGCCGACGGGCACGGTGGGGCGGAACACGAGAAACGCGCGAGACCGAGACGCGCCCGAGCTCGGCTCGGCGCGCACGAGTTCGACGCGCATCGTGTCGTGGCGCCCCAGCGCCGCCAGCCTTGCGCGAATCAGGTACAGGACCAGCGGGAGAGCGAGATGGGGAGTGGTTTTGGCGCCCTCTTTCTGTTCGGCAAGCGGGAGGACAAGCCGCGTGGGGTGCACAAACAGCACGTCCGTGCTGGCAGCGGCTTCGAGATCGACAAACACGGGCCCGAGCACAATGCGGCTGGCGCGCACGGCGGCGCGCGCAAACGTCCAGACCGAAACGCCGAGCCCGTATCCGTCATCCCCCGTTCTGTGGATCGCGTCGACCTGGGCCAGCGCGCGGTCGTACGCGACGCGGTCGGGCTCGGCCATGCGCAGCGGCGGCAGGCGCCCGTCGTCCAGGTGGCGCACGTGGTACCACGCACACGGATGGTCTCCTGCGCCCGGATGCGACGACGTGCTCGCTGGTTCCGGTTTCGCGGTGCCGGCCCCGTCGTCCCTGTCGTCCTCGTGATCATCCAACAGGTCTTCGGCCACCTGCCACGCGTTCTCGTGCACCAGCGCGGAAATGGCAGCGGGGTCGCGCGGCTGCACGTCCTCGATGCGCACGATCTCGACGGAAAACGGGCCGAACGCAAACACGTGGCCGACGCCAATGTGCTGGCCGCTCGACACGGCACAGGCGCGCGCGCCACACTGGTCGCCCGCAACAAACGTGCCCCAGAGCAGGTGGAGCGCATTGTGGGTGCCCGAGGCCGCGTCGCCGTACGCGGGAAGCGAGACGGACGAATCGTCGGACCGCAGCGGCACGGCCACGGGGCACACGTGCATGCACGTGCCGTCGGGCGCGCACGCGTGGTGACAGTGCTCGAGACTCAGGAACGAGCCGTCGGGAATTTCGGAACCGGGTGCGACGCGCACGCGGCAGTGAAACACGTGGCATGTCACCGTCGCAAACTGGAGCCGCGACGCGCGCGGGCCACACACTGCTTCCAGCGCGTGTGCCATGCCCAGATCCTTTCCTGTGAACGCCAGCTCGAACCAACACATACTTTAGTAGGACGCACACGGCCTGAGGACAAGGACCGGTGTCACGAGACTGACCGCGAGCACAGAGACGGCCAGGGACCACTTGGTGAATGGGGGAAGGTTGCAAATGCACGCGCAACGCTTCTTGGATGTCGTATCCTGGTCCTGAGTTCCGCGCGACGCCTTTTGAGGGCCGTGGTGACACATGGCCATGAGAAAGTAAACGATGAGGACTGCGACGGTCGTGTAGCCCAGCCCGTAGGTCAGCGCCGAGTCGCGCACGTGCACGTCCGACGCCAGAGCGGCGCAAAAGCCCAGGCACGAAAGAATGGACAGGATGACTTGGTAACACTGTTCTCGTCCGGTCGGCTTCCATCCAAGCGCATGGTCAATCCACTCTATGCACCCGGTCGGCTCACCCGCACGTGAACTGTCGCTGGACGAGGCGCGCTCCACCAGATTGACCTGGTCTGCTGCGTCGCCCGACGATGCCGAAGATCTGGTGCACAGCGCCGCGAGGCACGCGAGGGCCGAGGAAAACACGTCGGGGTTCAGGCACGCCATCATCGACGCAAATGCGGACACGGACGTGATCGAGGCATTGGTAATCGAGGCCGCGCTCGAGCGCGGAATGTCATTCTCCGGAAGCAGTACATAGACAAGGTGCGAGGTTGCGTAGAGGAACGTGACCAGGAGGCGCATGGCGCGCTTGAACACGTACGGGCGGTTCCAGCAGCAGGTAATGGACACGTCCCAGACCACACCGGGCGCCCAGGTCAGAATAACGGCAGGCAAGAGGAGAATGACCAGCGTCGTGGCAAAGCGCTCGGCTGGCGTTTCCCACAGGTAGCGCGACGGCCGCGCGTCGAGCCGCCACTGGTCCGTGTCGCACATGGAATTGTACGGACTCGTCATTCGTATTTACATGAACACACGAAAGCACACGCACTCGCCGCCACGTGGCTATATACCCGTGTCGAATCCCTCGGCGCGCAAGAGGGGCACATAGTCGTCGAGTGCGTCGACGCGGCGCAGAATGAGCGGCGACGTGATGGCAGAGCGCGCCACAGCCTCCTTGAGCCAGCGCTCGACGCCGCCCTGGGCACGCGAGTACGACCGCTGGCGCACCTCCTCGTCGTCGCGCAGACAGACGCCCTTGAGGTCGTGCTCGGACGGCAGCACAACGTTGAGATTGGGAACGGGCGCCAGCAGCCAGCGCGACGCATTGGTCTCCTCGCAGTGGTCCACCACGCCCGTGCCCGAGCGGAACGCCACCGAGAGCACGTGCGTGGTGTAGTTGAACGTGACGGGCGAGAGGTAGAGCGACGAGCGCGCACGTGGCTTGCGACCGGCGCTGGCGTTGCGCGCGTCGAGGAATGCGCCGCGGGCCTCGGAGAAGATGGGCCACAACAAGGCGCACCGGGCGCGCAGCACCATCTCCATGATGCGAATGTCGCGCGGCGTCAGTTGGCGGCGGCGCGCAGCGCGCTGCTCCACCAGCGCCACCGACTGGGCCCAGGGCACGAGCAGGTTGCGAATCGAGACGCGTATGCCGAGGTCGGCCGACGCCGCGAGCATTTTCTGGGCACGCGCCTTGGCGGACCGCCGCGCCTTGGCAATCTCGGCGGCCGCGCGCGTCGCTGCCCACGCCGCCATGCTTCCGTCCGTTCCCTCGGCCTTGGTCGACAACAACCACGCCATGGCACGCGCGATCGTGAGTTCGTGGCTGGCCTCGGACCGCTGCGCGTCTGCCAGACGGCGTGCCGCGCGCACGTGTTCTGCATCGCCCCCGCCTCCACCGCCTCCGCCGCCTCCGCGACTGCCGTACGGGTCGTGTCGCTTGAGGGCGACGCCAATGTTGCGCCCCATGCCGGGCAGCGACGAGGTCATGCGCGCATATTCGTACAGCCCCTCCATGCGTCTCTCGGCCTCGCTGGTGGGCCGCTTGCGCTTGCGCGACGACTTGCCCCACCCGCCTCCGCCGCGCCGTCCGCCTCCTCCACCCCCGCCTCCGCCATCGTCGTCGCGCGCCACCTTTAGGTGTTCACTGTAGACGTGCCCGATGCAGTCGAGGTCGCGCAGGGCGCGTGTCTCGCCCGTGACCGAGCACACCTCGCGCTGCCGCTCGGCGTCGCCCTCGCCGCCGCCGCGCGCAATCTCCCACGGGCAGTCGTCTTGGCCGCACAGGTGCAGCCGGCCCGTCCACGGGCACGCGTACAGGTTGCCCGCCAGCGGCCACGGCGCACACGTGGTGCCCGAGCACACCTCGTGGTCCGCGTCCACGCCACGAGATCCCTGCTTGCGCGCCCGCGCAAGTGCCTGCAGCAATGCCTCGCAGATCACACGCGGCATGGCAAATGACGGTTTGACACGAGTGTACTACAGAGCTCCAAACAAATCACTAGACCACCAGTAACGCGACAGCATCGACCTTTTCCTTGAGTTCGTCCTTGTACACCTCGATTGCATCTTTGAGAGTCTCCGTTTCATCGACGGTGAGGGATTTGATGTCGGCAGCCACTTTGAGGGATCTTTGAATGAGTTCGGGCAAGTCGTTTGCGTAGGCCACGTCCTTGTCCGAAAACGTGTCAAGGCGAATGAGTTTTGGTAGGCCAGCCCGTGCTGCAAGCTCGCGTAGTTTTCTCCGTTCCTCGTCGTCGACGACACCATTGCAAAGAGGTGTGTAGTATTGTACTTTGCGAAGTCCGTACGCAGCTTCGACCTTGAGTCTGTACCCGTCATCGATGACCTCGCCAGCTGCAGCACGGTCCTTGATTGTTTTCAACTCGTTGAAAAGAATCATCGGAGATGCATCGTCGATTTCTTTGTCCTTCATCTCAGCGTGCGGTGGGAGACCACCTGCTCCGCCTTTACCGCCTCCAAGTCCTCCTCCTCCTCCAAGTCCTCCGCCACCGCCACCGCCTCCTCCTCCTCCAAGTCCTCCTCCGCCTCCTCCCGGAGGTACGATAGCGACGACGACGGGATGCGCGACGCGCTCGAAACCACTGCGCTGGACGTGGACGGGCTGGGCCAAACCAAGTACGGCTGGCCACAGCTTCACTCCATCGTCGCCAATCACCTTGGCGTCCGCGACAATGTAGGTCGGGCCAGCCGTGACCATTGACTCGACAAGCTTCCTCGGCTTCTTAATCTCGACCAGCTTCAATGCGGCCTTCCTCTCTGCGCGAGAAAGGCTAGAAGCCTTGATGCGTTCCCGTTCATGGATGACCGAAAGAAGCTCGGATCTCTTGGTGTAATACTCCCGGAGTCGATTGCGCACATTGGTGGCACTGGAGAGCCAATTGAACTGATCCATGTCGTACGCAAACAGCGAAGCCTCGGCGCCCTGGAAATCCTCCAAGGCGGGAAGAGTGTTCTTTGACTTCCCCTCGCGGAGAGCTGTCCTCAAAGGCTTCCCCGTCTTTCCTTCGACGAGGTCGAGCATCTCCTGTGCCCTGAGGCACCGCGCGTGCATGGCGGCATCGCTGGCCTTGACGCGCGCGGCAAAGTGTGGCGCCATCTTTTGGGTGTCCGCGTCATCCGCGAGTGTCTTGACGTCGACGCCGTACATCTCGTCAAGAAACATGGCCGCGGACGGGGGTGCCGAACCAAACGCAACGAGAAATACGGCGACAGCTGTGCGCATCCCCGCTCGTGCCGCTCGGCTTTTTGGAGCGTCAGTGTGGTCGTAAGGGTATGGAACACCGTCGATGATTTCCACGAGCTTTGCGACGCCTGGTCGGGCAAGATACTCGTTCTTGACCTTGTCAAACGTTTTGGCCTTGTTGACATGTACGAGACGAAGCACGTCTTGCGCGAATCCATCGAGGTGATGCACCAGACCGAGGGCGCGTGGCAGACTGATGATGCTCCACTCGATCGATTCCGAAATGAGCGGAAACAGCTTGAGCCTTCCCAGGTGATCTGCTTCTTTCTCGTACATCGAGACGTAGAAATGAAGTGCCGCCGTACACGCAAAGACCGAAGGGCTGAGTGCTGCCCCGGACTTGAAGCATGCGCAGAGGACGGGATCGATCAGCCCGAGAAGTTGACGCGTGGCATTAATGTCGGCAGGGACGCCCTTGACGAGGTCGACTTTTTGAATGAGTCGTTCGACCTTCGTTTGGAGGTCAGCGATGAGGCTGGCCGCCGCCATCCGGCGAATGCTCCCATGCACACACGACAGCGCGCGTGTCACATAGCATTTGTGCACGCACGTGCGCACGCGCGCACGTGCACATTTGGTCAAAGGACCGGATGGCGACCGTGGCGTCTGTGCGACGGCGACGCGCGCGCCCGACCATGTCGGTCGTGTCGGCGGCGCCCGAGCGCCCCTCGCACAGCGTGGTCCCGCCCGATTCGCCGACGCCGCTGCGCAAGCGGCTGCGCACCGAGACAAAGGAGGCACAGCCGGCCAAGGACACTGCACAGCCGGCCGATCTGACGGCGGTGCACTGCACGGACGGGGCGCCGGTGCCCGTGGTGCACGCGCGCCCGACGGGGTCGCGCGACCCACAGCAGCGCATTTCAGAAGTTAGCCTGCGGCCGTACCTGGAGCGCACCGAGGTCAAGGCGAGCGAGCACTACACGGGCGTGCGCATGCTGAGTTTAAACAATCACGTCAGCACGGCCGAGTTTTCGCCCTATGTCCCAAACCTGTTTGCCATGACGGCACTGGCGGGCGCCGAGCACGTGGTGGGCCGCAGCGTCAAGATCCGGTTCGAGCACGGCTTTGTGATTGCGCACTCGGACTCGGGCGTGGTCAACATCCCCGGCTGCTCATGCCCCGCCGCCATGCATCTGGTGTGCGCCGACTATCGCATGTTGGCCAACCGCACCGGCGTGATCATCCAGCTCGAGTCCTACGGCGTGCACAACATTCACGCCACATTCAGCGTCGGGCCGCAGATCGACCTGGCGCGCGCGTACCGCACGCATCACGCGGGCACGCTGCGTCCGAGCGTCATTGACCGCCTGGGCTTCACGTTTGTCAACCCGCGCATTGCGGCCATGGTGTTCCCCACCGCCATGGTGGTGATGCTGAGCCAAAAGACGCGCGAAAGTGTGGTCGAGGGCGCCGAGCTGGTGGCCAAGTTCCTGTCGCCCTATGTCACTGCGCCCAGCCGCACCTCGGCTATTTTGAATTGGAACGCGCGGCGGCCCGACGGCGCGCCGCCCGTCAGCCCGCACATCAACACGCTGCCACACGACCTGGCCGTCCTGTTTGGCGAAGTGACGCACCGCGTGTAACGGGAATACACTAGCTTAATTGTATTTCTTGTTGCTTGTGCGAAAGCGACGGGACACGGACTCCGAGCCGGAGCATGGCCAGCTGGCCGGCGTGTGGCAGTGGCGCGACACGGTCGAGGACGCGCGCAATGTGGACGGCGCGATAGTAGGCCAGCAAACGTAGCAGCATGCTCGCGCACGGGAGTAACACCCAGTAGGTCGGCGCGTGGCTGGGACGAAGACGCGGAAACGTGACGCCGAGCACGCGTGCCAGCACGCGGACGACATTGAGCTGGTCTCGTGTCAGATAGTCTTCCATCGAGTCGAGGTGTTCGATGCGGAACGGCAAATCATAAATGCTCTTGGTGTCTGGGCGCTTGACGCGCACGAGGCACGCGAGGGCCTCGCACAGCCAGTCCCGCTCGAGGTCATTTAGATGCACGCCCCCAGAGCCATCCAAGACATGCGGACATCGGACGTGCCAGTCAGACTCGGACACGATACACACGGGGTCGCCGTGCAAGTAAATGCACACGCTGTTTGACGAGTTGCGCGCAAGCGTCAGCCCCTCGTGCTGTTTGGACTTGACCCAGTCAAGCACCCGGAACATGACACTGTGATACACGATTTATCTACACTTTTGACACGTGCACGTGTGGCACAAAGGGTGGTCCTGGGACACGAGTCCGGGGACGGACGCGGGCGGTTCGGGTTCGTTGAGCTGCAGCCAGAGCAATAGGCGGTCAAACTGTAGCTGGGCGCGCGCCACCAGGAGGTGGCGCATGGCGGCCGACACGGCGCCCGGTGCACGCGGGGGCTGGGATGAGAGTTCGTCGATGCAGGCCTTGCACGCCGTGCGCACGCGCGCCACGGCCGAGCGCAAGTCCCTGATCTCGCGGCTGCGCCGACACGACTGGAGCCGCTGTGCCACACTCGGTACGGCGCGGCACTGGTACGCCGTGAGCGCCAGGTCCGCTTCGTCAACGACAGACCGGCGACTGCGCGCAAGGGCGGTGGTCATTTCTTGTTCTCTGGAGAGGTGGCGCCGAACGTATGCGCATACCTAGATGGGCGCCGACGCATGGGCCGGCAAGGTTTGATGCGGTCCATGGACCTTGGGTTTGCTCGGAGCGCAGTAGACGTCAAAGTCAAACTTGAGACTCTCTTGGAACGCACGGATGGTCGAGTAGAGCACGGCCTCGGGATGAGCCCTGCACCGGCCGTCCTCGTGCAAGCAGTACAAGAGACGGGCAGGCAGTGCGTTGGAGGGCCGGATGAACGTGTCGTGCACGTGGCCGGCAAACATGAAGGCGTTGGCGCACAACTCGATGCACGACATGCGCTTGATCGTGTACACGCACTCGGTCTTGCACTCGGACGTGGTGCACGCAGTCGGACAGGTCAGACTGTGACGCTGCGTGTGCGTACAGTCGGGCGGCAGGTCGTCGTGGTCGCCGTTTTTCCAGCGCGAAAAATTCAAGAGAATGCGCGCGGCCACGTGGACGGCGTCCTTGATCGCGTCGTCGGACAGGGACCGCATGTGGTCGCTGCGAATGTCGTACAGCTGCTCGCACAGGACGCGTGTAACCAGGCGGTCGCGGACGCGTCGTGGGATTGACTCGACGCCGGTTTTTGCGCGCTCTTTCGCCTCGAGCTCGGCCAGCCGGGCGCGCATGGCATGGGCGCGCGACTCGGTCTCGGGGTGCGCCAGGCCTCCGATGGTGAGGCTGGGCGAGAGCATGCTGGCGTGGATCTGAAGAAAGCCCTGCCCGGGCGGCGTAAACAGCGTGGGCAGGCGGTACTTGGCGCCGAGCATGGACGCGAGGTACAGCTTGATGCGCGCAAACTCTTCGTCCGTGGTGCGGACGGGATAGTAGGACCACATGGCGTCCGAGGCCATGCGGGGCGACTCTTTGCAGTCGACGCCCGCCTCGCGGCCCATGCACGACGAATAGATGTTGCAGTGGAACCGCGACACGTGCGGCCACCAGTGCAGCGCCGCGGGGTCCTCGGCCTCCATGCGGCGCAGCATGGCCAGTTTCAGCCTGGATCGTTCGTCCGGTTCGTCGGCCAGGTCCTGCATCTCGTACGCGGCCGACTTGTGCCCGAGCGGCGAGTCGCAGTACGGATGATCGGGCGTCCACGTGCACGGGATGACAGTCATGACCTCGATGTGCTGGATCACGTCGGGGTTGTGCAGCTTCCAGAGTGATTCCCAGAAGCTACCACTGGGCGGGTAGCGCAGCTGGGCGACAATCAGGGGCAGGTGGTTGATCAGAAACTCCTTAATGTCTGAAAACGCTTCGAGTTCCTTGGCGCGCCCGCACACCACCAGCTGCGGCACGGGCGGACTGAACCGCTCAGACTGGTACCGGTGTGGTGCATACATGTTTGTTTGTTTGTTGTCGCGCGCGCGTGTGTGTGGTGGCAACCACGAACCCCCAAATCACATAGCATGCAGCCGGCGCACCGCCTGGTGTACCTGCGCCGCGCGTTTGTCGATCAGGAACTGATTCAGAGCGTATCGGCCGACCGCGTCACCGCCACCCGCGCCGCACTCGACGCTGCGCACTCTGTCGCACCCGACGCCGTTCCAGACAAAGACACGCGAGACGACATCGAGGACGAGTCTGTGCGCTACGACACTCGCCCAGCGCCACCCGAGCAGTTACCAGCGTGGGCGCGATGAGCCACGGGAGCGAGTTTACCAACTTTTTCGTGTACGCCAAGTCGAGCGAGGCGTCGCGGCTGTGTCCGTCAATCGACCGTCAGATCGCACACATTAACGCGCTGCGTGCGCTCGACTCGCTGTCGATCGAGCTGCCAGCGGCACTGCAAAAGCTGGCGCTGGACCTGATCCCAATTGCCATTGACGCTGGCGACCTGTTGGTGCAGCGACCCGACACATTGCTGGTGCGCAAGCTCGACGTGCCTCTGTACCGGAGCTACCTGGTGCCGATCGACGTGAGCGACGCGCCGCTGCCCGACTATGCCACGGACCGCGTGCACGAGGCAGCGCTGCTGGCGCTGGCCGAGGCGGCGCTGATGAACACCCAGTGGCTGATGGTGCACTGGGTGCGCGCGTTCAACGGGTTCCTGGTGGTGGGGCCCGAGAACAGTCTGCGCAGCACACGCATCGCCGAGGCCGACATGCGTGCCGCGCTCGAGCGCTGCGACGCAGCGGTCGGAACGGCGCACCTGCTGGGCGAGCTGATCCGCGGCACGGTCGAGCAGCCCGACCCAACCTCGAGCAGCAGCCAGCTGCTGGTGCTGTGCGGCGCCATAGGCAACCTGGCCCTGAGCGTGTCGCGCGCCACGCGCGCCGTGGTCGTCATGGCCCGGGTGGCCAGCCTGGTGTCGGACGAACCGACGCGGCTGACGGCGCACATGGACAGCGCCGAAAAGACGCTGGACGCACTGTACCGCGCGGCCTGGGTGCTGACCCACGTGGCCAACCAGCCCATCGTGCTCAGCGGCATTGCGACCTTTGACCGGCGCATTGTGGCGTGGAACGCCGAGGTGCACGACGCCGCGCTGCTGGTCACGTTCCTGGTCACAGCCGCGTCGGCGGCGCCCGAGGCCAAGCTGGCGCGCTCGCGCAGCCAGGCGACGGACACGCGGCTGGTGCGCGCGTCCAAGGAACTGAGCGCGGCCGTGCGCGCCGTGCGCGGCTCGAGCCTCGACCGCAACCACGCCATGGATTTGGAGCTGCTGTTCATGTGCAGCGCGCCGCTCGCGCTCGACGGCCCCAAGCCAAACGCGCCCGACCTGGCCTCGTTTGCGCCACACGGACGCCACACGGGCGATCTGACTGCACTGGGGTTCCAGCGACAGCGCATCATTTAGTTGTTACTGAGCGCATCAAACGGAGACGCGGGCGAGCATACGGGGTCGAAATGAAGCCGGCGGTACATTTGCAGCTCTTGCTTTTCCGTGTGCGACAGGACGACCTGGCCGACCAGCTTGTGGTTGGAGCGCTCGAGCTCGTCCACGCGGTGCTGCAGCCGCGCCACGGCGTCGGGCAGCCGCACGGCGCGCAGCTGGTCGATGGCGTGACGCGCTTCGACCAACTCGGTGCGCAGCCGCTGTGTCTCACCACTGCCGCAGTCGGCCTGGGTGCCAAGCTGTCGAATGTGGCCCAGGGCTTCGTCGCGCTGGGCGACGGCGAGCTGGCGGGCTTGTTCGCGCTCGTGCGACTGCTGCAGGACCATGGTCAGCTGGTGCTGCATCTCGGCGCACCGCCGGATGGCCTCATCGCGCTGCACGGCCACGCGCTCTTCGCGCTCGCGCGACTGGCGCAGCACGGTGGCCAGATGGCCCTGGAGGTCGGTGCACCGCCGCAGCGCGTCGTCGCGCACGGCTGTCAGTGACGCGGCAAGCCGCTCGACGCGCCCCACAAGCGCCACGGGCAGAGGCGGGCTGACGACCAGTGGCTCGTCGCCGTCTTCCTCCTCACCGTCTTCGACTGTCATCCGAGTCGACGGCGTGGTGTTGGACGGCGGTGCGCGACGTTCCAGTTCGTTCAGACGCGCGGCCAGTTGGGCACAGGCTAGTGGCTCGCCCGTCGGCGCGGTTGCACACGTGCCGTATGCAAGTCCGGCGTGAAAGAACAAGAGGTGCGAATCGTCCGACAGCGCCAGACGTTCAAAGTCGCGTGCCACGGCCACCATGTTCGACCGCGCACGCACTGCCGCATCCATTTGCGCCGACGTGGCCTGGGCCATCTGCATCGAACTCGAGCCACACGTACGGCGTCACCGTGCGCGTATCCGGGCAATCACCGTCGGAGTGGTGGCGGTGCTGGCGGTATGGTGGCTGATTTGGTCGGCGCAATACCCCGCGGACCGGGACGGGATCGGTGGATCGGACCGCGCGCTAGCGCACCGCCTTGATGTGCATGGACTGGAGGAACAGTGCCGCGCGGCGGACCTGGCGTACGGGTGCGCCTCGCTCGGCACGCGCCCGACGGGGACGCCCGTGTGTGTTCTGGGCTCGCTGCCGACCTCGGACGACAACCAATTATACACGGCACACCGGTTCGTGCTGTGGCTCGACTGCACCACGCGGTTCTGGCCGCGCCTCGAGGGCCCCATTCTCGTCTCGGCGCACAGCGGCCGCCAGCTCGGACTGCGCGACGACATGTGGGTCACCGGCAACAGTCTGCCCGGTGACGCACCCGTTCACATCCAGGGCACGGCCGCGCTGTGTCTTGGCGTGGCGTATCACCGAGCCAATTACACTACTCTGTGCTAATACACACACATCCGCATGCCCGCCGTGCGTAACCGCCGCTCGCCGAAACAGCCGCGACGCGTGTCACACGACGGCGGCGAGCCCGTACGCACGTCAGACGGGACCACTGACTTTGGGCCGCTGCTGCGGCGCATCGCCAAGCGCCGCGCGCGCTGGTCGCACACCCGGCTCGGCCGCCCGGCAGATGCCAGCGTTGCATGGCCCGCGCCCCAGTCAAAGACGTCGCTGCACTATATCGTGCTCGTGCTGTCGCACGCCAACCAACAGCCGGCGCGGTTCTGCTTTCCGCTCGACGACGTCGCGCCCGACCAGCTCGTGTGGTTTGCCGCCTGGGACAACTGGACTCTGTACCTGAGTTCGGACGATCCCGACGAGCGCGCCGTGTGCGAGAGCGCCGCCAACTTTATCTTGAATTCGCCCCTCATCCAGCCCGACGGCGCGCTCGTCGTGCTCGAGTCGCATCTCACGCTCTTGTAAAATAGATCCCCTAGCCGTGCAGCCCCCTCCCCGCGCGTGGATTGATTGCGACACACACGTGGTTTACAGTAAACATTATTTTCCCCGTACAAGGCGCCAGAAAGTCCAGACCTGATGGTTGGTGTCACAGTCGACGAAGCGGCGGCGCTTCAACGTGAACTTGAAAGGCCGCGTACAGACAGCAGTGTCGGTCAAGGCCAGGTCGGTCACCGCTCTCTTGGATTGAACATCCTTGTCGTCGTCGTCGCTCTTTGTTGTGACCACGCACTTGAGCACGCGCTGCCACAGGTCACGGTTGTCGCGGTCCATTCAGAGAGCGGTTGAAAATGTACAGTAAACGTTCGGATAACTACAATCAAGCTCGGTCCATGTAACACCAGCTGGTCCTTGGATCTGGAGGATGGGCAGTGGGCCAGTGCGCGTGTGTACTGCGTCCACCAAGGAAAGGTGCACCACTTGTCCAAACGTCATGGCAGGGCCAGTTAAGCGGGGTTGCTCTTTGAGAGTCAACGGCGACGACAATGACGAAACGCGACACGGACAAACCAAAAGACTGCGCACCATTGTTGCGCGCGAGTACTCGAGCGAGGACTTTGACGCCGAGGTCGACACGTATGCTCCGCGCCGTGTACAGTCCACCAAGGAGGCGGTCGACCACGTGCTCGAGATCGCCAGGGAAGAGGCCGACTGCGTGCTCCAGTCCTACACGTGTGAGCGGTTTACCATTGCCGATCCACTGGTGCACGTCGCGCTCCTGGCGACCAAGTATCCGTGCCTGTGTGTGCACTGCGGGACCGAGCACCACCAGATCATCATCCAGACCATCTCGGCGCGCAAGACCCGCAACGGACATGGGACCTCGTTCATACAGCAGGCGCTGGACGCACTTCCAGCCGCCTACGCGCTGGGAAAAGGACCACCCCTTCCCGTGGGCCTGCTTCTTCAGTCCGCCATGAACAAGGCAGGCGTCGGGCTCGCCACCAGGCTCGGCATGACGCTCGCCAAGTCGTCTTCGTTTGGCAACGGGTACGGCGACTACCACCTGTGTACACACAAGCAGTAAACTTCACTCGTTCAAATGCTAGCCGAGACTGTATTCCTGTTTCTGGCCGCCGCCGTGATGGCTGTGGTGGCGCGCGCGGCCGTGCGCGAGTTTTACGCGACGACGGCCAAAAAGTGCAACCCCGACGCCGTGCCCTACTTTGAGCGCACCAGCATCGAATGGGCGTTCAAGCGCGCCGCGGTCCTGGCACTCTGCTTTGCACTCGAGCCGCTGTTTGTAGGAAACCCGCGCGCCACGCGCACTCTGTGCATCCTCCGCTACATGGGCGGCGCCGCGCTCGTCTTTGGCACGGCACTGGCGTACCGCTACGCGTGGATCCCCGCCACCGAAGTCGACGCCGCGTTCCGCCAGGCCTACCCCACTGCCCCGCCCGCCCGCGTGCAACGCGACCGCGATGTAGAACAGCACTGAGTTCATTAAACAGACCATGCGCGGTACGCCACACGCGACGTCAGGTAGACCGCCACCAGGGCGCACGCAAGCACGAATCCGCGCGCCACCACGCTCACGACCGATCGGTGCCCAGGGACAGGGTTCAGGTGCACGCGCTTGGCGCTGGGAATGCGACCCGTCTCGCTCTCCCCGTCGTCATCGTCGCTGGTTTCAATGTCGTCCAACGGGTCGCTGCAGCAGTCGCTCTCGTTGTCCCCGTGATTGTGTGCACACACGCCCTCGACGTGTACGGCCGCCGCGTCTGGCACGTCAACCTCGTCGCGATGGCGGCGCCGGGCCTGGGAACGCGTTTCCACCATGGCACGCGTGTTTGTGGTGGGAGTTTGAATTGTGTTTATACAATTCCACACAGTGTCACGCCACTTGTCGCTGGCGCCGCTGTTCATAGTCGAGCATGTAGCCGATCCAGCGCAAGTGCGACACAGCCCGCGCCGCGTGTTCGTCCACACCCGGTGCCAGAGTCCCGTACTTGTCCGTTTTGGCACTGTACTCGTCACCGGGCTCGGCTAGCGTCCCATCGAGGCGGACCTTGACACGGAGCGTGCACGCGGGCTGGTACATGCCGCTCTTGCGGACCAGGTCATAGATCTCGACGCGGTACGCTCCGGGAGTCTCGCGACTGGCACGCACGCTAAACCCGGGCTGCCAGCGCACCGGAGCGCTCCGTGGCACAGGGACGGGCATGGGCACCGATGCAGACGCGAGCTCGTGCGCGGTCTTCCACCCGTCGAGCGAGTACCGCAGCGGCGCGCCCGCGCGGTCTGCGTCCTTGAGCAAGACACGGATGTTCATGCACGCGCGCTCGGATTTATGGCACGATCGCGCTCGCGGAGAGCGCGCAAGTAGGTGGCAACAATGCCGGCCGTCGAGTCGTCGGCCCACGCGTGGTCCAGTGGCACGTGGATGCGCGTGCCGCCGCACACAAGCCGCGGCGGCTGGAGGCCGACGTAGCTGGTCGTCGCCACGGGACCGAGCGGGACAATCCCGGACCACTCGTCCGTGATCGCCGCGCGCGTGGCGCACACGAAACAGGGGTGAATGTCGAGCACGACGCACGGGACGACGCGGTCGCCAAACTTGGTGTCAAACACGTAGACACCCTTCGAGTCGGGCTCGCTCGACAGCGCCAGCACCACGGGGTGCGTGTACCGCTGAATGTGACGCATCGCCGTGGTGGGCATAGGGATAGGGACGATACCCTCGGGGTCGGGCGGGAACGGCGGCTCGATCCACGCGGTCTGGCAGCACGAGCCAGGGCACGCGAGGGTGCCGTGCGCGGCGGCAATCTCGTACGCCATGCTGGTCACAATCTGGTCGGGCACAAACTCGGTCCGCGAAATGTACACGCCCTTGGCCTCGGCGGGGCGCGTGACACGGACGCCGCCCGAAACCGGCTGTCCGATGCGGATACAGTGTCCTACCAGATGGTGAAGGTCGCCGGCCTGGTAGATCTCGCGCATGCGGAGCCCGGCCCCGATGAGCGTCACCAGGCGCTCCGTCATGCGCGTCTGAGACACGCTGTCGATGACGCACATGTCCCAGTACGGAGTCGCGGTGCGGGCACAAAAGGGCGTGTCCGGATACACGACGCGAATGATGCCCAAGTGGAACGCGTCGGGCGCGCCCTTGAACTTGAACGACGGGCCGCACAGCTCGCCCACGTAGATGCAGCGGTTGGCCCACGCGATGCAACGCACGTGGCGCAGCTCCTCGAACCCGGGAGGGCGACGGGGCTCAAGGTTTGCGTACGCGCTCGGGAGCGGCCGGCTGATCTCAAACGCGCCCGGAAACAGCTTCTTGCACGTGTACACCGCTACGTCGTCAATTACGGCCACGGCGAGAGGGCGCGGAGCCCCGGTGCTCGTCTGTCCAGCCACCGCCACCGATGATGTGACCGACATGGGGTTTGGAACTCTGACCCATTTACGCGGGATCCCACGGGTCCACGGCCCACGGCCCACTTTCTGTTTGGGCCAAAAGAAACTTTGCTCGTGGTCCACGGTCCAGGATCTGTCGCCGCGGACCAGACATTCACTCAAACGCCCCTGAATCAATGGAGAGCCAGTTCCCCGACGTGACCGACGCGCAGCCGCCAGAGACAGACAGTTTCCTTGTCGACAGCGCCGCGCTTCCGCCCCTGCCACTGAGCTCGGAGCCCTCCCCCGCCCGCACGGTCGAGCCGGTCCGCCTGCACCACCTGATGGCGGCGCTGAGACGACAGCCTCGGTCGAGAGCAGTCAGCGACCTCTTTGAAGCGCTGTGCGAGGTGCTCGATCCAGACCGGTGCGCGCGCGACTGCCCCGAGTACGAGTCACACTCGGTGCATATTGCCCGCTGGCACGACGGGCCCGAGGACGAGCCCTACGTGCTGGCGTCCATGTGCAACCACGGCGTGGCCAAGCCGTTCCACCGCGTCTCGCGCACCATCCAGCTGCCCGTCGACGTGCCACCCGCCGCCGTGCCCCACCTCGAGACCGCCGAAGCGTGGGCCAAGCGACACGCCGAAATCGTGACCGCGTACCGTGCCAGGCGCAAGGACCGCACCCGGACACGCACGACGCCTCGTTGAACAATAATACACGCTTCATTTGGTCGGAGGTCGTTTGAACAGACTTGAGGCCAGACTCGGGCGCTGCTGCTCGAGGTCGGGCTGGCTTGCACCGGGGACGTGGCCAAACGCGCCGTCCTTGTCTCCTCCGCCGCCCTTGCCACCCGAGCTCGCCACGCCCGTCTGGGCAAACGTGGCCGCCGTCTGCGCCACGCCCTGCATAGCCGCCTCTTGCTTGTCGGCCTCCATGACGTCGAGGGCGGGGATCTGGCGCACCGGGTCGAGCCGCTCGATGCTCAGCGACTCGATCGGGATGCCGTACGCCAGCGACACGTACTCTTGCGACTGCCAGAACTTCATGCGACCGTCCTTGACCAGCTGCTCGGCCTGTTCGTAGTTTAGCACCTGGCCCAGCTGGATCGTCAGCGGGCCGCGCCGCCCGCCCTTTCCGACACGCCGCCCCGTGGCCGGCAAAACTTCGTCCTTGGACGCCGGTGCGCGCATGTCGCCCACGGCCGCGCGCTGCTCCTCTTCGGCAATCTTGCGCTTGACGCGCACCAGCTCGCGCCGCAGCTCGGCCTCGAGGCGCGACGACGCCGTCAGCTCCTTGACGCGCTTTCGCTGCGCCGACGCGCGCTGCGCCGCCGTCTGCTCGACCGTCGTCGCCTCCTTCATCGCCATGGCTGTCTTGAGTGCCTCTTCCGGAGTCGGCCGATCATCCTTTGTCTCGTCCTCTTTTGCATCCAAGCCTTTTTTCTCGCCTCCCGCGTCGCCCTTGTTTGCCGTGTCCTTTTTCTTGTCACCCGCGTCCGACTTGTCCTTCTTTTCTTCCTTGCCCTTGTCACTTGCCTCGGGCTTGCTTTTCTTTTCGTCCTTGCCCTTGTCACTCGCCTCGGGCTTGCCCTTCTTCTCGTCCTTGCCCTTGTCACTTGCCTCGGGCTTGCCCTTCTTCTCGTCCTTGCCCTTGTCACCTGCCTCGGGCTTGCTCTTTTTCGCAGCGGGCCTCTTGTCCCTGTCCGACTTGTCCGACGGCGGCTGTTTGCGTTTCTTCTTTTTGGGGCCACTGTCCGACCCGTCCGATTCCGAGCCGCTTCCAGCATCACTGTCGGTCGCAGACGACTTGCGCTTGCTCTTTGGCCTGGACTTGGACTTGGGCTTCTTTTTCTCTCCATCCTCGTCCGATGACCCGTCACTGTCCTCGTTGTCCGAATCCCCTTTGGTCTTTTTCTTCTTTGGTGTCGCACCGGTCTTCTTTGCGGTTGCCTTTTTCTTCTTTTTCTTTTCCTCGTCCTCTTCGTCCGACGATCCCTTGCTGTCCTCGCCGTCCGAGTCTCTACTGGTCTTCTTTTTCTTTTTCTTTTCTTCATCCTCTTCGTCCGATGATCCTTCGCTGTCCTCGCCGTCCGAGTCTTTGCTGGTCTTCTTTTTCTTTTTCTTTTCCTCGTTCTCTTCGTCCGATGATCCCTCGCTGTCCTCGTCGTCCGAATCCTCCTTTGCGCTTTTTCCTTTCTTCTTCTTCTTCTTTTTCCTTTCTCCGTCCTCCTCGTCCGACGATCCCTCGCTATCCTCGTCGTCCGAGTCCTTGGTTGCCTTTGGTTTCCGCTTCTTTTGTGGTTTACGCTTGTCGCGCGAGGCGAGGATGGCCATGCCGCGATTTGACTTGAGCCGTGCGAGCCGCTTGCGCGAAAACGCCTCGATGGCCTCGCCGAGATAGTTGGACAGACCACGCAGCGCACCCAGCTGCGGACGCGCCGCGCGCTCGCCGGCCTGCCTGAGACCGCTGGCGCCGCCGTCCATAATGTACTTTCCGGGCGGGTTCTTGACCGACATGTCTGGGTCCAACCCCAAAAGCTCGAGCTCGCGTCCCCGCTTGCGCCGCCCGCCCTTTCCATCCGCCACGTCGGTGATGCCCTCGACAAGGTCCGATGCACTCTGACCGTCACCGTCGTCTGACTTTTCCTCGTACCGCGTCAGGTAAATCAGGCTGGCGCCATCGGCGCACCCGACCACCAGGATCTGGCACAGGTGCATCCACTCGCCGCGGAACGCGATGCGGCGGTCGACAAACCCTAGCGCCATGCCCGTGACCGTGGTGGTCGAGCCGCTGCTGGCTGTGCCCATGATCATCGCCAGAGGCACGCCCATGATGGACGCGATGGCCTCGTTCATCTTGGCGTCGGCGTCCGCCAGTCCCGCGGGCTGCACGGCCATCGGGCCGGCGCGCACCGCATTGCCGGCGGGCAGCACGACGATATTGTGCGACATGTCGGGATCAAACATCACCGTGCGTGTCACCGGGTCGAGTCGCGTCGACCCTGCGCCCAGCAGACCGCCGCCGCGGAACCGCATCATGTCGTTCTGGCGCTGGTGCTCCATGGCGCGGGCGCGCTGGTACTCGAGCGCCGCCTGTGTGGCCACCGCGCCCTGGTTCACCACCGTGTGGTCACCGATGGCGCCCGTGTCCACCGTGTTGGTCACCAAGTCTGCAGACGGGTTCGTCTCGGCCGTGCTCTCCAGAAACATGGGCGGGTCCGCCATGCGCAGCGCCGCCTGGGCGCTGGCGCTCATCAGCGTGTTGACGTGGAACGCCATGCGCAGCAGCGGACGCAGCGGGCTGTCCAGCCGCCCTTCCTTGTCCGGCGGGTTCATCTCAAACACGGCCACCGAGTTGAGCGACGTGTTGCTCGTGTCGTTCGGGTACTGCAGTACGTACTGACTCTTGCTGCCGTGGTACCGGTGCCACACGCACAGGTGGCGCGGCGAGATGACCGAGGGCAGGCGCGACTCGTGGTCAATCATGACGACACAGAACCCGTACGTGTGCAGGTCGCGCACCATGTCGTGGCACAGCGCCTTGAACGCCGTCTGCGCCTGCATCAGCTCGACACTGGACCAGCCGGCGCCCTCGATAATGAGCCCGGCGCCGACCACGGCATTGACGAGCGCATTCTTGGCCGACGCGCACCCGACGCTGCCCGACCACACCGACTCGTACAGGCTCAGTTCCGCCTCGTTCAGGCGCACCCACTTGGTGGCGCCCGGCTCGTCGCCACTAAACGACGCCGCACTCGTGCGCGGGTCAATGCCCCACACCACCGTGGCGTGCCGGATCGACATGGTCTTTCTTGATTACCGTTTCCACGCCCCACATAAGCCAGACAATGCGTATATGCACGAACCATTGACGGTTTTCTCACAACCATGGCTTTCGCGGGGACACTTGCGCTCCTCAATGCCGTTCTCGCCATCGCGTGCTTTGGTCTAGCGTTTTCCACCATTCGCACCACAAACGTGCTCGCCAACGAGCCGCCGTACGGCCCGCACCGCCGCACGGCGCCTGTCAGTGCACAGGGAGCGGCCGCTGCGTCGTGTGCACTGGCGGTCGTGGCCTGCATGCTCGTGGCGCGCAAGACCCTGGCGTGGGAGCAGACAGCGACGTGGGCCTCGCCCTGCGTGTTTCTGCTGGTCCACCTGGCACTCGTCCCGCACACGACATTCTTTCATTCGCTGTTGGCATTCATCTTTGGCGCATTCGCAACCGAGGCATCCACACTCGCACCCGCGGCGCGAGCAGTCGTCACCCAGGCGCCCGTTGCCCTCTTGCTCTGGAGCACCGGCACATCCGTATCGGCCGCACCCGTCGTTGCGATTTCATTCATGGCCGCCGCGCGACTGGCGATCCCGCTCGCGCTGGGCCGTGGCGACGCGGACGACAAGGAGACCCCGCCACTGTACGTACTCGATGCATCACTGGCCGGAGCGGGAGCGGCAGCGCTGTGCGCGTACTAGACAACCGTGTGAATAAACGCCCCCAGTGCGCGCGTGTACGCGTCCATGTCCTCGAGCGTGCCGAGCGTGTCGAGCGACATTGCGTGCGCAAATTCAGAGACGACCGCCGTGTACAGCTGCACGAGGTCGTCGACCATCAGCCGGTGACACTCGGGTACAAACTGCTGGTCGAACCAGACCACGGCGTCGCCGTGCGTGTGCTTGCGCAAGAAAGCAAGGTGGTCCGGGCAGACACTCGCATCGATGCGCGTCGGTTGATCGGGGCCAGGGGTCGGCGTCCCGAGGCACGGACACGAAATATACAGGCGTACCCACTCGACCAGCGTCTCGAGCACGCGCTCCGAGGGCATGTGCGTTCTGAAAGTCGTGGCCGACGGGTCCACCTCGAGCGCGCACCGCACGAGGCCGATGCACGCGCAAGCCGCGTTGCCCTCGAGATCAAACACACGACCCGTGTCGCTGGCTACCAGATGCACCGACATTGTGTGTATTACGTTCATTCAATGGTAGTACACGTTTCCGGCCGAGGGATCGCGCAGACGCTCGACCCTGGCGTTGGCAAACTGTACAATCACGGCGGCGCTCGACGTGGTGCCCACCGAGATGTAGACGGGCGGCACGAGTGCGGACCACGCCGATGGGAACGCCAGCGACGTCTCGGACACGGACACCACCAGGTAGAGCGAGAGGAGAACCGACGAGGCGAGGGCCCACAGCCCGGCCGCGTCGGACACGGCGTCGACCCACCGGATCCAGTACACCAGCTCGCAGTGGTCGTAGCGCCGGATCCACGGCAGCGGCTTGTCGAGCGACGCCTCGGCGGGCGCGTCGAGCCGCCGCGCCACAAAGTAGAGCGCGTGCAGAGCAACGTACAGTAGCAGGGCATACGTCAGCAGTAGCCCAAGAATCGTGCCATTGACATGTACCTGCGAGTTGGTCTGCGTGTCGCCAAACACGCCGAGGGTGACGGTGAGGTAGGTAAACTGGATCACCAGCAGGAACGGCCAGAGCCCGGTCCCGATGCGCGCGTCGCTATTGTCCCGCAGGCGCTGCGCGGGCTGGACCCGGATCCGCTCCGAGGACGCGTAGCGCTCGAGCAACACGGTCTCTTCGGCGTGGACCGACCGGTCCGCGTCCGGCTTGATCGCGTCGCGGTACGCCAGCCAGTCGAGGAACGCGCCCACGGTCGTGAGCACGAGTGCGCCCGTGACCGACAGGACCGCCACGAGCCACGGGTCGGCAAGCCGGGCGCCGGGCGACACGCACGCCGCGCCGGCCAGTTCGAGCAGGTACAGGTGCACCGAGGCGCTGACAAAGAAGGACGAGTACCGAACCAGGGCAATGGCGTACGGGTGGACTGCATCGCGGCTGCTCTCTTCGTCGGCCGCGCTGCCCAGACTCGCAATGGTGCGCACGGTGCGGTGAAAGACGGGCGAGGTGGTGACGCGGAGCACCGCGGCCAGAATGCACACGACGGCCGACGACACGGCCATGATCCATAGGTCGCCCATTGTCGCGGTCCACGGACCAGTGTGTTGTGCACACGACCCGGTGACCGCGCAAACATACCCAGTCGTCCGAATGCACACGGTCGTGGAACGCATTGTGCGCGAGGTGTACCGGGCGTTTGCCGACATCCAGACCACGTCACGCGACCCGTCGTCGGTCACGTTCCACATGCCCCAGCGGCTGGACGTGTACCTTCAAGTGGGCACCGAGGCCGAGGACGGTGAAGACAGGGGCGACGGCGGCCAGTTGTTTGCGCGCGTGTCCTACCCGCTGGCCATGGGCATCGACAGCCGCGACTACCGGTTCGAGTTTATCCGCCCGGTCGGCAATTCCGTCCGCGACCTCAAGTCGTGGGAGGACCAGGTGCTCGTCAGCGTCCTGGCCGGCATCGAGGGCGCCATGAGCATCGCACCTGCGCTCAAGCCGTCCAAACAGCGCCGTGTACAATAATGTCAGTGTTTTGTGTGCATACAGCCCGAGTTGGCACCCCGTGCCCAGACTCTGACTCGTCCTGGGAGAACACAGTCGAGGTAAAACACAAAAACCTATGTGTCCCGGCCGGTGCCGTGAAAAAAGTTGGGGGCCGGGAACAGAAATTTCTGCGCGCGGTTCACGCAGTGGGCGCTGGGAACAGGGCACACCGTGTCCCGACGCCCACGGGTAGTCAGACAAAAACACCCGGCTCCTCTGGCCGGTGGGGGTCTGCGCTTTTGCAGACCCCCAAGACGTTCCCAGAATTATAATAATTGCAATTGTTTTTTGTGTAACGGTTTGTAACGGTTTGTAACGGTACGGATATTTTTTTCACCCGAGTGAAGTACGTTTGGTACCCGTCACACGGTTATCACCACTGACGCCCACTCACACGGTCTGGACACCACTGTCCAGACCGTGTGGTTTGGACGCGAAACACCCGCGTCATGGCTGAAAATACCGAGCACAACTCACACGGTCTGGACACCACTGTCCAGACCGTGTGGGTGGTACTCGGGTAGTCTGACAAAAGTACCCGTACCCCGGGGTGAGTACACACGCCCACTCACACGGTCTGGACACCCCCGTCCAGACCGTGTGTTTCGGACGCGAAACAATGATGTGATGGCGTCAAGTACCGAGGACAACTCACACGGTCTGGACACCACTGTCCAGACCGTGTGGGTGGTACCCGGGTGGTCGGTCACAAGTACCGATACCCCGGGGTCCACCACTGAGGTGAGGTCACACGGTCTGGACAGTGGTGTCCAGACCGTGTGAGTTGTGCTCGGTGGTGGACGCCATCGTCTGAGTAAACACTGGGATCATGGCGTCCACCACCGACGTCCACTCACACGGTCTGGACACCCCCGTCCAGACCGTATACTTTGGGCGCAAAACACTCACGCAATGGTGTCCACCACCGACGCCTACTTACACGGTCTGGACACCACTGTCCAGACCGTGTACTATGGATCGGCACCCGTGTCATGGTGTCCAACCGTTACACATTGGCTGTCTAGATAATTTGTGGTACGCCGTGTATTTTCTCTCTAGGTGGTTACAAGGTTAAGGGTGGTCACCATCATCGCTCTGCAGCCGTGTTACATACGGCCCAATGCACGGGCGCTGGACCATGAAATCGCATATGTGGAACACATACACAGACACTCGCACACCCCCGTTGCGGAAATGTCTGCGTCGCACCCCCCCTGATGGCGTCGGCGATCGGCCAGAAAAGAAGCGCAAGCCCAACTACAGCAAAGAAGAACTCGAGGCGCGTGCCAGGATTCGCGAGCAAAAGGCGCGCAAGCTGTTTGCATCCGAGGCACCAAAGATCAGGGAGGAGAAAGACTATGCCGGCATGGTGATGCTCGTGTTCAACACTCTGAGCACACAGCATCGGAACACATCCCTTACGTTCCTTCCACCAAAGGTGTCCAAGTTCAAGGGGGTCGAGTATCTTTCATTCACGTCTACAGACATGGGACTGGGCAAGAAGACTGCGCTCAAGGTCAACCCTGTAACAGGCGAGGTCGTCACGATGAGCGACGAGAAGCTAGAGAAGCCCGTCAACGTCCTCGACATTACGATCGAGGACGTCCTGGCCATAGCATGATGCGTGTGTGTATAAACAAACCATTTCAATCCATGCTACGGAGTCGGACGCCAATGGGTGTCGGTGGTATTTGCAACACTAGACTGAGCGAGAGCGCTTGCGATCCTTGCGTAGGTATCTTCGGATGGCACGCGTGCTTGTTCCTTTCTCCAGACATTGGTCTATGCGAGCGCGCAGGGTCTCCTCGACGAAAACGTAGGCCACGGGGACTGGCTGCAGAGGGTCTCGTCTGATCCACAAAGAGGGAGGGGTGCCAAAAATGGACTCCATGATTCCTGACAGAATGTGTGTCGTCCTACTTGCGTGCCGTTTGGACAAGTGCCAAATGCACACACGCACACACACCTCAAACTCCCAGCATGGAAGACGTGCACGCGTGGCGCGCGGCGCGGCGCAAAGTGCTCGATGAAGAGGCGGCCAACTTTGCGGGCATGACGGCTGCACAAAAGCTCGACCTGATGCTCAAGCTCGTCAACGTGTGGTTCCTGATCCGGGGAAAAGATCAGCCCAGTTTCAAGGGCCGTCGCTACCAGCTCCTGGTGGGCCCAGATGACAGCCGAACTGTCGAATGCGCCGAGTTTAGCATTGCAGACAACAAGTACAAGGTCGAAGAGGACGGGCGGATCTTTCAGACATTTCCCTACTACAAAGTGACTAGCAACTGGAACATCTTGTATGACAATTAAACGGTCCGTGGACCGCGTGGGCGGGGTTTAGAAATTTCTGGCCTAAAGGGAAACGTTTTCCCTTCAGCCCGAGGGGAAAACTCGGTGGACCACTGGCCATGGAACAGGCCCTGGTCCGGCCCTCATTCTCCCAAAAGTCAAGCGCACAACCTCCAACGCCACCAACCATGAGCAACGAGTGGACCGACGTGCCCATCCTGGTCCGCAGCGACCACCTCGGTTTCAACTTTCCGTGCCACCTGGTTCCAGTGCACTCGACCGTGACGCGCAAGCGGTCGATGGCCTTTTCGCGCGTCACGCTACGCGTCGTGCTCGAGAACAAGGACGAATCAAAGAGCACCAAGACCGAGCACACGTTTGTGCTCTATGCGCGCACGGGCAACCCGGTGCGCGCCATGAACGTCCGCGAGGCCCATGTTGCCACGCCGTCGCCTGCGGCGGCCGAGTCGGCGGTCACCAAACTCGTCCTCGTCACGGCCGGCCAGATGGTGCTCAACCCGGCCCGCGTCGACGAGCCCGTGCGGCTGACGCTGTCGACCACGCTGTCGTGCATGGACATGACGGCCACCAAGGACCGCGCCAAGCTGGCCGCCGGCTGCCGCGACATGCAGTACCGCTTCACGTTTGCCAAGGAGGCTCCCATCTATGCTGTCATTGACCTGCCGTCCATCGACTCGTACAACCTCTCGACCGCCGGCGTCCAGGTCAAGCTCGAAGACGTGGCCGTCCAGCTCACGTGGTCTACGGCGCGCAAGCCCAAGCGCATCCCCGGCATCAAGTTCCAGCCCGAAAACGCCGCGCCCACACCGCCCGCACCGCCCACGCCACCACCACCACCGCCATCGGTCAGCGAGCCAAACGACGCGGCACCACCAGTCAAGCGCGCTCGAAACGGCGCATCTATTCCATCCGAGGCCGTGCACCCACTGCGTGTGCTTCCCGCCACGCGGTATCCCGTGCCCGAATCGACCTTTGTGCTGCTATGCTCGCGCATGTCACCGGGCGGCACGACAAACGCACTTCACAATACCGTGCCCGGCTGCGAGTGCAAGGTCACCATCGCCCTATCGGTCGGCGGAGCACCGCAGCGCATCGTGGCGCACGGAACGTCCGTGTGTTCTAGCACCGGTGCCATCAAGTTTGGCATCCCCGCCGACATGCTTGCGCTCGGGACGCAGCGCTTTATGGTTCACGTCTACCTGGGCACCGTGATCGACGCGGCCGAACTCGACGCCCTTGCCCCGCTCGCAGTGCTCTCGTTTTTGCGCTATGCAAACAAGTAAACCCCAGTCTTTTGCGCATGTCACTCGACCAAGCACTTTCCACACGATTGTCAAATTTTACTCGATGACTACACCCGACTGTGTGCATCACAGGTGCTGGATGCCCAGGGACCGAAGCAGATCGTGTTCTTCGAACCTGGCGTCCTGGAGCTCCTTCATCGCGCGAAGGTGGGCCTGCTGTGCCTCTTTGAGTGCCGTCTCGTCGTTGGTTCGTGCCGCTTCGACCAAACGGTCCATGGTGCTGCTCGCCCAATTGTCAAGCGTGACGATTCGCTCGCGAAGAAGGCGAAGCTTCTGCGCCATTTTGGAATCGCTGACCAAGTGCGAGTAGTCGTCGTCGTCGGAAATGCCAAACGACATGTTGGTTTCTATTCGTAGCTGATGGGGCGGAACACATATGTCTTTACAAACGTTCACTTCCACGACACAGACACTGCGTGTTCTCGCGGATCATCGTCGTCGCCACTGTCGCTCTGCCACGGGCACTTGTGTAGATCACAGAGGTCATCGACACACACATCCCGCTTGCAGTGCTCTCGTTTTTGCGCTATGCAAACAAGTAAAACCTAACTTTTTACACGTGTCACTCGACCAAGCACCAGTCCAGAATGGAATGCACCAGTGAGCGATACGGGATCGTCGTTCGCGTGGGTCCGGCAAAGCCACCCACACCCGTGATCGAGCACGTTGAGCGCAAGGATGTTCACGAGTTCAAGAACGCCAGGGAGCTCGCAAGGGAGCTGCGCGACAAGTGTGTCACCATGATTGTTGGGTACGGAGACAAGATGGGGTACAAGGACAAGGACAAGCTACGGGAGACGGTCGAAACGTGCGTTCGCGGAACGACTCTGCTCTACTTTGGCGACACGGTCGACTATGGAAATCCTACCGTGGGGCTGGCGTTTCTGTACGCCGCAGCCAACCTCGGCGCGGACGTCTACATGGTCCAGATCACCGGGGCCCAGTCGTACCCCATCCCGTCGTTTGTTCGCGGCGTCTACTGGCACAACAGCTGGGAAGAGGGTCCCTACAAGTGGGGAGGGACCAAGGACACTCCCCTCGGCATCCAGACGTACTCGAACACGTCTGTCTGGTACAAGCTATTCGATGCTGGAATCGAGTTCAAGGCGTACGCGCTCGGTGGCGGACCCATTGCACAACAAGAAGTCCAGCTCATGAAAAAGCTGGGCATTCCCGTGGCCGAGATTCCGATGGAGCCCGCTCGATCACAATAAATCCGTTCCTTTACTTCCATGAAACAGAGACGACGTGTTCGCGCGGATCGTCATCGTCGCCACTGTCGGAAAATGCGTCGCTGCCGGCGGGGTAGCAGGGGCGGATAGACACGGCGTTGCCGTGGTTGCGCAGGCCCGTGGCCACCCACTCGAGCTCTTTCAGGAGCGAGTTGCTCATGGTCACCGTGCAGCTCGTGCGACCCTCGGCCTTGGCGCGCGAGATGGCGGCCATCAGTTCGCGGGCGCGCGCATACATGTTGGCCAGGTCAAACGAGATCCTCAGATGATGAATGCTGTGCACGGGCCCGTCGGCGTACGAAAACTCGACGCGGTACAGCTTTTGGGACAGCATGTTGCGCATGCGGTGAATCATGAATTCGCCAAAGCACGCCACGTCGACCGTGCACGTCACGTCGCCGCGCGCCCGCGCGTTCTCCAGTGCTGTCTTGGTCAACGCGCAGAACTTGCGCCAGTTGACCTCGTTGGCCAGCACCGCCTGGTCGTACGACACGGACGCGTGCGGGATCCAGTGCTCTGGATCAACATCGCGAATCGACTGGGTGCGGGACATGACTGTATGAGCGGTTTGTATTGCATCACGAGTCACGCGGAAGACCCCACAAAAACATCTTGTGCGTGGCGCTGCGATCGGTAATGCTGCTCTGACGTTTCACGGTGCCGTCTTCGCTTGTCTTGAGAAACTCCCGCATCTGTCCGACTGCCTTGGCGCGATCGTTGTCGACAAGGCTTTGGTGTAGCGACACGAGCCACGCTTCCAGGTCGTCGCCGGGGACACGTTCCCTGACTCTGTCGAGAACAAACTGCGTGAATTTGTAGCGGTCTCGCGTTCCATGGCCCCTTCGTTCAAATTCATCGATTGGAAGACCGTACGCACTCGCGTGGCTGTACGAGTCAGAGGCAAGAGCATCTCCGAAATCGATCATCACTGGGAAGCGGTTTTTCCACAAAGGAACAACAAGCTCAATGTCCTTCCACCTGTACATGAACAGGCACGTCCTGCCTTGGGTGAACTTTTCGGGAATTGCGTTCATGATAACGTTGTTCATGTGCAGATCGTTGTGCTCGAATCCACACTCCTCTTCGGCAATCCATGACGCCACAAGGATTTGCGCAAGGGCGGAAATGATGGCGATTCTTGCATCCGGCTGCAAGTGAACACGAAAGTGTTCCGCGATCTTGGAAAGTCCGACCGGGTCGGTTATAGACGACACTATCTCTGGTGGGACCCCTCCAGTGACGCGCTGCAAGAGTCCATCGAGGAAAGTCACAAAAGACGGCCCGTTGATGCGCTCATAGACAATGAAATCACGCATGGGCGCCTTTGGGTCTGATGAGCACATGGCCGCATTCTCGGTCGAACCCGGGCCCGCTGCAAATGTTGGACACGAGAACATCATGATTGCACGTGCAAAGTGTGGACACTTGCGTGAAATGCCGTTCAGGACGGTTGCCACACGATACTCGCGCATGAGGGGGTGCTTGTACTCGGTCGTTTTGCCTTTCGCCACCTTGACCACCACTGCTCGGTCCAGGCCATCTCGTCCAAACCGTGCCGCGTATGCTTCCCCGGCCATGCCTTTGCCGATCTTTCCTTCCAGCTTCAGTGACTCGACAAGTTCTCGGATCACGGGGTGTGGAAAGAACGCCCCCAGTTCCTTTCCTGTCCACTCGCCGATGGCACCGAGGGCATCCGCGTTGACTGTCGAGTACCGCACGCGGTCGCGCACTCCGCCCAGTAGATAGTCCATGTAAATGTCAGACTCTGGCTTGTGCTTCTTCTCGGACGGCCTTTCGCGAGCACGGCGGTCGTCGCCATCATCCAGATCTTCGGGTAGAGACGACATGAACACAAGTACACACCACGAGTTAAAAGCCACGCAAGTGTGTTACACATACGCCATACTCGGACGATGCCCCAAATCGACTGGGCGCGGGACATGACTGTCTGCTGATCTCGAAACAAGACTAGCCATGTGTTATGTTCGAGTACACAAAGAAATACACAAACAAACAACAAGCCGTGGAGTGGTCGTGGTGGCTGTTGGTGTGGGTGCCGCTCCTAGCGGTCGGCGCGGCGCTGTCCCAGGTGGCCGAGTTCGGGCACCTCCACTATGCGCGCGACTGGGCACTGGGCTATGCGTACCTGTTTGCGCTCGCGTTTGCCGCAGCCGAGTATGCGTGCTCGGTCGTGGCCGAGCGCGAGCTTTATGCGCGCGGCGCATCGCTCACGCTCCAGTACATGGCGTGGAACCTGATGCAGGTGCTGTTCAACGGGATCCTGGTCACCGCGCTCGTCGGGCGCCGCATCAACGGATGGCACTGGGGCGCGTACGCGACTCTTGTACTGGCAGTCGTCCTGGCCTTTTTCGGCGACCGCGCCGAGGCCGTGCCGTCATCGTCGACCGGCGACGACGACAGCCAGTCGCTCATCCCGTAAGACTTGTTTATGTACACGCGATTCGAGCACCACACCCAACCATGTCGTGGGACAGTGACGCCTCAACGGCCACGTTTCGCTGTCTACGGTGCCACTGGCCCGTGCGACGCGCAGGGACTCTCTGCACGCTGTGCATCGCGTCGGACAACATTGACGCGCTTGAGCGCGACGTTCACCGTACGGCTCTTGCGCGCAACAAGGTGCTCAGGGACGCAATTGACCAGCACGACACCAAACACGCGTATGAAATGGCTTTTCGCTACCGGGAGCGACTCCAGTTTTTGGCCAACGACATTCGGCGCATCGCAACCAGCATCAGCCCATTGTCCAAAGAACGCCGCGCCCGCGTGGCCCAGCTCGCCACGCGACTCGAGGTGCTCAAGCGCGCTCTCTCGATCTGCAGCGACTCGCCCGCTGCCAACCAACCGGCGTGCACGCGTCTCGAAACCATCAAGACATAAACCCCAGAATCTATTCATGAAACCTCACTCTTAATCGTGTAACCGGTCGCCATAAGAAGCACTTTCTCTATGGGATACCCCACCCATTCAAAGTACCCGTAGAATGGCGCCAAGATCCATGGATCAAGTGATCGCAGACCGTGGACCAGAGCCGTGGTCCGCGACGAGCCACCTGGCCGTTCAGGGTCATACGTTCGCACCCCTGCGACCATGCAGGACGTGACCAAGGTGGCGGTTCGCAGGATTATCGACGCGTATTACGAGCAAAAGGCCGCCCACGAAAAGAGGCAGTACATTGGGCGCATTCGCACCGTCGCCAAGGCGGTCGGCGTGGGCACGGACACGCTCGCGCTCGAGCTCGAGGAGCACGCGGTCACCAAACCGCCCGTCAAGGAGACGCTCACGTTTGACGCAATCAAGCACACCTGCAACCTGCTTGCCGAAATCAAGAAACACCTCACGCAAACCATCCTGAACGCGGACAGAGATCTCATCACCCGCAGCTTTGGGGAAGGCAAAGAGTACTCGGTCGAGATCTGCGAGGGCCGCGAGCCCATCCCGGGCTACGCACTCCGAGACGTCGCGGCCGAGCTTCTCAACATCTGCATAACGGCCCATCGGGTTGATAGCACGGTCAAGGATGGCGCGATCGTGTGGAACTGGGTGGTCAGAGACGGCAGCTGGGCCAATGTGGAGCGCGGGCTCGAGATTGAGCGCCTCGTGCGGCTTAAGCACGCGCGCGACCAGGGCGCCGAGGGCAACAAGGTCCATCCCGAGCGCAAGAAGCGATCACGTCTCTGCGCCAATGACACATGAACAAACTCATAAACCCCAACTTTTAATCATGAAACCTTACTCTTAACCGTGTAACCGGCTGCCATAAGAAGCACTTTCCCTATGGGATACCCCACCCGTCCAGAGTACCCGTAGAATGGCGGACGGTTAATCTTGCATGGATTTTATACGACTACACAATTCCAGTATGAGATGTGATCACGAAACCTCATTCTCAAGCGCGCATGCCACGGGTGCACTAGGTACACTCGTGGCATCTGGTCCAAATGGTCGCCTGCCAATGGAGCCAGAAACGTGGACCCGCCTGCAGGAGGAGTACGTGCGTAACCTTGGTCAACGGGAGGAGCACATGCACCGCTTCAATTTCCAGCCGAGCAACGCGGAGACCACGCGGACGGTGTGGCGGCTTGCGATGGAGGTCGCCGTTCAACTACAGATGGGCTTCCTGCCACTTCAAGCAGATAATGGATACGAGGATTGCGCAGAGATAGTGAATGCACAAGGGCTGGCGGTCCACCTCGTATCTGCCGACGGAAGGATCTTCCTGAATGGGTGGAAACACGGCAATGCGATCGACATCGGCACTGACAGATGGGATCGTGTCCTGGCGGCCATGGCACGGAACGACTAAAACTTTATCCGAGTGATTTCGCGTAGCGCACACGACTACCCCACCTGTCCAGAGTACCCGTAGAATGGCGTATTCGGAACTAACCCCATCTATGGGTTCAGTACCCGTATGGAAAGTGTTTCTTAGGGTGCGACGTTACACGGTTAAGAGTGGCGTTTCATGATTAGATGTTCATTCGAGTTCTTCGACGCGACGGTCTTGGACTGGGGGCGGTTCGTTGGGTTCCGGGTCGCGCGGCCGCTTGTTGCTCGGACGATACGCTGGCGAGAGGGGATTTTTGTTCACGCCAAAGACGCGGACCGTCATGCGCGGCGACAGGATGGTGGTGGTGCGCAGACGCTGGACGGACCAGTAGGCGCAGTCGCTTGGGACCAGCACAAAAATGCACACGCCCGGCTCGTTGGTGTGTTCCCGGATCGTATCGCGGGCGTCGCGAGGCGTCTTGGACTCGACGATCGTCTCGAGCAGAAACAGGACGTACTCGTCGCTGTGTTCCCGCTTGTCGATCTTGATCAAGGGATTGCTGATTAGGATAGTTTTGATTCTACCGCTGGTCGTTCTGCTGTACCTCTCCGCGTGTTCGACGGCAAACTCGGACTCGATGAGGGCGCGCGCCGCAAAGTTGGGCACGTACTTGTGCACCACGGTGCGACACTCGGGGCACTTTGTCTCACTCTCGGTCTTGGTCAGCGTTTCTTTGCATTCGGAGCACACAGAGTGGCCACACGGCGCCACAAACGCCTGGTACAGCAGGTCGGCACACACGGGGCACTTGGGCGACCGCGACGCCATCTGGACCCGGTGTGTGTGTGTGTGTGTTCAGAGGTATGCGACCGCGTGCGTGTCCGACCGTGAACGCGTGCCATACATGGTCAACGGACCAAGGAAGGTAGTCTAACAGTGTGGGTGGGCGCGTTTATGTCACATTGTCGCTTGAAAGTGGATTTTCATCCAGAGAGGCCACTGTGAGCACGAGCCGTGTGGTGGCGACAATGGTCGTCCGAAACCCGCGGTTCAGACAGCTGGCTTTCTCGTCTGCTCCGTCGCAGACTGCCCATGCAATCATTTTGCAGAACCTGCTTGTGGCGCCTCCCACTGACTCGAGCGCCTCGTCGCTTGTCTTGGACCCGACCGCAATGTATAACAGACGAAGTACAAATTCGGGGTCGTGCTCGGAATTCCTAACCACTACTCCAGGGTTGGCGTCACAGAAGAGCTTGATCTTTCCCTCGGTTGTCTGCTCGAACCGCTTCTTGTGCTCGGCCGCAAACTGGGTCTCGACCAGCGCGCGCGTGCTAAAGTTGGGCGCGTACGCCGCCACCTTGGCGCGACACTCGGGGCACTTGCGAGGGCCACCAGTCTCGCACATGATCTTGTCCTTGCACTCGACGCACAGCGAGTGGCCACAGGGCGCCACAAACGCCTCGTACAGCAGGTCTGCGCACACGGGACATTTGGGAGCCTCGCTGGTCATGTTCGCGTATTTGGATTTATGAACTTACAGACCCGCGGGCAGGGTCAGTGGACCAAACAGCGACGTGTCGTTGCCGTCTGCGCGGAGGACCACGGTATTGTTGGCCCCACCCGGGTAGTGGCTGGCATCGAGCGTCGTGCCATTGGCGTTCACAAACGACTGGCGTCCCAGGGCGCGCAGAGTAAACGAAGAAACAGACTCGGTGCAGTTGACAGGGACCGACACGTTGGCGGCGCTCACGCAGATCGTGTCGGTGGGCGCGCACGAAAAGCCCAGGTCCTCGGAGCCCGTGAGGCGCACGGTCGTGCCGTCGCTGACGATCTGCGCGCCGCAAAAGCCCACGCCGTGCCCCGCCACCGCCATCTCGAACCGCGTGGCATTGGGCAGCGCCACAATGTGCGCCACGCCGGCGGACCCGTCCTGTGTCGACAGGCCCACGGCGTACCACACCTCGACGCGCGTCACGTTGCGCGTCGTCAGGTTCATGCTCACCAGCGCCGCCACCGCCACCTCGCCGCCCTTGTCGTACAGGTGCATCGTCGAGTCCCGGTTCACGCTCACCAGGATAAACGAGCCCGTGGCCCAGACGTCGTAGCACTGGGCGCGCAGTACCACGGGGTCGTCGCCCCACACGCTGAGCGTATAGTTGGCGTACGACGTGCCGTTGAGGCACGGAAACTGGTCGGCGCGCGAATCCATCTCGCGCACGCGCATGTCGACGTTGGCCAGGATCGTGAAAACGTTGACCGGCCCGGGTTTGAACAGTGTATCGCGCATCGTCTCGGGGCTGATGGATGAAAGGCGGGGTCTTGGCACAGTCGACGCCGTGGACGCAGTCGGCGCCCCGAGGTCGGCGGGCGCCGTGCTGCGGACGGGCGGCTCGATCGCCGGCAGACCGAGTGGGTGCGAGCCCGACGACAAGAGATGGTCGCGGATCTGAATCCATGCAATGACGCCCACCGAGGCAAACAGGGCCACGACCACAAAGCACAGGCAGAAGTTGAACGGCTCCTTTCTGCGAGTATCTTGATCCTCGCTCGAGCCAGAATCTTGGTCCGGCACGAGCCCGAATTCAGACCTATTCATCGTGTCACAGACAGTCCGTTTACTGTTTCGCAACATATTCAAGTACACGTGTCTACACGGGCCCCTTGTATGTCGTGCCGCACGGCAGCTGGGCCGCGTACCACCCAAGTGCCGCAACACATGCGGCGCACACCAAGCGAAGGAGGCGGCGAATGCACGTATCGGCGCGCGGGTTGTTTTCGTCCGCGGGATCCTGACGTCCGCGTGGAGGTAGATACGAACGCGTGTATGACGCCTCAACCACGGTGACCAATCCACCCACAATTGACAGGGAAGCGCCCAGTCCGATTTGACCCGACACTCCGATACTCGACACGCCGAGACCCGCGAGCACAAAGAGGATTGACAGCATTCCACCCAGAGCCGACGTGCGCGTCTCGTCAAAGCCAGAGATACACTGGACTGCCAGAGCCAGTGCAGCTGAAACAGAGAACAGGGTCGCAGAACTTGCCCGCATTGCCTCCTTGCCGATTGGTGAATCCGGGTCATAGTTGTACCCGTTGCGAGCAGTACCCACCGGGAGTGAAATAGCCAAGATAACGCAGGCAACCGTGTCGATAAGGTGTAGTTGAACCGATAGAATGAGCCGTGTCACAGCAATCAAGATTGATCCGGTTATCACTGCTGGTCCAAAGACGGCTGTTTGCACGCTGTCGTCGCACAGGCAGCCATACTTGCCCGACACGCACGTGCGCGTGGCATTGTCGTACTCGGCGACCATGTAGGTGGAAAAGTGGCACAGCGTGGCCACGAGCGTGCGCATGTCGGCGTCGAGCGTCTTGCTGACCGCATTCGACACGTTGAGCGAGCGGCACACGTCGAGCGTCCGCACCCAGCTGCCGTTGAGGCATAGGTACACGTTGCGGTCCGGCGTGCCGTATGGCCGGTCCTCGAGACCCAGTGTCAGGTTGATGGTCACGTTGCCCGGCGGCAGACCCGAGTCGATCTCATAGGCGGCCAGCGCCATGGTCGCCGGCAGAGCCGGGCAGGTCACGTACGTCACGGCCTTTTCCGGCTCGGTCAGTGTCCTCACCGTCAGCTCCGTGTCGGCGCTGGCCCGCATGCGCATGGTCAGCGGGCTGCCGGGCGGACTCACGGTCAGCGTGTCGTTGGCCGGCACCGTGACGGTGGCTGCCTGCATGGTGGGCACGTGCGTCGGCGCGGCCGACGGGGCGGCCGATGGCACGGCCGTCGGCGCGTTCGTAGGCGCCGCCGTCGTCGGCACGGCCGTGGGCGACTGCGACGGAGTCGATGTCGTCGGGGCCGCGCTAGGGACCGCCGTCGGCGCCAGCGTCGGTGCGGCCGTGGTGGGCGCTGCAGTGGGCGCGCACGTGTTGATCGGCGGCTCGCCCGGCATAGTCTCGATCGTCAGCGTGGATCGCGTCGCGCCCGTGGTCAGAAGCTCGAAAAAGCAGCCCTCGGTGTCCACGTCCGACGCCATGACCCAGGCCGACGCATTGGTCTGCCACGCGGCCACGTCGTCGGCCAGCGCCTGCGACGAGAGGTTGAACGAGACGGAGCGGCCACTGGTGATTGTCATGTTGGATGAAGGCGGGAGCGTAAACGTAAACAGGGGCGCCGACGCGTTATAGGACGGCGCCGTGGCCCACGTGACGGCCGAGAGGTTGGCCACGGGCCCGAGTGCACGATAGATGGACGCGTTGAATGAAATGGAGCAGCTCGGACGGGCATTGTAGCTGTTGGTCCAGAACGCCGTCAGGTGAAGGGTTGCGCGCGACACGGCGCGGCCGCACGAAACAGACGAGTAGCTCGACGGTCGCAGCAGCGTGCGCAACACGCCGTCGGGGAGAGACGCGCCGGCCGAGTTGAGAATGATGGCGCCGCGTCCCGCGCGCGGCTGCGCCGAAGAGCCCGTGGACGTGTTGAGCGACCAGATGCAGCGCGTTTCCAGGGTCAGGTTGTACGAGATGGCCTCTGCGGTTGGTGCGACCGTGGGTGCAGCCGAGGGCGTGGTCGGTGCCGCCGTGGTCGGAGCCCGTGTCGGGGACGCGGACGGTGCCGCAGTTGTCGGCACACTCGTGGGCAGGCTGGTCGGTGTGTCCGTGGGAGCCGGTGTTGTAGGCGCAGACGTGGGCCCCGACGTGGGGAGCGAGGTGGGTGCAGGGGATGGCGCACTGGTTGGACTAGACGTGGGCAGTGCAGTGGGGACGGAGGTGGGCGAGGCCGTAGGTATTGATGCGCTTGCCGTCGGGTCGGGCGTGGGCGTGCGTGTCGGGGCAGCCGTTGGCGGACGCGTCGGGGCGGCAGTCGGCATTCCTGTTGGAGCACACGTTTCTCCGGGCGTGGGCGACGTGGTAATCCTGAGCTGGAGAGGCTGTGTGGCCGCGCTAAGCGCAGAGTTGATGAGAAATGTCTGTGCAACCCGGCAGTGTGCACAATCAAGCCAAACCCAACACGTCGTACGTACCGCGTAGCACGAGGGGTCTCCGTTTTCGTAACTGGTCAAGACGAGATCCGATGATGGCGCAGTCATGACGAGCACCCAACCCGTGTACGGAAGACTTCCGTTGCGCCAGCCGCGAAAGTCGTCAAGCTGCACACATGCGCGCCTGTCAAAAAAGGTCAACGGAAATTCCCACCATTTCGGGAGACGAGATGTTGAGACGGGTCACGTTTGAAATGGTGTCGACATAAGGTACGGAAATGGTGAGGCGGGGAAATTCTCCAAAATCTTCAAAAATGGTATCTCCCCAGATCGCGGGGTCCCATGGTGCAGTTCCGTTGCTTCCCCATCTGCAAAACCAGACATGGTCAGCAGACCGCCAGCCGAGCCAGATACACACGTTGCCGTGGCGACATTGAAGAAGCGCTCCATCCGAAAGATGGCAAACTCCATCGGGAGGTGTGGACATGTCCCGATGCCATACGTCGAGTCTTGTGAGTTCTTAAAGTACGACACGGTCAGTGTCAGGTCAGTCTCGGTCTGGCACGCGGGAATCGTCAGGTTCGCTGGCTGGAGAAGGAGGTATTGGACGATCGCCACGTTAGAGCCCATGGCGCCCGTCCCCGACGGAAGCAAGTTGGTGATTCCAGCCTGGCCGTGAGACGGGCGTGGCTGCAGCGTGGCCACGTCGGACCGTGCTCTGTGTTGCGTGCGTCAGGCGGCAAGCTCTGCTTTGTGGCGCGACTTGCATGGTATTGGTTTTCAAGAGGATCGTGACGAGATCGGCGCTGGCCAGCGCTGCGCAAAACGCCAACAGGTATGCAACGCGCATTTGGAATGTTGGTCGTTCGATGCATGCCGCGAGTTCATGCATACATACGGTATCCGTGTATGTATGAAACCCGACAAATGGTCCGTGCACCATGTCGCAATCCTCGCCTCCTCCGTCGCCCACGCTGCGTCGTCGACCGCGCCCGGTTGACAGCGACGATGAGCGCGAGGAAAAGAGGATCAGCATTCCGCACCCGAGCGACGTGCTCCGCCGTCTGGCCATGGTGACCAACAATGTCATCGAGCCAGAGACGCGCAGGTTATCGCCCGAGGAAACGCACAAGACCATGGCCGGGACTGCCACGTGGATCGGGCATGCAAGCGGCGAAGATGTCATTGCAGCATCGTTTCACTGCAACGCACTGGTCATGCGCCCGCTGGCTGGCGCCCCGCCGGACGAGGTCCACGCCGACCTCGAGGTGGGCGACTGCTGGAATGCCGACGAGCGCCACGCACTCGTGCGCCTGGTGCGCATCCTCCACCTCAACGTCAAGCGCCCAGTCGTTGTCCTGCACGCGACGTTCCGGGCCCCTCCGCCGGTCGGGCTCGATCGTCGTGCGGTCCGGCCCCGCATCGACGTGACCGAGACGCTCCAGCGCGCATTTGGCCCGAGCGCCGTGGCTCAGCCCGACGTTGACGTGGTCAGGATTGACATTCGACTGGCCTACCCGACCGAGAAAGCCAAGCTGGACACGCTCGTGTGGACCAAGTTGGGTGAGATGCGCCAGGTCAAGGCATGGTCGGCTCTCCAGACGCGCGCACTCGACCAGACCATGCTCGGCGCGCTCGTGATCTTCAAGGTGTTTACGGCCGACTTGGCACGCCATCTGGTTGATCCACACAGGTTTGGTTCGGCTTACAACCAGTACCTCCTCATGGAGGAGGCAAAAGAGGCCGACAGAGTCAAGCGGATTGAAGACACGGGGAGTTCCGCCGCGTACCGGTTTTTCCTGGTTGGCATCAACACGGCCAGCGGGTCGATCGCGTGTGTCCAGGCCGCGCTCGATCTTGGCGGCTGTCCGCTGGTCAGGAAGACGTACCAGACTCCGTTTGGAAACCAGGGAAAGTCGATCGTGACATCCGTGAGCGCATTCGATGGGAGCATGTACGAGTTCCAACCGGTCTGGCCGAGCGAGGCCGACGGCATTGTTCGCAGCGTGCGCTGCTCGGTCGAGATCGGGGCGTTTTACGAGAATCACCTCAATCCGACCGGCTCGGCGCGCCGTCTCTTGGCAATCCTGATGAGCCTGGCGGCCGAATCGGTGGCGGAGCGCCAGGATCGCTCCGCGTCTGTTTATGACGCGCTGCGGCGTGACCACCTTATGGCATTTGTTTATGCCGATGGAGACGGCGTGCCCGCGATCATCACGAATGATTTCTACCACGGCACAAGGCCGGAAGAGCGCAAGTTCAAGATGAGCAATCCATCACACCCAACTCAACTCGACTATGGCCAACTTGGTCTGCGGCGCACGTACGCTTCACTGGGACTCGAGCCCATTGCGTACGCGTGTCCGGGCAACCCCGATGGAAGCGCCCCGTCGAGAGCACGCGACGTGTACGGAACACGCTACCTCCTCACGTCCGAGCAAATGAGCATCGCAACAAGTCGCGACTCCCAGTCGCTTCACGTCGGCAGCGTCGACCACGTGCTTCATGCGCTGAGTGCGCGCTACGGGTTTGAACCGATTGACGTGGCTGCATTCAAGCCATTGGTCAAGACGCTGCGTGATTTTCACCGAGAAGGCGTCACGCGCATTGGACGGTGCCCCGATCACGACTCCTTTACTGTCCTCGAGTCCACCGCGTACGCATTCAACAAATACGACGCCTCGACCAAAACGTACACGTTCATTCACAAGGCGCCGTACGACGAGGCTGGCGAGCATCGCTCGAAACGAAACCTCGTCCAGTGGCTTGACCTCAAGCACGTGGTCAGTCCTGCCGCAGCTCAAGCTGGCCCTTGATCGAGACGAGCTCTTGGCGCAGCTTGTTGGCTGCTCGAATAAACGCTTGCTTGTGCTCGGTTTCGCGCGCATTGGCTTGGTCGTTCCACGTCATCATGTAGACGTTCCATGATTCGGCGGCGCTGGGATGATCTGCGAGAAGCTCGCCCATGTCGTTGATGACGTCCTGTAGCTCGTTGCTGACGTACTCTCGGTCCAGCGGCTTGTCGCGGTCCTCGTTTGCGAGGCGCGTAGTGACTCCGCCGAGTGCGTCGATCGTCAGATCAAGCAGTTCCTTGTCCATGTCTGTGTGCGTGGTTGTTTGCTTGGCGGTGCGCTGACGGACTGGCGACACATACACATCTGCTTTCTTCTGGTCACCTGGAAATTTTCATCGTGTCCATGGACCGCAAGGTCGACGGTGTCAATCCTTAACCTCGTAACCTCCTAGAGAGGAAATACATGGCGTACCACAATTTATCTAGACAGCCATTGTGTAACGGTTGGACACCATGACACGGGCACTGATCCAAAGTACACGGTCTGGACGCCCCCGTCCAGACCGTGTAAGTAGACGTCGGTGGTGGACACCATTGCATCATTGTTTCGCGTCCAAAGTACACGGTCTGGACAGGGGTGTCCAGACCGTGTGAGTTGTGCTCGGTGATCCCTCCATTGTCCCGGGTGTTTTGCGTCCAAAGTACACGGTCTGGACAGTGGTGTCCAGACCGTATGAGTCGTGCTCGGTACTTACCCCGGGGTACGGGTGTTTTTGGAAAACCACCCGTGTACCACCCACACGGTCTGGACGGTGGTGTCCAGACCGTGTGGTGTGTGCTCGGTGGTTCAGCCATTGTCTCGGGTGGTTCAGAATTTTTTCACCCCACTGTCAAAAATATGTCCAGACCGGGTGAGTTGTGCTCGGTGGTCCTCGGGTACTTGACGTCCGAAGCACACGGTCTGGACACCCCCGTCCAGACCGTGTGAGTGGGTGCCAGTGGTGGACGCCATTGCATCATTACTTACCGGTGTTATGGCGTCAAGTACCGAGCACAACTCACACGGTCTGGACACCACTGTCCAGACCGTGTGAGTTGTGCTCGGTACTTTCCTCCATTGCACGGGTGTTTTGCGTCCAGAGTACACGGTCTGGACAGTGGTGTCCAGACCGTGTGAGTGGGCGTCAGTGGTGATAACCGTGAGGCGGGTGCCAAACATACTTCACCCGAGTGAAACAAATATCCGCTCCGTTACAAACCGTTACGGACCGTTACACAAAATGCAATTGCATTATTATAATTTCTGGGAACGCCTTGGGGGTCTGCAAAAGCGCAGACCCCCACCGGCCAGAGAAGCCGGGTACTTTTGACATGACCACCGAGAAACGGCTGACACAGCACATGTGAACTTCAAGACCAACAAGCTCAATTTTTTGTCGACTCACTCGAGTACTTTGTATTGACCACCCGTCACGCAGGCTCGCGCTTGACGCGCTTGGTGCTGGACTTGAGAGTTTTCTTCTTTGTTGCCTTGCGCTTGGCGGCTGGAGGCTTGACTTGTGCCTTGGCGCCAGCGGGTGCAGGCGGAGCTTGGACCGGGGCGGGTGGCGTGCCCCACTCGATGGTCAGCTTGATCGACTTTCCGTAGAACGACCACGTCTCTGCGCGGCCAGTGACTCGGCACTCGAGCTCCGCTGCGTAGCGACAAGTGTAAACCTCCTCGTGCTCGTCTGCGCATCTGTACTCGAATGTTCCCCCGGTCTTGCCCTTGGACTCTTGTTCGAACGCGTGCTGAAATAGGTCGGCCAGCGACGGGGACCAGGAAATCTCAAGGAATCCATGCTCGATCTTGCATCTGAATCCCTTTTCTTCGGTGAGCATGGCCATAACTTCCTTGGCAACGGAATAGTCAATGTCGTTGCGCGAGACGGAGCACTCGCTTCTGCTCAGCAGCCGCGCTTCATGGATTCTCTGTGCCACATCCCTGGTGAACTTGGCGTTGCGAACCCCCTCATTGTTCTTGTACTCGACCGACAACGCTGCGCATACGGCATAAGACCAACAATATGCCGTCTCGTTTCCCACCCTTGGCGTCCGGGATCGAATCCATTGCGTGGCGTTTGGGATTGTGCGAGACCAACGCAATCTGAACACGGGCCATGGACCACTCGTTGCGGCGCGCGGACCGCGCGTGTGTGTATGTACACGAGTGCACGCAATGAGGCCGTGTCCAACATGTCGTTCAGTAATCCCGACGACGAAGGTGACGGTGAACAGGGCGTGCTGCCGCGTGAACCGACGCCGGTGTGGATCCACGAAGATGGGTCAGGCGGCCCACCGTCACCCGTGCGTCTGGGCAAGGAGGCGAGTGCGTTCTGGGGACCGATCATTGCGCACGAGGCCGCGGAAAAACGGCGCAAGCAGGCACTGCGCGATGCGCTGCGCGAAAAGCACGAACGAATGTGGCGCGAGGGGCCCGTGTCCGTGGTTGGGATGTATGTCCAGCTCGACATGCTGGCCAGGGCCATGGCCGGCGACACGACGCTGCGCGCATCGCCCGAGGAGACCCATGCAAACGTGCCGTACGCCACCGCTTGGCTCGACGGGGCACAAACCGAACTGCTGGCGTCGTTTCACGGCAACACGTTTCGTGCCAAGCTCCATGTCTCCCACAGGCGCGCCGCGTGCGAACTGACGATCGGGCCGTGCTGGAACGCCGAAGAATGCGGCGCGCTCATACGGCTGCTCCGGCTCCTCGCCCACTGCGGCGCCGAGACGGTCAGGATGCGTGTGAAGGTCGACATCCCGGCCGTGCCCGCGGACCGCGCGTCCGCCAAGGCCCCGCGCGTCGACTGGGTCGAGGCAGTCGCCATGGCACTCAGTTTCCACTTTCCCTGGTCCCGCGCAGTGACAGTCGAACAAGGCACGCATATCGCGATCCAGTTCTCGGACCCCGGCGAGCGCGACCGCGTCATGCAGATCGAGCGCGCAAAGCTCTTTGCGACGCACAAAGCCGTCACGGTCGACGAGCTGATTGCCATTGACACGGCGCTCGAGCGGCACCTGAAAATCTTCAAGTTCTACTCGTCGCCCATGGCGCGCCACGTGGCCACCATGTCTGCGTTTACGTACGTCGACGGGGTTGCGATCAACGAGGCCGAGCTGGAGCGCTACAACGAGTTCCAGGCAGGGTCGCGGCACGACTACCACCTGGTCGGCCTCGACCCGTACCACAATGCGGTCGTGTCCATCCGCGTGCGGCCCGACTCGGATGGAGGGCACCCGCTCGTTCGGCCCGACGACGCGCCGTACATGCCGCCCGAGCAAAAGTTTGACCGGGACCCCAGCGACCCCATCACGGGCGACGCGGTCCACGTGGCCTGGTCCATCGGGCAGGACCAGGCCATGTACGGCTTCCAGACCTTTTGGCCCGATCGCGCCGACGGCATCGTGCGCCGCGTGCGCTACTCGGTCGAGATCGAGGCGTTCTACGAGCACACCCCAAAGACAAACGTGGCGCGGCGCATTTTGGGCATCCTGCTCGCGCACGCCCTGCCCGTCGTCCAGCGCGCCAATCCCGACGTGGCGCCGCACGACCTCGTGGCCGTCGTCTATGCGGCCGGCCAGGGCGTCCGGACCGCTCATCCCCGGCGCGACGCGACCGAGCGCAGCGGGGGCCCAAGCCTCGTCGACGCACGCGACCGCACGTATGGCGTCGCACCGCCCTCGCAGCTCGGCCTGCGTGGCATGTACACCAACTTTGGGCTGGCGCCCGTCGCGGCGGCAGGGCCCGACGGCTCGGCGGACAGTGCATCCTCGGTGCGCAAGCACATTCGCGACGTCTACACCACGCGCTACCTCAACCTGGACCCTGTCATGTCCGTCGACGAGCGCAACTCGCACTCGGTCCACGCCGGCTCGCTCCTGTTTCTCATGCAGGCCGTGGCCGTGCGCTACCGCGGCGTCCCACCCGACCCCGCGCGCTACAAGATTGTCAATGACCACGCGCAGCCCTATTCGCTGTTCCGCATACCGGGCGCGTCGGACCTCGTGTACGAGGGCGTGATTTACAGAGAGGGCGTCGAGCCCGAGCCATTCAATCCCGATGGCAATCCCGACCACGAGGATTTCCAGAGCTACAGCGTCGACTTTTCCTGGAGTCCGCCGCTGGCGCTCCCGTCGTCTCCGTGACCATCAAATCGTACTCTCGCGCAGATGCACCAGAAGGCGGTTGGCGGCCTCGAGATACTGGGCCTTGGTGGTGCTCCGGTTGTAGTTGACCCTGATAAACGCCTGGCGCGCCTCGTCGGCCAGTTCGCTCTTGAGCGCAAACGTCTCGAGTGGCGCCGTCAGCAGGTCGTGCAGCCACGTCTGACTGGCTGCAAACGCATCGTCGTCAAGCGCCTGGATTGTTGGGATGTTGGCCTCGAGCAATTTGCGTGTCTCTTCCGCCAGGCTCATGGTGGCAAATGGCACTGTGTGTGTGTGCGTGCGTGCAGTGGTCCGTCCGCTTTTTTTTTGCGACACATAGACGCGCCTTGGTTTACTGGGCTGTGCTAGAACAGTGGCGCGTCAAACTCGTAGTGTCCTCGGTTGCGCCCGGGCATAACCGCGTGCCCAATGTCGCGCTCGGGAACGTTGTACACGCCGTGGTCGAAAAGGTGCTCGAGTAGCAGGTGGGTGCGCAGGTGCCAGCCCAGCGTGGCCTCGTGCAGGGTCTCGGTGCACACGGGGTCCTGGAATGCCGCCCGGCGTTCAGTGACAATGGCGACCAGCGCGGCCGCGAATACTGCAAATCGGATGGCCATTGGAATTGTGGGCGTGTCCATTCGTTTACTCGTTTGCGTCAGTCCTTCTTGCCGACTGCAGGCCAAGAGACTTGGACGTCAGTGCCACTGGGTAGGAGACTGGCGGGATGCCCCTTGCGTTCGTAGTACCGCATGAGCTGCGCGGCTCTGGCCTTGGTACCAAAATGGATTGTGATCGATCCGCTGCTCTCCGTCTTTGATCTCTCGGTGATAGCGGCGTCGACTCTGACAATGGTGGCGGCAGCCTCCCACGACACGATGAACCCAGACGTGGTCTTTGTGCACGCAAACCCCTTTTCATTCTCGAGGCGCGTCGCAATTTCTTTGACGACCTCTTCGTTGATCCCCGACGTTTCGATTGACACCTCGTCGCGCCCAAGGGCACGTGCACCCAAAATCTTGTCCGCGACCAATTGTTCGAATTTGGCCTCTCGGTCGCGTTGGCGGCACATGGCCTCCTCGATGAGAACTGTCGCGTCAGGAATCGTGTCCATTATATGGCGATGAGAGAATGGCATGTACACTTGCGCCATGCCGCTGCAGGGCATTCACGAGTTTCTCGAGACGCACGTGATTGGGGGCCATGGGCCAGGCACGCGCATGCCCGTGGACGCCAAGGAGGAGTGCAAAAAAGGCGAGCACGGCAACACGGCGGACAAGGCGATGAAAAAGGGCCGCTACATCAGCAACCAGATCATGGCGTACATGAAGTGGTACCACAGCAAGGCGCCGCACCCGCCCAAGCCCGAGCTGCACAAGTGGACCAAGGCCATCCTCAACACGCTCCGCTCCATGCGCTGGGTCCCGCTCAAGGCCGAGGCGCCCGTGCTGGTGCGCGACTGGTGCCTGCGCACGCGCATCGATCTACTAGTGTACGACGCCAAGAACAAGCGCGTCATGGTGGTCGAGATCAAGACCGGCTACGCCGACGGCGCGTTCCAGCAAGCGCACGGCGCGTTCGCCCCTCCGTTTGAATTTGTTAGTAACTCGCCGTGCAATCGCGCCTACGCCCAGGCACTAATCGCCCTGGCCATGACGCGCGTCGACACGCACGCGCGCTACACGTGGATGCCCGCGGCCACGGGCGCCTGGGTGCTGTGCGTTAATGACGACGGCGTCACCACCTGCGGCTCGGCGCCGTGGTCGCGCGATTTTGTCAACCACTGGGCGCGCTTCCTGCAACGCCATGGCGCGCAGCGCATCGGCGACCGCACACTGTCCGCGCCCACGCACGGCAGTGACAATGGCGGCCACGACAGTCAAACTGGTCAAGGACGAGGACGAGGACGACGAGGACGAAGAGGACAACAGGCCGCCGATCCAATGCGCCCCGAGCCCGTCGCTCCTCCAGCTGGCGTCGACCACGACGGCCAAGACCGAGCCCGAGCCCGATGCCGCGGTCGCACCGGTTCTGCGGCTGGCTCGAGCGCAAAGCGACGGCGAACTCAAAGCAGTGACCGAGACCGAGACGCCGGACGAGACGCTGGCGCGCGACCTGCTGACCGAGCTGAGCCCGGGTCGCGAGGGACTGCATCGTCCGACGCATGTTGACCCATCGGCCGTCGCCGTTCTGGCCCACCTCGCGGCGCGTCCGCGCGCGTGGATCGACACGGCCCAGCTGGCACGTGCCACCCGTCTGGCGCCCACCGTCATCCGCGGCCTCGAGTCCGCGCTGCGTGGCCTGGTCACCTGGCGCCACGACGGGCGTCGCATTCTGCTGATGGCCGACACGCCCGCCCTCGTGGCCCAGGCGCTGGCTGAAATGGCCAGCCACCGCGTCGAGCTCGAACGCCTGGCCGGCGTGCCGCTGTCGGATCCCGAGTTTTCGCGCCGTCTCCTGCCCGTCCTACTCGACCAGCAGCGCGTCACCTGGGAATTCGACGACCAGTATGTCGCCTGCGTCGGGCGCGCCGTGCACATTGAAGCATGCTCGCGTCGCTTGCGCGCGTATGCGAGTAAACACTAGCGTTTAGTCCTTGTCTTCTCGTTGTTGCTCTTGCTGCCGTGGCAATGATGGCTGTGGTTGTGGCGGCGGTGGCGGCGGCTGTACCAGATGGTCATAGCCCACCGCCGCCGGCTCGACAGTTGCTGGCGATGGTCCACGGACCGGGGGCATTGGTATCGCCTCCAAGTCGAGGCGTTGTGCGTCGGCCCATTTTTCCAAGATCTCGTCAATCTCTTTTTGCTCGGGCGAGTCGTCGCCGTCGCCGGCCGCGGCTGCGGCCGACTCGAGCACGTCGCCCGCAGCGCCGTTGATGGCCTCGGTCAGCTCGTCGACCACATCGTTGGACACGTCGAGCCGCTGCACCACTTGCGCCACCTTGGCCGCGCTCCGCGTCGCCTCGGCCTTGGTCACCATGTGCCGGTTCAGGTCCTCGACCCGCTTGGCGGCCGTCACGGTCGCGCGCTGCACCATCACCGAGCCTTCGATCATCGTTGCATTGGTATGCACCGCGTCGATCTGCTGGATCTGGCTGTCAATCACCCTGCGCTCCTGCGTGGCCTTGGCCAGGCGCCGCGCCAGTGCGGCCGCCTCGTCGCGCGACCGGCAGTTTTGCGGACTCAGCGCCGCCCGGGTTGCCCGGATGCTCACGTCCAAGCAGTCGCGCCGCTTCTCCAACTGCCGCCGCTCATCGATCGATTTCTTTGCAGAAATGCCGTTGCCCATTTTAGATGCTATGTGGTCATGTATTCACACACACGGTCAGAGCCCGCGAATACGTGCGTGAAACTTGACGCCGAGCACGCGTGACGCCACCCCTCTGCCGCGCCCCCTCGTGCGCAGGCTTGGAGTTCCGCGTCCGCGTCCACGTCCTCGTGCTCCGTCTCCGCGTCCGCGCTTGGAAATCCCCCGTCCCCGGCCGCGGCCGCGTCCAGGGTACGGCCGCTTTTGTGTCTCGTTACGCGGCGTCGGCGCGGGTGTCGCTGGACTTGATGCCTGCTGTTCTGTGCGCGCCACAGAGAGCCGGTCCATGTAGCGACTCGATGCCTCGGCAATGCGCGCGGCCGCCTCGGCGTTGAACTTGACCAGCAGGATGCGCACGCGCGGCTCGGACGACCGCATGGCCGGCGCCTTGCTGTGAGGTACGCGCTTGAGCTCGGGGTGCGAGCAGTACTGGATGTAACCGACGCATCGTATGCGCGGGAGGCCCGTCGTCCTGTCCATGGTCACGTACATTTGCGTCTGCGTCTGATAGTAGTGCGGCAACGGAATTTTCTCGACCGTCAGGCGCCTGTCCGTCGACTTGGCCTCGATCAGCATCGGCACGCGCACGCAGATTCCGTCGGGTGTGGCGCTGGGCTTGTCGCTCGGGTGCACCACCAGTCCCATGGCCTTGTCCCTGTACAGCTCGAGGCCCGTGATGAGCTCAAAGAGGTCCAGAGCTTCGGCCTCCTCCATGTTTCCGCGAACCATGTGATGCGTCTGCGGCTTTTTCGGCGCCTTGCCCGTTTTCACCGCCACCTGGTGCTCCATGACGCTGTCGTACCCCGCGAGATGTGCCTCGTCATAGTCGTAGTCCTGTGGCGCTAGGATGCTCGCAAGTCCGCTGGCCGTGGGCATTGTGTTTCGATCCGGATGGAGGCGTTCGCCGGGCGGGGGGTCGCGCATCGACTCTGTGACCGCCGCTGATCTGGGGTGTATAGATCCCTCGGCCACCTTGTCCTGCTCGGCGCGCCACTTGGCGACATCAAACGTTTCAAATGTGGCTTCGCCACAATTTTCCCCCGCCGGGAACTCGATCCACACGCGCCGCTCGCGCGCCTCGCTGTCCTTGTACTGCTTGTACTTGAGCACGCGCGCCGTGGCGGTGGTGCGCGGGCGCGGCACGAATTTGGGCGCGCGCTCGGGCGTCTGGATCACGGGCAGCGCGCCGGTAAGGATCGTGGACCACGACATGGTGTGTTGTAACACGGACGCACGTCTTCACATGCACACACGTTCATTTTCCTAGCATGGATAGGATCCCGCCCCAGGAGGCGCTGTACGAGGGCGCGGCAGAGTCCAAGGGCCTCGAGGAAAAGGTCGCGTCGGCCATTCTGGACGCACGCGCCAGCGGCAAGTCTTGGACATCGGTGAACGCAGCCGGCTATTCCGCGTCGGTCGTTGTGCGTGTCCAAGAGCGTCTCGAGACGGAGCGGGGGATCGGCGTGTATTACTCAAACGACGCAGCTTCCACGCTGACACGCATTGCGTATGACCCCCTGGAGCGGACTTGGATGGTGGTTGTCTGGGATGGCGACCTGTTCAGGTCCAGCGTCGATTCCATCACCAAGCAGCTCGACACTGCACTGCCAAACACGACGGGGTGCACCGTGTACAGGCTCGTCGCAATGCGCGTGGCAGACGCGCTTAAGCGACTGGGTCACAGTGTCACGATCGGAAAGAACGTGTTCAACTCCCAGTACCACATCTTTGTCGACCCCGTGATTGAGCCCAGGAATGTAAACACGGGATGGCTCGTGTGCCCGTGGCGTTAGACAATACATGTGATACGCTCTTGGAACTCGCTGCCATAATGTCGTCCCGTGTCGATGTGCGCACGTGCCCCGCGTGCCAGCGCGCGTACGAGGGCATACCTCGGGCCCGTGTGTTGATTGTCCCTGGAGGCATGGTTCTCCGCATCGAGTGTCCGTCGTGCCACCAGTGGACCGAGACGTCGCCCGCGCCGTTCCCGCCAGCAGTTCGAGGTGCCATTGTGCAAGACCCGACCAAGCAGACAAATGACAAGCCAGAACAAAATGATTGACGGCCACACCTCCATTTCCCCTGTACCATGAGCGCCAAGCGGACCGTGACGATCGCGTACCGCAACTGGCGCGGCCAGGTGGAGGCGCGCGACATTGTGCCTCGCAAGCTCGTGTTTTCCGTCTCGGCCTTCAAGACTTTTCCGGCACCCGAGTGGCTCTTGCACGCCTACTGCAAGTCGCGCAAGGCCGAGCGCGTCTTCTCCGTCAAGGACATTCTACACTGGTCCACTGCCAAGTAAAATCTGTGTGGTCCATGGTCCGTTTCATGGGGCGTGGTGTAGAGCAGGCAGCAAGGGGCGTGCCATAGTTCCGTATCCCGTGTCCCGAATGGCGACGATCCCAGCCCGAGAGGTTATGATTGCACAGTCGATCAGGGCCCAAAGGGCCACCGAGCCATCCGAGCCCGACTTGTTGGTGCGCGTGGCGTCGGTCATGAACGGCGCGCCCCAGTACGAGGGCTGTGGCTACCTGGCGTGGCGCCGCAGCGTCGACGTGCGTGGCTACAGCGTGTCGGCTATCCGCTCAGTGCAAAATCACCTCGAGGAGCTCGGCTACGTTGTGTGGTACGAGTGCTGTCCGTGTCAATCCAGTACGCACGACACCGTCTCGTGGACGCCCTCGACCACCAGGCCGCGCATGGTGATTGACTGGGGCTCGTGGCGCAACGAGGTCGAGGAGGCGACTCGTTTCCTCTTGTCGGGTTCCATCAAGACGTACGCGGGCCTGCCCGAGACGGTGACGCGCACCATTGCGTCGGTGCTGCGCGAGCGCGGCTTTTCCGTCCGCGTCGAGGATGGCCTGCTGTGCATCGAGAGCCATCCCGTACCCCAGGGGATGGCCGCGGCCTGATCGAGTCAATGGCCCACGCGCGTGTGGTCGGACGCGGTCCGATGACCAGTAAAAAATCACTGGTCCATTGACCCTTGTCGCGATTTATGTATGTACGTGCTCCACAGTTCCGTGTCCGAGAGTCGACTCGGGATGTCGGGGCCGGCATCGTACGAGGACGAAAAGGGCGAGGAGCGTGGACAACGGGGGCGTCCCGCAAAGAGGCAAAAGGCCGACTTTGACACTGGCTACATTGCCAGTCTTGTTGCTCAGCGCACAGCGTCTTTCCCTCAGGACTGGCTCCGGAGCGCGGAAATATCATTTGAACGAGGCAAAGAGCAACTGAGGGAGGTGAAAGAGGATCGGAAGATCGCGCACGCGGTCGAAATGCTGACGTGGGTACTGGGGTACTTGAGCATGGGGCGTCCCTCCGAGTATCCCAAACCCCATGAGAACAAGGACCACTTTGTGTTCAAAGCCAGACGGAGTGATGTCAATGGACATTCGTTCAGCGGGCTCAAGGTCAGCAAGAAGACGGGTGCCATCCTCGAGATGAACGGCACAAAGCCGTCACGGAAGATGACCGTGTTTGACATGACATTCGACGACGTCAAGAAAATCCTCTAGATGCGTTTCATCCGAGTGATTGTATTCTACATGTGCGGTTGCATGGTAAACATGTGGATTCGTGGTCCGGCCTTGTACGCAAAAAAGGACGAGCACAGGTACATGGGTCTCAGTAGACTATAGTCGTCATCGTCGTCGGGGTCGCCCGTCTCTTCGTTGCCCGCGTCGACCAGCGTGGGCACGACGACCCAGCTGAGCGGCGAGTCCCAGTCGGACTTGGAACAGAACTTCTTGTGGATGCCCTCTTCTTCCTCAAGCGTGGGGTGCCGCTGGTGCGTCTCGGCAAACGTGACCAGTGCGAGGAGCATTTCCTTGACGTGTGTATCGGCCACGGCCGCGTCGTCGGGCCGGTACTCAAATAGAATCCGAGGCCCGCTCTTGCTGGCGCTCATGTGCCCAGCGCGTGAATGGGAATGCGGGTAGGGACCATACACGAGTTTGAGTTTATGCAACGCGTTCCACGGCGCACGGCGGAGTGGCGAGGGCGAGGACCGAGACGCCGCCAGACGCGGGCGTGCCGTGCACAAACAGCGGCGTTTCGTGGCCGGGCACGCTCACGAGAAACACGGCCGTGCCCGGCTGTGGGTTGATGGCAAGACGCACGGCGTCGGCGATGCGCTGTCGCTTCAAGAGTGCGTTGCGCTCGGCATCGAATACGTTGCCCAGCTGACGATGCTTGGCCACGCGCGCCTTGGTCTGGAGCTCGCCGTCGCGCCGGCTGGCCAGCCCGATCCACGTGCGCACGCCAAAGTCGCCCGGCATGCTCAGTGGCTGGGTTAGAAAGTGGTCGCGGTAGCTGTGGTGGCGCACAAACGCGCCGGCGGCCACGGAAATGTCAATGGCGTACATGGCCGCGTCGACGACGCTGACGTCAAAGAGGTGCTGCGTCCCGCGCCGCACGCACTCGAGCAGTTTCGGCAGCACCATCATGTCTTCGGGGCACGCCTCCAGAGCTGCGTGGCACGCACGCGACACGGTCCGCAGGAACTCGCTGCGCGGCACGGTCTTGGACGGCCGTGATGGTTCGGCCTCGGCCTTGCTGCGCTTGGCCGCGGGGAGGGTGGGCTTGAACAGCGACTCGGATTCGTCGGTCGACACGGGCGCGCCGTGCAGCGAGTCGTCCAGCCACAGCAGCTCGTCTTCCATGTTCTTTGCGCGCGTGTTTGAATGTGTGTCTACAAAAAAACGCGGGGGGTAAAATGCGTGTATAAAATAAGAGATCCATTGCACACGGTCGGGCCGGGAAATCACCAGGCGCCATGGAGATCGCGGTCGGCCCACTTGAACGACTTGCCGCCGCGACGCATGAGAACAAACCCGATTCCGAGGAAAAATGCAGAATAGGCGATTGAGACCAGGCAGGCGTAGATCTGGCGAGTCTTCCAGGCCTTCATGCCAAGTGCGGCAAGGATTGGCCGGATGATCATGGAAAGAGCTGCCGCGGCAAGGACGGCCGCAAACGGAACGATCACGAGAAGCCAGCCCATGGCGACATCGCTCGAGTTGAGCAGTGGAAGGAGAAGAACGGCCAGGAGAGCGTATACGGCCGCGCGTGCCCACTCGGCCAGACGGATGCTCGTGACGCAACTTCCGTCGACTGGCTTGATATTGAGCTCTCGGCGAATCCACTTGCGACCGTACCAGGCCCACGCGACAATTGCTGCTACGAAGAACGCGACGGCATACACACAGCGGAACTCGATCTCGTCCGTCTGAGCCCAGTGCGTAAACACGCGCATCGCTCCGTTTTCGGTGCCGCGCGACGTGGACGGATCGAGGTCGCGCGTTCTGTAGCCGACGGCCCAGACGGCGAGAAGCACGGCCCCGGCGCCATAGAAAAACGGAGAGACCTTCTTGGTGAACACGAGTACCGTTTCGGCAAACGGAACGCTGCGCACCGTAGACTTGGTAGCAGACTCGCCCGATTCGGTTTCTACGAGAATGCTGTGGCCGGTGACGTCCGATGTTCCGAGCGCGACGCGGAGGAAGAATGCGAATTCGCATGCCGCGAGGGTAATGACGGCCGTCCACATCAGGTACTCGTACCACTCGCTGCCGGTGCGGTACGACACGTTGTGCTCGCAGATGAATCCAAACGTGCCGGCGTCGCAGTCGAGCGTATAGTGGCGCGACTCGACCACGGCAAAGATGCCCTTGCTGCAGGCGTAGCCGGTGACCACGGTGCCATTGTCGGTCGACGCGGCCGCGTCATAGTTGCAGTGCGTGTTGACGGGCTCGAGGGCGCCGTTGCACAGCCAGATCTCGCGGCCGCGCGTGGTGTAGGGAAGCTGCGACAGGTCGGCCGACACGGCAAACAGGGTACCGGTCGGGCTGTCGACGGCAAACGCCGCCACGACGTGGTAGCCGGGCGTGTAGCACTGGAATTCGGGGTCGGCGTGGAAGCCGTTAATGTCTTCGGGCCGGATGGGGCGGTACGTAATGTTGACCGCGTCGACGCGCTGGCTGGTCAGGGTGACGACAGCGTTGCCAAAGGTGTAGCTCGACTGGCTGTGCACGCGGTGCGGAATGTTGATGGTAAGCGCGCCAGACCCGGCGACCGTGGCCGCCACGCGTGCGGGAGCGCCGGCCGTGGCGAGCCAGTTGACGGGCGGAACGTCGGGGATTCTGGAGCCGGGTGCGTGGCACGCCATGCCGGGCGCGGAAACCTGGCCACCGGGGCAATCTGAGCACGAGGAGCTTCCGGTGGTGCTAAACGTAGTCTTGTTGGCCGGGCACGGCACGCAATCGGACTGCCAGCCCGTGACCGCCGTAAAGGTGTTGATGGGACAAGAGGTGCACACTTCGGCGCCGAGGCCCTTGTTGTACTTGCCGGTGGCGCACGGCATGCAGGTGGTTGCGCCGGTGTTGGCCTGGAACGTTCCGGCGGGGCACGGCGAGCACACGGACGCGGCGTCGGCCGAGAACTTGCCCACGGCACAGTTGGTGCACGCGGTCACGTTTCCGGGACTGTAGGTACCGGCCGAGCAGTTAACGTTGGCCGACTTGAGCCCGTTGGCGTACGAGCCGGGTGCTGCCTGGGTGCACGACGAGGCGCCCGCTGCCGCGTAGGAGCCGTCGGGACAGGCGCTGCAGTTGAGCATGGTTCCGCTCTGGTACGTGCCCGCTTCGCACGTGGCGCACACGGTGGCAGCGGCCGAGGCAGACGAACTTCCCGCGGCGCACGTGGTACAGACAGACGCGCCGGTCGCGCCCGCGTACGTTCCAGCCTCGCATGCGGCACACGAAGAGTTCCGGGACGCCGCGGGGGCAAAGTAGCCGGCCGCGCAGTTGGCACACGAGGTGCCGAGCGAGTACTGGCCGATGGCGCACTGTGTGTGAGTTGGAGCAAGGGTCGGTGCAGCGGTAGGTGCACGCGTCGGGGCAAGAGTGGGCGCATTGGACGGCGCCTCGGGCATGGCCAGCGCCGTGGCGAGCAGGACGGTCAAGAGAATCACGGCGCGCATGGCGGCAAGTGTCTGTCTATGAGTGTGTGTGTGTGTGCCGCGACGCACGTGTCGTGATGTGCACGGCACAGTGGTCAATGTCACATAGTGCATTTATTGCGCCGCGACGACAAAGATGCTGCACGGATCGTGGCGCGCGTACTCGAGCCCGCCGGCAGGCACGCGTGGCTTGGGCCACAGACTCGGTACCAGATTCACGCGCTCCAGGTGGACCTCGGGGATGTTGATAGAAGGGTTGAGCGCGGCCCGTATGGGGACGTACGATTCGTCCTTGTACTCGAGCGTGAGGCGCTTGATTTCCTCCTCGACTGGCACCGGCACAAATGGTTCGGTCGCGATAATGTCGCCGAGGCTCCGCGGCGGCGGGGCGTTGGCGCCGCGCTTGACGTACCCCATCGCGGGGTCGTCGACGTGGCCCGTGTACAGGGGAAATCTCGGGCTCATCCGGTTTCGCGCGAGGAGCGCCACCATGCGCAGCCACTCGGCAATGCGCCCAAACACGTTTTTGCGCGGCTCATTGTCGGGCGGTGACAGGTAGTTTCCCTCTTCGTCGGGTACGGCATGGAACACGGGTGTCATCAGCAGCGCCGTGTCCTTTACGAAGACGATGCGGGGCAGAACCAGTGGCGGGCCGCGGATCTGGCTGCACAGGTTGGCCATGCGTTTCGACTCGTCGTCCCCGGCACCGGCGGCAGGGGCGCCCGGCCCGCTATAAAACAACTGGCTGTGCGCGATTCCGTACTTTTCGGCCATCAGGTCGGCCATGCACACGGCGGCGCACGAGACCGTGTCGACCGTGCCGCGTCGCACAAGATCGGCCCGCGCGTATCCGGGCTGTCCCTCGACCGCTGTGAGGCGCTGGTTGTTGACAAGGGACGACGCGTCGTCTAGCCTGACGACCAGGCCGTCCTCGAGGCGACCCACGAGTCGGCTCGTGTAAAACTCGGCAATCAGGGCACACACATTGTCGACCATGACCGAGGTAGCCGCCTTGACCGTTTCCGACGTCTTTCGGTTGCGGGTATACTCGATGATGTCATTGCGCGCTGTACTGTACCGGTCTTTTTCGAACGGGTCCACAAGTCCGCGGTGTAGGTCCGCGTTCTCGCCGGTAAACACGGGCGTGCTCCACGCCCTGGTGCATACCCGGTAGTAGCGCACGAGGTCCGCCCTGCTTGGCGCAAGTCTTGTATCCTTCATGAGCGCGCGCATCACTCTCTCGCATGCACCGCACGACTCGCCGCGGTGGTTCTCTTCCTCGTCCTTGTCTTTCGGCGCGTGTCGCTCGGACCACTCTCGTTCGCGGACCATTTTGCGTGCCTCGTCGCGTCTCGCGCTTGCCGCCTGGAGCGTAAGCTCCTTTGCGTCGCTCGTGGCCTCTTGGCTCAGTTTGTCAGCGAGTTTGGTGTCGCCGAGTGCGTGTCTGCACACGAGACTATAGTAGGCGATTTCGGGGATCACCCACTCGGTGCCCCCGCCCCTGGTCGCGCGCCGGTACGGCGCAACAAACCCGAGCTCGTCCAGGAGCCCGATCAGGATCGGCTCCGCGGCCATGGCTGGCGGCCTGGTGGTACACGGAAACGCGCGCACGGGTTTACATATACGTCCTTGCTACACGAGCGCCATGACGAGCGCGGTCTGGAGCTCGGGCCCGGCGCGCGCCACGTGCGTGTACACCGGGGCGACGGCCACCAGCGCCCCGCACAGCGCCATGGCCAGGGCGTCGGGAATCATGTGGCGCGCCTTGCGGACCTTGTTCTGGCTCGGCGGCTGCGGTGGCGTCGCGGGTGCCGCGGACGGTGTTCCGGCGCGGTGCATGGCGAGCGCCAAGAGTACGGGCGACACGAGGGCGACCATGCGGTAGAGCGCGTCAATCTTGCCGGCGCTCCCGACGAAAAAGCAAAGAACGCCGAGCAACACAGACAGCCCGAGCTCGAGGGCGCGCGCGCGGTCCGCAGAAAGCAGTGCCACTGGGGCGGCCACAAACGTGCCAATGGTTAGCACAATGGTGGTCTCAATGTCCGTGCCCAGCACCGACTCGCCCATCATGGCCGCGCACAGCACAGTGACCAGAAACGACACAATGGCCGCCGACGTGTCGCGCACCGGGCTGGTGGCCATGGTCGTGTGCAGCCGCGTGCGCGCGTCCGCGTCAAACCACGCAAAGAACAGAACCACCGAGACGGCGATCTGGATCGACGTGTGCACCGTGTCGCCGCGCGGAAACACGCGTGCCACGAGCAGCGCAAAGAGGGTTGCAAACAGGTACGCCGCGCGCGACGCGACGCCAGACAGCGGGTCGTCGATGGCAAACAGGAGGAGGTACGGGACGTAGGCGGCCGGCGATCCCGTGAAGCAGCCGGCCACGGTCAGAGCGGCCATGAATGCAAACTGGACCGCGTGGGCGCCCGCGGGGCAGGCGCGCCAGTAGAGCTTTTCCTGGGCGTACGACAGGGCGTGGCACACCAGCGTCCACAGGGCGGCCGAGGCGGCCGAGGCGACCGTGTTGCCGTACGTGTACTCGGTCTCCCACCCGTGCGCCGACAGCACGAGCATAAACACGGCCAGGATGCGCGCACACTCGGACGAAAAGGACAGCATATCAATGACGATAGTGGTGGCGGTGGTGGTGGTAGTTTGGGTGTGTGACGCGTCTGGTGTCATTCGGTCAACCGCGCTGCAACGACAAGCATGTTCACATTTGACCTCCTTACGGAAGAAACAGACCACGTGGACGATCACGATGGTCACCAGGGCCGCGCACGCGTCGACGTGGACGCGCTGGCGCGCCGTGTCGACCTCGAGTGTGCTTCGCTGTGTCGGCTGGTCGACGCGGTGCGCGGCCGTGTCGTAGAGGCTCCTGCGACAGTCGAGCACCGTGCCGACGGGGTCCGTCTGTTTGCGTCTGCGTCGGCGCAGCTCAAGAGCCCCATGGACGTGGCGTACCTCTGGCAGCGTCTGTCCGAGGGCGCTGGTCGTGTGCTTGTCTCGTGCGCTCTGTCCGACGAGGCCGATCGGCTCGTGCGTCCGGCGCCGCGGCCGCCCTTTTTCAGCGACGCGACCGTCACCGACCTTCTGGCGCTGCTCGATTCCAAGACGGACGGGGCGGCCTCGTCGGGCCAGATGCCACAGGACACGGACGCCGAGCTCGCGCGACGCGTGCAGGCCCTGTCAGAGGCCGAGGACTATTGCCTCGTGCGCGGTGCCGCGTGCGGCAACCTGTACGGCCCCACCCAGTGGCTGCGCGTGTTCCTGTGCCACTTTGCGCCCTACCCCGACGATCCCTCGTTTTCAAACTTGTTTGACGAGGCCGAGGCGGTGCGCGCCGCGCTGCACGAGGCCGACCTGCGCGCGCTGGACGCGGTGCCCGACCCGAACCTTCCGCGCGCGGTACTCGACGCATTCCGCTCCGCTGGCACTGGTCGCATGTTTTCGCAGACGCGCGCCGCACTGGAACGACTTGTTGCGCGTCGCCGCGAGGGCACTCCGAGTGCACCGCGTCCCGTGCCCGCGTTCCTCCAGACCGTCCGCGCGCAGCTCGTTCGCCTGTCGCACCGCGCGCGCGAGCGTGTGGACGCCACGCGGCCCGCGCCGTGCGCAGTGGGCGACGGATCCAAACACCGCGTCAATGTACTCCTCACAACCCTTCGCATGCACAACACTGTGTAGCGACCCACGCGGCCACCTTTTTGCGCGCCCTGCGGTCCCGCGCGAGGGCGCTGTACACGCCGTCGATGCCCGGCCCGGATTTTGTTCCGCTAAACGTAAAGATGTCGTAGCTGGCGTGAACGTAGAACGAAGTCCTTGGAATGACGCGGTGGCCGTCTTGCTCGGTTTCGTGTTTGATCATGTGTGCCCTGAGTGCGGCGACCTGTGCCTCGTCGTCTATTCCAGGCCCGGCCAGCTCGCCGTCGCTCGGCCCGCCGCCGTCCTCTGCACTGACGGTCGACCCCATCTACGTGTCCGTGCTCGACGTTTGCATTGCGCGCATACATATATTGCGTGTGTGGTGGGTTTCGCGGCATCAAGTTGTCGCGTCACAGTGTCATGGACACGCACGGGTTTACTGTGCACGGCGCTGGTCTCTCGTCGTCGTCGTCCTCGTCCCCCGTGGCACTCCTGTCCCCGCAAGCCCTCTGGATCGCCGGTGCCACACTCTGTCTCGTTGCCATCCGCCTGCTGTCGCTGTTCCGGCATGCCTAGGAGGGTGCATGACGCAAAAGTCGTTTCCGCTGGTCTGGACGGTGGTGGCACTGGTGCTGCTGATTGCCGAGTCGCTGGTGGTGGCCACGATGGTGAGCCCTGTCCACTGGCTGCGCACGGTCCTGCTGTTCCTGGTGCTCGCCTACACGATCTTCAGCCGCTTTACGTCTCGCCGTCTCGACGACGAGCGGGAAACGCCAAACGACGACCCGGCCGCTCCAGTGGATCGCCTTCCGCGTGCGGTGTCAGCGATCCACGGTCTGATTGCCGACCCGTGATTGCGCACGAGTCGTGCACATGGGGACCCTACCTGTTTGACGCGTCTCTGCGCGGCCTTGCGCCCGACGCGATCGCAGCCGTCTGGCGCGACCGTGCACTGCACTCGTGCGACCCAGCCTCGGACCGCGCCGAGGCGCGCTTCTGGAACCAGCTGGCGTGCCACACCGCGCGTCTCTTGGCACACGAATAAACTTTACACGATTCGCGGATCGTCGTCGCTCAGGACCGCGTCGAGATTGGCCAGCGGGCACACGCCAAACACGGCGCTGTACTGGCCTCGGGGGCCCCTGGGTGCGCACTTGATGCGACACAGGGAAAGCGTCGCGTCCGATCGCTTTTCCTCCCCGCGCGCATACGCCTCGGCAAACGTCCTGGCGTATCTCTCTTGTGCATCGCCTGGCCACAGTGCCAGCGCGTGCGCCGCGGCGGCCCACACGGTCCGCTGGGCCTCGGGCGTCGGCTCGACGGGCACGTACAGGTCGGCAGTCAGCGGCGCGCCCGACACGAGGACCTTGCACGCCAGCTCGGAAGAAATGGACCTGTCCTTGCACCTCGAGGGCGTGGCCGGGTCTATGATTTTCTTAAACGTTTGCGCCACGGCCGCATTGTGCTCTCGCTGCGCGTCCGTGTCGACGGGCAGCGTGTCGGCATTGGCCGCCAGCGCCAGGATCGAGGCCACGTGTTGCTCGAGGTATTTTGCGCGCGCACGGCCAAACACCACGGATTGGATGTACTCGACCAGGGTCTTTGCGCCCGATGCGTACCGGTGCGCGTGCACCGCATCGTACGCGTACTTGTCAAACTCGAGCAGGCCCGCCAGAACGCGGGCGGCAGACTCGGGCACAAGCAGCAGCTCGTTCAACTTGTCCTCGTCCGCGTGCCCGGGCGCCGAGCGGGCCAACAGTGCCATGGCGTGCAGGTGGGACGGAAAGTCGGCCTGGTCGGCGTGCGGAGCGTACAGCGCGTCGAGCAGCAGCGTGTTCAGCGACGTTGCGCTGCAACACTCCCACGCGCCCGGCCCGACGTGCCGCGTCGGCCACGTCAGGTACACACGCGTATGAAACACGTCACTCATCACTGGACACGCGTTGTATCTGCACGACTGCTTTGTATCATATACTATTCGTCGTCGTCGTCATCGACAAGGATGCGTGCGCGCATGGGAACAGGAACCGGAACGGGCACCAGAGTGGTGGTCGGCGCCTGGATGGAGCGCGTGGCCGCGACGCTGCTCAACGCACTGGGCTTCCTGGCCAGCATGGTTGCCATGGGCGCAGGGGCTGGAGGCAGGGCCGGGAGCGGAGGCAGTGCAAGAACTGGCCGCCCCGACAGTTCCATCAACGTCATTGATGCCGGGACGATGGCGTCGACCGCGTGGTAGTTTTCAAACAGGCGGTGCACGCTCTCCTCGTCTGCCCCCGCGTCGTCGGCAAACTTGGACGAGTCGGCAAAGCTTTCGGAAAAGGCCGGGAACGAGGCCGCGCCCTCGGTCGTGTGCATGCTCGACTCGACCGCCGGAAGCGGCGGGGCGGGTGGAAGGCGCTGCTGCGAGGACGAAGCGCTGTCGTCCTCCTTGTCGGCGTCGCTGTCCGTGTTGTCGTCCGACGGCTTGGCACGCTTGGGTGCGACGGCCTTGTTCGATTTGCGCTTGCGCTTGGCGCCCGACTCGGACGCGGCCTTTTTCTTTTGCTGCTTGGACGCCTGCTTTTCCTTGGACTTGGGGTTCGGCGCCGGCGTTTGGCCCAGAGGCAGCGCCACGCGGTGGATGTCGCGGCACGTGGCGCACGGTGCCGTCGTGTAGGGCGCCAGGTCGTGGATGATGCTGGTGTGGCCCGGGAAGGCCATGTCGCACGTCGGAGGACTTGTCGTGGCAGCCTCGGCGGTGAGCGGGAGCAGACACGCCGTGTTCCACGCGTCCACTTGGGCCGCGTCGTTGACGTGGAACGCCTCGAGCCGCTCAAAGACGCGGCGCGCGCACACCGACACCCACGCGCAAAAGTAGGCCGCCTCGCTGGCGTCCCTGACCTTCTTGTCGCTCGTGTTGCGGCTCCAGTGGAAGCGCAGGCACTCGCGGAAAAAGACGTGCACGTACTTGCAGGCGTTGGCCGCCTCGAACGGCATGCAGAGGTCGTGGATCAGGATGGCGGCCGTCACGATGCCGCGCACGGTGCTAATGCACGTGGCGCAGAATCCAGGGAACAGCGGTCGGCCGCTGGTGAGGTGGCACGCATGCGTGGCGGTGGCGCACTCGTACGGGCGCATGCACAGGCCGACGCGGCGCGACAGGTTGGCATAGTGGAGCGCAAACAGTACAAAGCGGCGCGCAGGGTACTCGGCCACGTCGGCCTCGAGCTTGGCAATGGCGGCCGCGTCGTCCACGGCGTCGGTACGGGTCGGCGTGAACGATGGCTCCTTCTTGCCCTTGCACACGCGCGTGTCGAGGCCGGTGGACAGGAGCGTGTTCAGGCACGCAGCCAGCTGCCCGACATTCCGGGGCTGTGCCGTGAGGTCGACGGCGCGCACGTCGGAAGGGCTGGCTCCAAACGGACGCGGAAGGACAATGCCCGTGTCGGCCGTCCTTCCGTTGCGCCGGCGTCGGGCGGGCTCGGGTGCCTCGCCTCCGACGAGGCCGAGTTCCTGGGCGATCTGGTGGCGATGGTCGGCAAAGTGCATGGCGTCTCGGGCGTCTGGTCGATACGGCGGGCGGCTGGGCGTTTGGGCGAATGGTGGTCCACCGCCCGCTTGTTTGGCGGACCACGTATCCGTATACTATAGGCGTACCGAGTATTTTCCAGTTAATCTGAAAACGGAAGGAAAGAAAGAGAGTTTCGTTTCAGCCAAAAGAAACTTTTTCTTTTCAGCCAAACGAAACTTTTTCTTTCAGCCAAAAACGGAACCCGTTCCAGAATGTCGGTCGCGCAGCCCGGATGGTTTGCCCGGAGAAGCAGTTTGGCCTCATTCACTCGGCGCCCGGGATGCCGTTCCCACAGTCGTGTCTAGTCGCGTGCGCGCCACGGCCAAAACAAAGTCGGCGTGCCGGCGCCAAGGACGTTCACTCCAAACCAGACCGGTCCGACACGGTGTGCGTGTGCGCCTTTCTGCGCAAGCAGGCGGCGCGCGCGCTCGACGAACAGCGAGGACTTGAAAAGCAAGTGGCCAAGTGTCTGTACCAGTTTGCTGTTGGCGCGCTCGACGTTCGCGCACGCGATGGCACGGTCGGGCCCGAGTTTTACACACGACTTGACGGCAAGAAGCGGATGCAGTTTGTGCGCACGTCAAACCCGCCGCCCGACGGAACCTATTGCCGCGTGCTCCGCGTCCACGTCCCCGCCGGCCTCGTAAAGGACTCGGCCACTGGTCTCCACGTCAGCATGATCTACACGTCCGACAAGGGCAACAAGATGTACAAGCAAATGCGCGGAGCTCCGTCATAAAGCTTTTACTGGCGTAACATGCGTTTCACTTGATTGACTTCGGCCATGAAGCGACGCTGAAGGCGCCCGGTTGTGTGGGAGATGGCGTGTGTTGCAATGTCGAGCCAGAGACCGAGTGCGCGCCTCCGAGCGTCTGCCGCCGATCCCAGGAGCGGGTCGCGGTCGGGCGTCTGCACAAAGCAGGACGCAATTCCCTCGGCGCGGAACCACGGCGAATATCGGGCTGTCCACGTTAGGCCGACCAGAATGTCGTTCTCCCCAGATAGAACCATTGCCTCGCCCCTAAACTTGCGCACGCGCTTGGCCACACGGCCGTCCGAGCTGGCCCACTGGAGCGCTTCGTTGCTGAGCAGTGCGTATAAGTTGCTTGCAGCCGTATCCATTGGGGTTTGAACGTGTGTACTCGTGTATTCTACTCGCCTGCTTTTCACTTTTGCACGCGTTTCGTTAAACTTGACCTTCTACCGGTCCGTGGATTTTTCCACGTGGTCCACCGGCCCGTGGACCTGCCACTGGGGGTCGCCATTCGCTCAGCGCCTGCTTGGGGACATGGCCAAAAAGGTCTCTGCCAAGAGAGTCGACGCCTTTGCTGCCCAGCTCGCTGCCGTTGCGCGCGAAAAGGCATTCTACGACCGCTTTGAGGCCAACGGCGTTGGCGCCATCCGAGCCCGTGAGTTCAGCGAGGAGCGCGAGAAAGACTACCTCGGCGTGCTGGCGCACTGGGCGTACCGTCTCGAGCAGGAGCACGAGATCTCGCAGCGCCACATGGACCTGCCCATCGCCTTTACGATTGGCGAGTACGCCATGCGCGTGTGGGTCGGCGACCGGCGCGTCCTGCGCATCCTGTGGGGCCCAGACCAGGCGCGCCGCTCTGCCGTCGAGCAGGCGCGCCACGTCGCCTGTGGCCGCGCTACGGCCCGCGCCCGTGCCATGGACCTGCCTCCGGACCGCATCCGCCGCGTCGTCGTCGCGCTCGAGCACGGCTCGGACGCCATGCTGGCCTCGGGCTTTTTTAATGATGTGGTCGACGAGTGGTCCATGGATTTCGACGTGGCCGACGATCGCGTGCGCATCCGCTACGGACCATACGTCCACGACTGTCCTCTTTGAATACACTTGCTCAAAATTCCAAACGTACAGCTCCTCTAGAATCGTCCTCGGCCCGTCGCCACACGCCAAGTCGGACGGAAATAACTTTGTTTGCCCGCTGTGCTAATACACGCGTCCATGCCAACGCCTATGTGTGCTTGCGTTTGTGCGTCATTCGTTCAAAGCCATGGCGTGGATCCTGCTCGCCGTGGCCTGGACTTTTCTGTGCGCGTGGGCGTCGGTGACAACGCTCGACACGGCCTCTATCTCAATCTCGAGCGCCGAGCCCTCTGTGAGCTGGACGGGCCAGCGCACGGTCGGCACCACGACGTACCGCAACGCCTCGCTCGCGCCCGGCACCACCCATCTCTTGCTGCGTCCCACCTCGTTTCCCACCGTCGCGTGCGGCACCATTGAGACAGCGGCCACTGTTGTAGCCACGCTGCGCACGGCCGCGGGTGCCACTGCGTGCAACGTCTCGTCGCTCACTTTGGTGCTGCACCCGCTCGCCAATGCGTTTGGCGCTACCACGGCCACCTGGACCAACGCCTCGTCGGCGGCCGTCTGGTCAGGCGCCACCGTCACGTCGGGCGGCGCGTACGACCCGTCTGCCATCCACGGCCTGGCCACGGTCACGTTGCCCGCCAATGGCACCAATTACGACCTGGAACTATCGCTCAACACGCTCGGCCTCACGGCGCTGTACAGCTGGCGCAAGAGCCTCTCGGCCGCCAATGGCTGGGTGCTCCGCGTCCTCGTGCCCGCCGACGCGCGCACCGGCTGCTTTGCGCGCTTCATGACCGACCCGCAGCTCTCTGTCACCGTCGGGGCTGGCGTCGGAGCCGACACGTGCGCGCCCACGCACGCGCCCACGGGTGCACCAACCTCGACCGCGCCCACGGCTGCGCCCACGCGCGTCGCGGACCGCTTTGCCAACCTGTGCTACACGGGTTCCGATTCAAACTGGGTCCCGTCTGCCTATGCATATCCGCCCTCGCCGCTCAACGTCTCGGGTCTGCTCGACTCGTGTCTGCAGTGGCCGTTCCTGGTCGGAACCAACGGCTCGCACATTCTGGTGTGGGACATGGCCAATTCCGTCTTTTACCTGTCGTACCCCCAGTCCAGTGTGCGTGTGGCATGCCGCGCCTCGACCATCCTTGTGCTCTCGGCCTCGCTAATCGGTGAATTTTCCATTATCGCCGGCAGTCCGCCCTCGCTCGAGCCCATCCGCAGCTCGGGCTCGCTCAACAATGCCACGCTCGGCGTCGCGGCCGGCGACACGTGGATTTCCATCATCCCGCTCACCGGCCGGCCCTCGGACCTGTCGACCGACCCCGTCGCTGTCGGCGTCGTCAACTCGACCACGCTCGCGTTTGTCGTGCCCGTTTTTGACACGGTCCTGGCCGCCGGCAGCGGCCGCGCGCTGGCGGTGCTGCTCGTAAATCCAGCCTTTGCGTTCCGCCCCGACACGGTGCGCGCCTCTACGCTCCGCGACGGTGGTAGCAACCCCTACACGCTCGTCACGGCCCAGCGCGCGCCCGTGCTCTCCAACGCCTCGCTCCTCTTGGCCTGGGTTCGGCTCGCGAGCAGCGCGCCCGCCACCGGAACGTGGTCCCAGGTTGACTGGATCACCGCGCGTCTCCCGCCCGCCTTTGTCGGCTACTCGACCGCCTATGACGCGTTCCTCGACCCGCCCGGCAGCCCGCTCAACGGCACGCGCGCTGTTCTCGTGTCCCGCGTGTACGACACGGTCGCGCGCGTCTTTGTGGTCGGTCGCGACGCCCTTGCGTCCAGCCCGTTTGTCTGGACCTGCGGCCTCTCGCTGGCCACGCCGCTCTCGCCGCTCCGCTGCGCGTTCAACACCTCGGCGCCCGTCTCGACGCGCAGCAACGCATGGATCCCGCTCGTCTCGGCCACCGCCGGGCTCGCCATGGATCTGGATCTGCTCGTGCTGCCGCGCACCAATCCGCTTCCCGCCCGCCCCGTCCTGTTTCCTTCGTATGGCAACTGGACCGCCACGTCGGCCTCGTTCCTGGGTTCGTACGTTGACGTCGAGCCGGCCGGCACCACGCAGCGCATCAGCCGCAACGTGCGCGACGCCGACATACCAAACATCCTGTCGACCGGCACGCCCGTCGACGTGGCCGCGTCGCCGTTTGGCATCGTCGTCCTCTACCGTCTCGCCGACAATTCGCTGACCTGGCAGCGGCTCGACATTGTTGCGGCATCGGGCCTCACGCGCGCCGTCGTGGACGCCACGTTTTGTCTCTACCCGTCGTGCGCCGACGATGCGCGTCTCTGCGGCCTCGCGCCTGCCGTCCGCACCGCCTCGCTCCTGCCCGCGGTCACCGTCGCCGCCCTGCCCACCGCCGTGCGCTCGGTCGTCTTTTCCATTAATGGTGTGCTGCGCGTCGACATTCCCGTCACCACCGCGGCACGTGCCGCCGAGGCTGTCTTGGATCTGACGGGCGCGCGGCCCGGCATCCTCCAGCTCAACCTCGAGTACGTCCTCTTTAGCGGCAACACGTTTGTCGCCGACACCCTGGTGCTCGTGCGCCCTGGGACCCTGCCCGCGCTCCAGCCCGCCGCCATGGCCACGGCCGCGCTTCACGCGCGCGCCGGACCCCTCGCCACCGCGGCCGCCGTGCACGTCACGCCCAACGCCGACGCCCTCTACGCTGTCGGCGACGGGTTTGTCGTTCAGCTCGACGATCCCTGGTTTACCACCTGCCGACCCACGGGCGCGTGCAACGCGGTCTCCAATTCGTCGTTTGACGTCTGCGGCGCCGGATCGTCGGTCGTCGCCTCGGCGCTCCACGCGTTCACGCGCACCCTGTGCGTCCTCTGCAACTCGAGCCGCGTCGGCTGCCTCGTGCCCGGTCTGTCAAACTGGACCCTGCTAAACTCGACGTCGCTAACCGGTGCGCGCGCCATGGTTGGCCTGTCCACCGACGCGCCCGTGTTTTCCGTCTGGTACGGCAACGACGGCTATACCTACCGCACGTTCTCGGTGCTCGTCTCGGACGGCTCCATCACGCTCGACGTCTTGCCCGCCGGGCCCGGCGACCTGGACCATGTCGTCGCAGCCGGCAACGGCACGTCCATCCTCTTGGCCGCCGTCTCGCTCGAGCCCGCGTTTGCGTCAACCATCCCGTCCGCCTCGGCCGCCGTCATTGCCGCCGTGCGCGGCGGGCTCGTCGTTGCCGGCCCGTTTGGCTCGCCGGGCGCCTCGGGCGTCTCGCCGCGCCACCGCGTCGTCCGTCTCGCGCTCGGCTCGCCTATGGGTCTGTCGGTCTATTCCGACACGAGCGGCACCGGTCACCTCTTTCTGCTCGAGACCATTCCCGCCGACGGCCTCACTGTGCGCTACGACATTGGCCGCGTCCTCCGCGCCAGCCTCCGCGTCGTCTTCTTTGACCGCATCAGCGTCGGCTACCTCGCCACCTTTGGAGCTCTCATCACCAACGGTGCCCTCATTCTCCAGGGCGGAGCGCGCGCAGTTGCGTTTGATCCGGCCTCGGCCACCATCGTCAACACCTCGCTCGTCGTCACCAGTGTCGCCGACACGTGCACGCGGTTCCTGGGCGCTCGCGCCGACGGCGACCGCGCCCTGTGCACCGACGCGGCGGGCACGTTTTACCTCTACCGTCTCCGCAACTCGACGCCCGACGCCTCGATCCCCGTCTGGCACGCCGGCGGAACGCAGTGGAACCTTGCGTCCGACGACCCCGTTGCCATCGGCCGCGGCACAGACTGCGCGGGCCGCTCGGTGACCAAGTCGTACACGCCCGGCCCGTGGTTCCGCGCCACGCGCACCGGTCCCTGTTCAAGTGCTCCACAGCGTTACGCCGCCGCCCCGTACGACTGGGACTGCGTGCCCGAGTGGGACCCCCTTTCGTCGGATCCGTTTGGCGCCACGCTCCCGCACCAGATCAAGCCCATCGATGCGCTCTACTCGTCGCCCGCCTCGTCGCTCGTGCCCCCGTGCGGGCTCGACGTGGCTCGGCGCGCCCTTTCCATGGCGATTGATATTGCGCCCGCCGACGGGCTCGTCGACGCTGGCTCTGCCGTTGCCCTGCCACTGGTCTCGTACGAACCCTGCGAAAACGTCTTGGACGCCAACGTCCACTGCGTCAGAAAGCACACCTTTGACCCGTCCCAGGCCACCGTCACCACCGAGGTCCTCTCGGCCGCGCGCGGCGACGCGCTCGCGTTCCCGCTCCTGTTTCGCTTCCCCTACTTTGACGCCCTCGGTATCGACGCGCGCTCGCGGCTCCGCATGTGCCGTCGCTCCGAGCTTTTCCACGCCTGTCTCCTCGACGAGCGCGCCTGTCTCGCCCTCGAGGGCTCCAACACCACCGTCGTGGCCGTCAGCTGCGACGAGGCGTTCTGGTCCGCCTACAGTCCCGCCTACACGGCGATTCAAGAACAGTCGTGGTGGACCGCGCGCGTCGCCGCCGGCGAACTCACCTGGCTCCGCCCGCCCCGCGCCCGCTCGTCGGCCAGCGCCGACCGCCCCGTGTTCGAAGGCATCCTCCCGCCGCCCGACGCCGGCTCGCGCGTCCCGCGCCGCCCTGGGTTCTTTGACCTCAACACCACGTGCACGCTCGCCGAGTCGCTCTGTCCCGCCACCAACCTCCCGTCCGACGGCTGCTTTGTTATCCAATCCATCTCGCGCGTCGACGGCGTCTCGCTGTTCCGCAATGTCGTGCGCGCCGGTTGTCCCGCCTCGAAGCGCCGTCAGCGCAAGGCGCGGCCCGTGTTTATCACGCCCATGAACGACCTGTCGATCGAGCAGGCGCAGGAGCTGTGTGGTCCGTGCTGGAACTCGGCCGACGGAACCATCCCCTCGGTCCGCTTTGTCAATGGCTCGTCCGTCGTTATTGACCCGTCCACGTGCGGCTGCGGCAACTGCCAGCCCACGGCCACCGACCCCAGGCCGTGCGCTAACCTCTCGTACCCACTCTGCACGTCCGAGCAGGGCTCGTTCTACAATGCCGAGCGCATGTGCGGCCCCAACGCCACTGCGTGCCAGTACACCTGCACCCGCTCGTCCACCTCGACCATTGTCAGTCCGCTCTGCGTTGTCGTGCCCGGCACCTGCGTCTGTCCCTACCCGTACGCCAACGCCAGCCGCTGTCTCGCCGCGCCCGTCGCCTGCTCTGAGCCCGAGCTCATTCGCGAGTGCGGCGTCTACGCCACCGGCTGCCTCGTGCATATCGCCGTCATTGGCACCGAGCGCGTCTACCGCTGCACCGGCCCGCCCGGCGCGGGCCAGGACCCCGTCACGGGCAAGTTCGACACGCCCTCGCGCGGCCACACGGTCACGCGCGTCCAGACCCCGCCACCGTTCCTGTATTCGCCCAATGCGCGTCCCTGGCCGTCTGGCGTGGACCGCGAGCCCTTTGACCTCCCGCACCTCGACTGCGCGTGGACTTCTGAACGGATTGCCTTTCTCACGCGCGGTCAGTACGGCCAGTACGCCAGCAGCAACGGCCCGCCCGTCTCGGCGTTCTGCGGCTACCCCGTCGCTTGGGCCGGCACTGGCACCGGTGTCCTTCTCGTGCACCCCGGTCTCACCGGTCTGAGGTTGTACGATCACGCCACCAATTCCACACGCACCTCGGGCGCATCTGGGCTCGCGGGAGGCGCCCTGTTTGACGGCTACCACAACCTGGCCTACTATGTCCAGCTCCAGAACGTCGTGCCCGACGACGGTCTCGTCTACTTTGGACCCCAAGTCAACCGCTCGATCGTCGCGCCGCCCGATTTCCTCCTTCGCAGTGCGCGCTCCATCCTCGGGACGTACGCCTCATCGCCCGACGCCTCGGCCGAGGGTGCACGCGCCATCCTCCAGCGCCGGCTCGGTGCCACCCACCAGGTCCAGTGGGGCACTCTCTCGTTTACGCTCGAGAACCTCGTGCCAGGCGCCGCCTACACGCTCTCGTACACCACCGCCTGGCTTGTTTTGAATTCGACGGGCGCCGGCGACTATGCCTGGTCCGACTGGGTCCGCTACCGCGTTTCCATTGGCACGCGCTCCGTGGTCGTCAACCTCACGCGCGCGTCCTACGCCTCTCCCGCGTGGACCGCCGCGCCCACGATCGAATTCAACGCCACCGAAGCCGTCATGCTCGTTAATATCTCGCGCGTCCTCCCCACGGAAGACGATATCCTGAGATGCGAGGCCGAACTCTATGCCGCCGACGCTGTCAACCGTCTTGCGTTCTACCGCCCGCTCCGTGATACGGCCCTCGCCGCGCACTGCCGCTCGGCCGCCGCCGTCGACGAGGCCGCGCTCGCCTGCGTCCGCGCCAACGCGCCCGCAAACCGCAACATCCCGCTTTCGCCCGACTCGTACATTTTCAACCTCTGCGGTCTCGTGGCCTCGCCCTATCCCACCGACACGGCCAACGTCCTCGTGCGTCTCTACCGGCCCGCCGCGTCCGACTTTTTGCTGATTCGCGACATTGCCGCCACGGCCGCCTGGGTGCGCACTGCCGAGCGCAAGCCTATCGGGTCCTGGTCGCTCGGCGACGTCGTGGCCCGTCTCGACTTTTCCAACGGGCTCGCCACCCGCGCCGGAGCCGCGCGCGTCGAAAGCTACGACGGCTCCGCCTCTGGTTTTGGAGTGGCCTATGACCCGCAGCGCGGCGGCGGCGTGCTCGAGTTTGACCCCATCCGCATCGCACGCACCTGGCTCACCCTTGTGCCCGCGCCCGCCGACCCTTTGACGGTTCCTGGCACGTATACAAAGTCGGCCTGGGTCGCCTGGCCCACCACCGGCGGCCAGTGGATCAACATCCTCTCGTCGTTTGCCGTGTCCAACGACCCGCTCAACGGCGACCAGCTCTTTGGCGTCCTCGGAAATTTATTGATTTGCGGCACCACGCGCACCGCCACCGGCACGTCGACCGGTCTGGGCACCAATGTGCGCGCCGCCAAGATCCAATTCCCAGCCGACGCCGACTGGCACCACGTCGTCTGCGTGTGCACCACCGAGCCCGCGCCCACCGTCGGCTACACCTCGCTCTCCAAGTCGCAGCAGACCTACGCGCTCTACCTTGACGGGAGACGCGTCGACCGCGCCGGGCCCTTTGTCACCGGCTGGGAAGGCGCCCTCGCCCCCGAGCACGTCGTGGGCACCTATGCCCCGCCCCGCGCGCCGTACGTCAATTACGACGCGTTCCGTCTGCTCGACAATCTCGGGCTGTACGCCCGCGCGCTCGACGACCGCCAAGTCTATGCTTTGTATTTGTACGACGGCGACGATGACGGCGTCGTCACCGCCTCGCCCTTCCAGGCCGTCTGCGACGCCTCGCTCGGCGAGTGCGCCACCGTCTCGTTCTCCACGCGCCAGTTTCCTGTTTCCGTCCAGTTCCCGCTGCCCGTCGATGCCGTCGGGCCGCGCTGGGCGCCCGTCCCCGAATCCACGGCCTGCAGCGTGTCTCGGCTTTCTGACCGCATGATCTCCAAAAACAACTGGACCACTGCCTATGCCTCGGCCATGGCCACGGCCGCCTGTGCCGCTGGAGTCGGGAACTGCATCGAGCGCGCCACCAATTCCAGCCGCGACGTCGGCGGTCCCTCATCCTGCTCGATCGCGCTTACCCTGCCCTACGTCGGCGACCTTGTCGGCACGCGCGTCGGCACCTTTGGCAGCATCTCGGACGCCGCCAGCAACTGCACCAGCCGCGGCCGCCTATGCATCGGAGTTGTAAACACCACCACGGGCATTTACCTGGTGCTAGACAATGCCACAGGCCCCGTGCTCGAGAATGGCGACCCCGCCGTCCAGTCCTACCCCAACGTGTGCACGTTCCACTCGCACACCGACTGTGGCCTCCGCGCCTCGACCGCCCCGTTCCCCAGTCCCGCCACCCGCCACGTTGTTCTTACGTCGTCCACCGTCGCCCCGTTTAACGCGCGCATCACCAACGTCACCAACGGACTCTGCTTCCAGATTGCCGTGCCCGCCTCGCCCGACGACGCCTCGACATCGTTTGGCAACGGGCAGGCCTTTGCGCGCCTCCGCATCCAGTGCACTCGCCCCGCCACGGGTGCGCGTTACATTGTGCACGCCGAGTGTGCCGACGCCAACGACGCCTCGTTTGACCACATTGACTCTGGCGTCGCCAGTCCCGTTCGGCCCGACCTCGACCCGCCGCGCTTTGCCATCCGCCACCGCCTCTACTCGTCGTGCGACGCCACCACGGGCGTCTGTGCTTTCCTCGCCGCTGGCTCGGGCGTCCCGCTCTCGTTTACGAGTTTGATCGCCATCGACTGCGGCGCCTCGTCTGTCGCGCCCACCGTCGCCGCGCCATGTACGCGCTTCGAGGCCACTCAGACCTGCGGACCCTCGGTCACCACCTGCGTCAAGCGCTGCAACATCTCGGCCACCGCCGGCTTTGTCTGTGCCGTCGACCGCTCCAGTTGTGACTGCCCCGGCTATGACGCACTCGCCTATGCCGCCGGCCAGCCGCCGTGCGACTATGCCAGCCGCTTTTGTTCCATTGCCGAGTGGACCGCCGCCAAGTGCACGCGCAACATTTCCGACTGCCGCAAGTCGTGCACTTTTGCCGGCTGCTCGATCGACGCCGCCTCGTGCATGGCCGATTTCGGCCAGGACCAGCTCCTCCCGTGCTCGGACGCCGACCGCAACCTCCACTGCGGACCCGACGCGCTCGGGCCCAACTACCGCGGCTTTAAGCTCTGGCACGGCGTCGGCCCGCCGGCCACCGACCCCGCGCCCGTCGCCGTGTACACGAATCTGGATCTGGCCGTCGACGCCTGTCTCGTCGCGTCCACCTGCACTGGCGTCTACCAGCGCAACGCCTCGTGGTTTGCGCTCTACACCCAGCCGCATGCCACCACCACGCGCAACGGCGAAATCTTGTATTCCCGCTCTGCGTGCGTCTACCTCGAGACCGGCTCGACATTCAACGTCCCGCTCGCCGCCGTCGCCCCCCTTGCCACGCCCGTCCTTGCTGCCTCGGCCTGTGCCGCCCGTCTCGACTGCGTCGGCTATGTCGTGCTCGCCAATTCTTCTGTCGCCCTCATCGGGCGCGCCGACCTGGCCACGGGCGGCCTCGTGCGCGGCGTGCTGTACAGCAACGCCAGATGCGCCACGTGCTCGATCCTCCGTCGGCGCACCTCGCTCACCGGGTTCACCACCGTCGGCCAGACGGCCACCTGTGTCTGCCCGCTCTCCAAGAGCGCGTCGGCGCGTCTCTCGTGGCTGCCCCCGCCGCTCGACAATTACGGCAACGCCACCTCGAACCGCTTTGCGTGCCAGTTCCCCGTGGCGTACGACGCGTTCCGTGAACGCAACCCGGCCGAAAACATCTGGATACCCTGCGGACCGCTCCACTCGGCCTATCTTTGTAATGCCAGCACCCAGTCCTTCTATGCCGACGACCAGTTCTTTGACGGCCTCGTGTTTGCCACCCAGCGCTGTACCGCGCGCCTCGACGCCCGTCGCGCCATCGTGCGCTGCCCCGGCTCGTACACGCTCCGCTACTGCACGCCCGACGAGGTGCGCTACCACTGCCCGCGCGCCGGACAGACGGCCTGCGTTCTCCAGTGCAACCTCCAGGGCAAAAACTGCATCCGCTGGGGCATCTGCTCCGAGACGCGCGCCTGCACGGCCGCCGAGGCCAGCACCCTGTGCGCCCTGCGCGACGTCCGCGATTCGCCGCCCTCGCCGCCCTTTTCGCGCACTGGCACCTACACGCTCGGCTGGCCCGGCTCGGCCATCTCCCAGCCCATCTCGCTCGATCCCTCGGTCGCCGTGCACCCGCTCACCTCGGCGTACGTCACCTCGTGCACCGCCAAGCTCGAGCAGACCACGGACGGCATCTCCGTCACCGCCACCAACTGCGCCTGGTCGTGCCCGTTTTTCGACAGTCGCCGCAAGATCTGCAGCTCGGTCAACCTCACGGCCGGCACCTGCTCGCGCGACGTCGAGTACGCCAACTGCGGCTATCCCGATCAGGTATCGTCGTGTGTCGTCGACGACTTTGGCGTCGCCATTTGTAATTGCAAGCCCGGATTCGGCGCCACGCCCAACGGCGCCTGTCGAGGCCTTCTCCGCGAAGCCTCGGCCGCCGACCTCGAGACGTATGTCGGCGCCTTTGCCGCCAATGCCACCCTGGCCTGCGAAGGAGGCGCCCTGGCGGTTCCGCTCGCGCCATGCCCCGTCCACTACGATTTCGAGTCCCTGCCCAGTCCGTTCCTTGCGGTCACGGGTGCCCGCACCCCGCTACTCCAGACGCGCTTGGACCCGCCCTTTGGCTACCAGACGCCCGTCACGCGCATCTACCGCCACGTCACCACGCGTGGCACCGTCGCCTGGGTCAACGCGTCGGGCATTGTGCTTCCGTGGCAAGAGCCGTCCAATGCCACCACGATTGCGCTGTGGTACTCGTTTATCGGCGCACCCGGCGCGCGCACCCTGTTGGGCGTTCGCTCGACGCTCGCTACCTCGTGGTCGCTCCAGCTCGACCTGACCAATTCGGGCAACACCACGCGGCTCCGGCTGTGCAACACCACGATCCTGTCGTACACGCTCAACCCCGTCTCGGCCGCGACCGTCTGGCGCCACGTAGCTGTCGCGGTCGCGCGCACCGAGCTCCGCACGGTCGTTGCCTCGCTCCACGTCGACGGCGTGCCCGTCGTCAACGACACCGCCGTCACCGTGCCCGCCACCTGCGCCAACGCGCCCTTTGACCTCGACGTGCTCGGCTGCTACGCCGCCCACTATGACTTTGCGCAAACCAATGGCCTCGCCCCGCGTCTGGCGCTCACCGACTCGAACGTCGGCACGCTCAACTGCACCACCACCTGCCACCGCCTCGGGTTTGCCTTTGCCGTCACGGCCACCGAGTATTGCTACTGCACCGCCACCACGCCGCTGGCCGCCAGTCCGGCGCCCACCTCGTGCGGCCCCCCGGTCAACGGGATCCCGTCGCCTGCCACGGGCAGCTTTGTTCTCACGCGCATCACGGCCAACACGCCCTGGGGCGGCGTCGCCCAGCTCGGCACCGCACTGCTGTACGACGACCTCCGCGTCTACCCGCGCGCCCTGGCCGCACCTGAACTCGCGGCCGTCTATGCCGCGGACCGCTACGTCTCGGACGCGGCGCGCTGCTGCAAGGCCCAGGAGCAGTGCACCGTCGTCGCGTACGCGTGTCTGCCCAACGGGTTCTATGACGCCGCGACCAATCTGACGTGCGGCACCAACCTCACGCGCGTCAACATTGCGCCCGCGCCCAACGTCACGCTCCAGTCGGCGCGTCTGCGAACGCACGGGCCGCGCCTGCTAATCGACGAAAACATTACTACCGAGACCAACAACACCTTTGCTGCTGCCATTATTCGCAAGTTCTGTGGCGACACGGCGCTCGGGGCCCAGATTGACGTTCCCGTCGACTCGGCGGGTGCGCGGCTGTACCAGACCGTCCTCGAAGCCTCGCGCTGGTCGGGTACCCAGTGCTTCTGCGATCCTGCGAGCAGCACTCCGTACACCGAATTTGCGTACCTCGGCTACAGTCCATCGGACCCATCGGGAACGGGACGTTGCAACTACTCGACCTACACCAAGCCATGCACGCCGGCCCAGTTTGACAGTTTGCCCACGGAACAGCTCAACCGCGACTGCCAGCCGTTTGGCGGATTCAGGTGTCGCGTCGAGTGCCGCATCGGCTCCAACGGCCAGGAAACCTGCTCCGAGCTCATGGTCCAGGACTGTTTGGGGCGTGACATTCCCGGTGCGCACTGCACGCCAGCGTCTGCCGCGCTCTACTGCCCCGCCGCGACCCTGTTCCAGTCCGACCGCTTCAACCTTCCCAGCGTCTCGCGCTGGTCGTGCCGCGGAACGTGCCGCTACACTGCGCGCCACCCGGTCGGGTCGGCGTCCACGCTCCAAGTGTGCGACGCGGACACGATCAACAGCTGCTCGGCCTACATTTCCGACACACAGGCCTCGCTGCGGCAGACCGAGGACGCTGCCGTCGCAGGGTACGTCCAGTACTACTCGGTCCGTGCGTGTTCTGGGTCCGACGTTGCCAAGTTCTGCGGCCCAGCTGGCGTGGCGTGCATCAAGCGCTGTCTCGACGCCGTCTTTGGCGACACGTGCTATGCCGCCGACACGTGCACCTGTGACGTCAACTATGACCTGCGCCAAGATCTGTGGGCCTACAACCGTACCAACATCTCCCAGTCCCTCGCCGTGCGCCGGGGCACGTGCGACGGAATCAGCCAGGACCGCAACGAAGCCATCTCCAAGTGTGGCCTCTTTGCGCTCAGCGTTCGCACCGTTTCGACGGGATCCACGCTCACCGACGTGTGCGCGTGCGCCAACGGCACGGGGCGCGTTCTCGACACCACTCCGCGCAACGATGTCGAGCGCACCGAGTGCGGAGCCTACATTCGTGCATGCGACGGACCGGTGCACGCCACCGAGCTCTGCCGCCGGGCCGTGGGCGACACGGCGTCCTACTCGTCGTGCCAGCTCCACTGCGTGCCCAAGGACCCGTCGGCGGGCACGGCGCTCACGTGGGACTCGGACTGCGCCGTCAACAAGGACACGTGCGTGGTCGACACGGCCACATCTATGACCACCACCGTCGTCGGGACCAACGGCGTTCTTCGCCAGCAGATTGTCGAGAAACGTCTGGAAGACACACTCGACATTGCCTGCGTCTGCGACGACACGGATGCAATTCGCTCGTTTGGCCTGTCGACGTGCAAGGACCGCTGCATGTCACGCGCGGCGTCCAAGGACACGACGGGCCGCTGTCGCAAGACCAGAATTGATGCGAATCCTACCACCACGGCCGTGAACGACACGTACATTGATGAAGGAACCCCGCAGCAGTGCTACTGGGCCTGCTCGAAATGGGTCGGTGCCCCACACCAAAAGTGCCAGATTACGGTGCAGTCTCGGAAGCGCAGCTGCAAGTTTGACTTGGATCAACACGTCGTAGCCGTGGCAAACTGCGAAAACAGGACTGTCCCTGGCGATTATCTCATGCGATGCGACTCCCCCAGTGACTGGATCTACGAAAATGTCACCAAGAGGTCTTATTGCGCGTGCACGGAAAAGTGCCAGGACTGCAAGGACGGGCGATGCTCAGTGTCGCGCATCCTCGTCGAAGGGACGGGGGCGTGCTCGCAGTTCTGTACGGCCGAAACCACGAGCTGTGTCATGGACTTTGCGCTGCTCCCCAACCCCGCCACGTGCGCGGGCATTGTCCCAGGCATTGTGGGCACACCGCTCTGTGTGCCTGAAAACATTTCCGACACGAACGCCCCGAGCGCACGGCCCACGTCGAGCCCTACGCGCGTTCCCACCACGGGTCCGACCGACGAGCCCACGCGGAATCCCACGTCACGGCCGTCCTCGAGTCCCACGTCGGCCCCCACGGCGCGGCCTACGGCCGGTCCCACGTCCAGTCCCACCGTCAGGCCGACGCGGTTTTACGGCACCACGCGCTGCAAGCCCGGCGTCAGCAATCTCAGCGCCATCATCCCCATGTTCCCAGACGCCTACTCCCTGAGCGACGAGGAGCTTCCGTATGTCCTGTACCGCATGCTCGTCAATGCGTGCACGACCGACGTGATTGCTGGAATCAAGCAGTCCGAGATCGACATTTTCAGAGCCAGTCCGCCAACGATTGCCAGCGTGTCCAAGAATGTCCTGTGCGGCAAGCGCGAGCTCGTCGACGCCGTGCCAGACTTTTCGAAAATGACTATCACACGCGGCACGGTCGAGTACAAGATTGGCGGCAAGTGCACCCTCGACCAGGCCAAGCGCGCCTGTGGCCAGGCCGCCATCGGGTGCGACCGCCAGGTGGCCGGAATCGTCGACCCCGAGTCGTGCACGTGTGCGCCCGACGCCTTTCCCCAGCTGCCAGGCCAGTCGCCATACAACAATGAGCGCTGCGTGAGCACGTCGACCACGCGTCCGTGCACCAGCGACGAGACCGAGATGTACTGCGGGCTCGGCGGGCCCACCCAGTCCTGTCGCATGCGTCTCCACCCGTCGATTCCCAATGCCACCGCCACGGGCGCCATGAACATCAACCCAACCACGGTGACAGACGCATGGAAGGGCTACCGGTGCGATCGATGGGAATACGACCTGCGCAAGTTCCCCCGTCTACTCCTTGCAAAGAAGTTGGTGGATCGACTCCGCGGTCCGGCAGTGGGAGAATCTCCGCAGAGATGCCGTGCCACGTCGGGCCAGGTCTATGACGACATTCTCTACCAGGCCGAGTACGCCGGAGCGGATCCCAGTGACGCGGAAGCCAACGTCTTTGCCACTCTCGTGGGCCACGAAAGCATGATCAAGGATATTGCATTCTTTGGGCGGCTTTCGTCCATGCAAGAGGCACCTGGACCTCGCATCTACTTTGCAGTCAAGGACGTTCCTCCGCGGACCGAGTTCGTACCGATCGGAACCGCCACCGAAAAGGCCAAGGATGCGTGCGTGGGCGACTTTTCGTGCGGACTCGTCACCGTCGACAACTTTCACAACCTGACACACTCCAAGGTTCTCTTTTACTACGGCCGTCACGTTGCAAACTACCAGTTTTCTCTGAGTCCCCCGATTCCCGGAACGCGTCAGATCACCATAGAGTCATTCAAGCCTACCTTTTTCAAGCAAGAGTCGGTGCTCCGCGAGGCGTTCTCGGTCCATGGAGAGTTCCTCCTCCGCCCCTGGAGAGTCAGAAAAGACTCCGAGAACAACTTCCCCGGCAGGGACCTATTTACCATGCTTCTGGCCAGGGTGGAGAGCGGACCGGGGACATCTGGGTTTGCCAGGAACACGAGGTCGTTTGGAAGTCCCGAAGGGCAGGCTGAAGCCTCTGACAGCTTTTGGCGCGCGTACACTGGCATCGCGGACTTGAGCACCTTCTACAACAGGAGCCAAGAGGCGCCCGTCGAAAAGTCGGTCGTCTCGGTCAATCTCGAGGCGCTTCGTGGAGAGTGCCTCCTGGATAGCCGCTGTTGTGGAATCACCTATAGCGTCATCTCGGTCATGCGCGACTTTGGCGGACCGGCCAGAGTCCTCGCCCCGGGAATGTTTGCGTTTCCGTGCCGTCAGTCGCGCATCCGTCTCCACCCGGCCGCGTACGGAGACTACGTGGGCGCGTTTGGGATTACAATGGCCCCGTACTGGCTCCCGCGCACGTTCGAGGCCCGAGTGCGTCTTGGAAAGTCGGGGAGACCGTTTACCATGCGAGACATCCACGAGACACTCGTTGACGATCGCCTGCGGCGAGAGCCGATCCCAGAGCCGCCAGCGGGTCTTTCGTACGCAACGTACGCCGTCTGGCGCCAGTATATCAACTTTACTCATCTGCGCGACTCGAGCATTCCTCCGGACCAGCCGTCTCCAGACGCATCCCTCGTCGTTCCCGGTACACTCGAAGGAATTTCCGGATGGGACACGAGCGCTCCTCCGCTTCTCAGGTCCCTGGCACGGAGCTTCATGGCGGGCAACCTCACGGGACTCGCCGGTGTCACGTGGCCCCCGAACGGCACGCGCACAGCACTCCAGATGGACAAGAATGGATTCGATCTGGGACGGCGCATCGATGAAGTGGTCAATATCTCACTCAGACAACCCGACGGGGCACCGTCCGAGCTCCATGTCTGTACGTCCAGTTCGTCGACAACCACTGTGGGCGCGTCGACTCTGCGCCAGTTTGTGGGAATCCGCACGTCGCCTGTGACTTCTTGGACGTGGATGCCCGAGTGTGTGTGCTATTCGACCCAGGATCATCGATTGGGAGCTGGAACCGTGAACATTTCATTGTCGCAAAGGCTTGCTTCTGCGACCGCATCCACGCCAGTGGCATCCCTCCGACGCGATATTCGCTGCGACAACTACTTTTTGCGAGAAGTTGCTCGGACCGGAGTCGCGTGCCCGGCGTCGGCACAGGGCCGCGTGTGCGGGGGCATTTCGACGTGCAATGCAGCCGACGAGAGTCTGACCAGCTCTACGTGTCCTGTGGCCACAGAGAAGATCAAAAAGCAAGTCGCTGAGCAACTCGTCGCAATGGACGGCTCCATCGTTCCCGACTATGGACGCCTCTTGCGTGCGAACCGTGTTCGCGTTGTCAACTCGATCACCGCGCACCCCTTCTTCCGCATGCCAGTCGAATGGGCATACGAGCTCTACCAGAACGACGTCAAGACCGGCGTCGATGTCGACATGCTGCCCTATAACAGAAACCTCTCGGTGCCCCTGGGCAACCTCTTGCGCGACTCGGTCGACCTGATCCGCGGGTCTCCCACCGTGGTGTATTCGCACGCCGATAACGCGTACGTCTTTATCAACGGCGGGACATACGAGTCTACCGGGTCCAGCGACTGTGATGCCATTTCCGGTCCCGGTCTGCTGGGAATTCCCGACGCGCTGTCACCAAAGAGCAAGGCAGCGACCGGGTCTGCCGATCTGCGTAGCGTCTACGAAACAGAGCGAAGCGGAGGAGTCCTCGACACTCTTTCCACCACGCCCGATGCCCATACCACCGTCTCCGAGACGTTCAATCCTGCATTCTTTGAGAAGAGGGGCCCGTTTACCAGTCCGTTCAACGAAAAGCTCACTGGAACGACGTGTCCGAATTTGGTCACTCCTATCCGGCACTCATCTCCAAAGATCATCGAGTACAGCAACGACTACTTTATGCAGGGCGAGCAGGGCCGCCTCAAGAACAGTGGGTTCAGAGGCTCTGTGGTTGCGGTATTCCGCGACACGGATGCCAGCTTTGGACTGAGTGATACCATTACCTACACGTCAGGGGTGCCATACATTGACTGTCGGAGTCAGAAAGACCCCTACGAATCCCCGTTCAAGTTTGGAGACTGGGTCTACTGTGTCCAAATGTCGCTGTTTGACTGGCAGTCGAGTGGGGGGCTTATCCGATGTGGCTTGGTTACTCCGTTTGGAAACTCGACGTCCGGTGTGCTCACATCTACATTCTCGCAGCGCCGATGGTGCTATTCTCAGAGTTTCCCGAGAGGGTCCTATTGGCTGGGGTGGCCAGAGCCACGCGGGGTCCCGCCGTCCTATCCAAACGTCTCTCTGGAAAAACTCGAGTGTGCCGACCAGCACAGTGCGTACACGCTCAACGCATCGGACATTGTCTGCCCGGCGGCTTATCCATGGGATCAACAACGCGGGGTGCGCAACTTCAAGTTTGCGATTTCCAACACGTCGTGGTTCCTCAACCGCGGAGACTCGGACGGATCGTGTGCCGCGGCCATGGCCAGGTACTCGCGTCCTTCTTCGTTTGCCAAGGACGGTGTCAACAGTCTGTACGACCCGTTTGATGCTCCGGATGGAGTCAACACTGGAACCTGTCCGCTCTTCAAGTGTGACTTTGCCTTGGACACGTGCCCTCGCGGACGGAGTGGACCCTCGTGCAGCGGGTTCAATGCCGAGTACAACGGGACCTGGGGATCCATCGACAGTGAGCCAATGCGAATCCGCACAACGTACTATGGCATTGCACACTGGGGAACCAAATGCCAGTCGAGAAACGTCGGAAGCTTGGACTCACCGGTACTGACCTCCGGAGAAGACTGTGGCGATATCGACACGTCTGGACGCGCCGGGTGCATCAATGGGATCTACAACTGGACCACAGAACAGTGCGTGTGCGACACGGGCTGGAGCCGGCCAGTCTCGTGGTCGGACTCTTCTCAGCTCCCGGCTTCATGGAACGAACTCGCGCTTCCGAGCATGTCGAGGCGCTACGCCGATCCTGTTGCATGGATCGCCACCCCGAGCACAGGCGATGTGCCTTATGCGTATCGGGAGCGCAGAGAGATCGCCAATCCCTTTTTTGCATGCATCATTCCCGTGGACGATCGCGTCAACCGCACGAATGCGTGTCTCCCCCCACCCATCGAGGGAGAGCCACTGTCCGTCAGCGGCATCGACTGCTTCCGCGCACAGGGGTCTTGTGTGGCATGCAACGGGCGTGGCACGTGTGTCACCAACGCTGGGTGTATCTGCAACACCGGCTACTGGGGCAAGTACTGCCAATACTCGTCCGATTCTCTGTGCTCGGTCAGCGACGGGCAAAAGGGAGTTCCAGCCGTCCCCGCCGGACTTCAGATAGAGCCCACAGCCTGCTCGTCCCACGGTACGTGTCAGGTCTCGTCGTTTAACTGCAACTGCTCGGTCGAGGGGATTGTCGACACGAGCTGCTGTGTCGTGGGCGGAACGTGCGAGTGCGTCAAGCGGCCCGGGTACGGCTGGATGTCGACCAACTGCAGCCTGCCCTACATTGTCGGCTCGGACGGCGTCCAGTACAACAGCTGCGAAAACGGAGGAGTCCTCAACGCCGACCCGCCGCTCACCAACGTGAGCCAGAACTCGCTCTTCTTTGATCTCGCGTCGGTCGCGAACGCGCACCGCGTCTGGTGCGACTGTCCGCCGACCTACACGGGGAACCGGTGCGAGTTGTCGCGCTGCCCCATCGGCCCGAACGGCAAGGTCTGCTCTGGAAACGGACAGTGCGTGAAATCCGGCGGAAACTTTACCTGTCAGCAGGCCTTTTCGGCGACCATGTCTCCTGGTTCGGCTGCTTCGTACGACTACCTCGAGGGCAAGACCATCTGCATCCCACCCGGAGGTTTTACCGCCACCAACTACCCTCACCGCTGGCGCGGAATCGCGTGCGAAAAGGACACGGCGCCCGACTGTGGCATCACCTACTCGGACAATAGCGGGCGACCCTACACGGTCAACTGCTTGTCCGAGTCACAGATCAGCTCGCGTGTCATCTCCAAGATCCCGGCCACCACCTGGGACGGCTGCGACGAAGTTGCCGGCCGACCGGGTGTGTTTGCGTGCGACTGTGCCGCCTGGTCCAACACACTCGGCGTCGCCACGCCACGCGGACCCAAGTGCCAGTTTGACCCGTGCGATGATCCTGCCGTGCCCGGATCCCAGACCTGCAGTGGCAATTACCAGGAATGCCCCACCACCGGGTGCCCGTGTGCTTCCAACCCTTGGTTCGTCTCGGGCCTGAGCTTTACCGACCCTAGCACCAAGGTTTGGGGTGGCACGTACTGCGAAAAGACTCTGCTGGGCTGCACGGTGATCAGTGGCGTCTTTGAGCTTGCCTATTACTCGAACGCGCGCGGAGTCTGGGTCAACGAACAGGGCCTGGCCGCGACAACTGGAATCAGCAGGGACAGACCCATTGCGATCTGCTACAATCCAACCCTGTCGGTCTCCAAAGACTATCGTGGCGCGTGCGTCGCCAACGCGACCTATGCCCAGTGCTACTGCCGCAAGAGCGACGGCAGCGCCGACCTCACCACGGCGTGCACCACGCCGCTCTGTGCCAACTGCGCCCCGGCACAGCCGGGCCAGCCCACGCAGGCGCCCACGGCCATGCCCACGTTTGCCAATGTCAACCCGCCCACAGGAGCCCCCACCCAGCGCCCGACCGGTTCGCCGACGGCCAGCGAGTTTGGCTGGTTCATCGAGTACATCAGCGCGCCCGGCGGGACCGCGCCCGTGAGCATCTATGGCGGACGCTACTCGTTCCTCGTGTCGTCCAACCACTCGGTCCGGCTCGCGCCCGACGCGCGCGGCACGCCCAACACGTCGACCATTGTCTACTCCGCATCGCCCAACCCCGCCGCGTGGGGAATTTCACTGTTGGCCAACGGCACGCTCTCGGGCATGTTCAACACCTCGGGCCTGTTCAACCTCACCCTCACGGCCACCGTGTCTGGGTTCACCACCTCGCGCACCACGCAGACCATCAACCTCGTGCTCGACGCCATGGCCCAGTGCAACGCCTCGTGCACCGCGTCTGCCTATGCCACGTGCGACATGTACACGGGCACGCGGCTCGGCACGTGTGCCTGTGTCGGCAAGTGGACCACCACCAACGTCAGCGCCCCGTGCAGCGACACGTCGTGTCTCTATGGTGTGCCCGACGCCTCGGACCCCGACGTCTGCGTCTGCCGCGACTCCCGGTTCACGTACGCGTCCAACTGCACGCGCATGGCGTGCCCCTACAGTCCTACCACCGACGAAGAGTGTGGTGAGACCATCTGGACCACCGAAGTGGTCAACAACCCACCTGCAGACCGCGCGTACAAGGAGTGTCGCATATCGGGAGGCGTGGCCACGTGCCGGTGCGACCCGCCGTACGTCTACAATGCGTCCACGCGCATGTGCTCGCCGCTCTGTGCCACGCGCGGCACGCGCTCGTTTACCAAGACGGCGACCGGCGTCCGGTGCAACTGCGACACCAATCTCGACACGGCCACTGCGTGCCGCAAGCCCATCTGTCTCCACGGCGCGCCCATGGTCAATGGCGTCTGCCAGTGCAGCGCGCCGTTCCGGGCCGCTGGCACGTGCCTGCTCGAGGACGGCGTGACGTACGCCGAGGCCGGCCGTTGTGGATGCCCCGAGTGTGGCTCGCGCGGCAAGCTGTCATGCAACCCCGTGTCCATCTATGACAATCGGTGCGCCGACAATTCCACGTTCCCCACCTGCGTGTGCGCGGGGCTGGCGCACGGGCCGCTGTGTGACGAGTCGCCGTGCCCGCGTGCGCTCGGTGCTCGGCTCTCGGCCGACGGTTCGCGCTGCATCTGCGGCAACGACGACCCGTTCCACGCGTACGGCGGGCCGTACTGCAACATTTCGCGCTGCAACTCGGGCACCCCCGTCCCACTGACGGACGGAACGTTCCGCTGCCAGTGCAACGCCGCAACGGACCAGTTCCAGTCTCCCTTTTGCAACAGTACCTGTGTCTCTGGCGCCACGCTCGTCAATGGCACGTGCGCGTGCCGGCCCGGGTTTGTCAACAGCGGCGACGTGGCGTGTGTGTTTGACCAGTGCAAGTCAAGGATCCTGCCGGGCGTCGACCCGCTGTTCCCCTATGGACGCAACGTGGACGGCTCGCGAAACGCAGACGATACGTGTTCGTGCATCAATCCGACCTACTACTTTGGACCGCTCTGCGACCAGGTCAAGTGCTCCGTTTTTGGGACTCCCAAGTTTACCGGGACCTCGTTTTTCTACAACTGCAACTGCACGGCGGGTGCCGTCAAGAACAATGCGCCCCTTAGCAGTCGGTCTGTCGACTGGGTGTGCAAGCCCGTGAGCTGTGGCGACGGAACGTACAACCAGTCAACAGGGCGGTGCGCTTGTCCTGGAACGGACGACCCCAACGTCTGCATGCAAGGCAACCCCCAGACCTCGTCCAACTTTACCTTGCAGCCCACACTTGCTCCGACCACCAGTCCCACGTCGCGTCCCACGGCTCGGCCAACGGCGCGTCCGACTGCTAGGCCCACCGTGCAGCCCACGTCATCCGCCTCGGATGCCCCGCCAACGACGGCACCGCCGACGTCCCCTGTGTGCGGCAAGGACCCGGTTACCAACGAGCTCTTGAACTGTACCAATCCTACCCCGGCACAGACCCCCACGCCGAGCCCGGTCATCACGCCGGTTCCGACGCCGGTCCCCGTCCTCTCTCCGACCCAGGCGCCAAGCGTGACTGAAATCTACAATACGATCAACGAATCGCCGGCCCCACGTGCCTCTGTGTCTGGTCTCGTGCTCGCGCTTGCAATCCTGTCTGTTCTCGCAGCACGTCTGATCTAGCCACAGTAAAAGTAACCTGACACTGAGCCGAGTTGGGGCCGACTCGTCGGCGGTGAAATTTCGCCCAGCGCGCCGAAATTTGGACCCAAATTTGGCCCGGTTCCCGTTGAAATTTCATCCGTATAAATTTTGGAAGTCCACCCGTCGAAATTTGGTGCGACGCCGGACGCGCATGTCTTGCTTTGTGCACGCGTTAACCCACGCCAGGTCGTGTGCCAGTGGGTCGAGTTGGGTCCGAGTCGTCTTGGGTTCAGATTCCAAGAAGGCGGGTCAGAAATTCCATGAGCCCTCACCAAAAACTTCTCCCGGTTAAAATCCTCTCGCTTACACGGGTAGATTCTCAAGAGTATTCCAAATGGGGCTTATTCGATACGCCTAGAGCAAATCATTGGGTGGGCATTCGGAGTAATCGCGATGGCGGCGGGCGCGTGGTCTGCGGGCGCGCTGCGTCTCCTGGCGCTGGTGTGCACGCCCCAGCCCCATGTGTCGGCCGCCTTTCACGGTCACGTGTACACAGGCTTTCCTTGCCCAGACGGGTCTGTACTTTTGCGTAGCTACTGCGAATACGCCGTTCGTCTGGGCACCAGGGTCGCCGCTCTGCAACACCACCTGGTTCGAAGAGTCTGGTGGGCGACGATATTGGGGAGCACCGGGTAATGTGATGGGGGCGTGCGATCTGCAGGACTTTACACGAGTGGTGTCGACTGGGCACTACGGGTTTGAAGTGAGTCTGAGCATGGAGCGAGGCACAGACCAGGACGATTTCTGTGCTGCCATGAACCCGTATTATCGAAACTGGCCCCTTCAAGGGGCCGTTTACATTTCAAATGTGTTTAACCACGGCGAATCGCGCTTCGGAGTTGCAGTTGGCTACCCGTTCATCTACGTTGAAACAAACGACACGGCGTTCGGGTCTACTCGCACAGAACTGGTGTTCAAAGTATTCTGCAAAAAACCGAGGTGTATGTCGGTCAGCCCCATCTGCAAGGAGTTCATTGTTTCTGACTACTCCCCGGAGATTTCCTGGGACACCTGGAGCCTGGGTGATTTCGATGGATCGATTTCGTGCACGAGAAACTCATCGATACGATTCTACTCGCTGTCATTCTGGGCTCTCCCTGGTATCAACGTGACCACCGGACTCTGCGAGTCTGGTCGGTCCTCTACCCCTGCATTCCTCTCCGCATCTTCGCCCGAGTTTGCCGCGTTCATCGTCGGCCTCGTGTTTACCGTCCTCTTGCTCGTCGCGGTCGCCTACTTTTGCGCCAAGCACCGCCACAAGACCACGTCTGCGCAGGCGCAGCAGCAGAGCGCCCTCGAGCTCCGCGCTCCGCCCCCGCCCCGGTCCGATGACACGGCATAAGTAAAACGCGTCGGTGTGTGGTCCATTGCCCAGTCCGTCGCCACAGACTGGTCGTCTTGCGAAACACAAAGTCGAGAAATGTTTGCTCTTTCTCGTCAATGACTCCGAGCTCGCGCGCGAGGGTTCTACTTCCACTTTATGTCGTACTTCACAGCTTTTTTTCTTTTCCACCCGCGGCAACGCTGTCGCGGGACTTCTTGAACGCCGCGCGGCAATCGGTGCTCCACGAAGGCAGTCCGGTTTCAAAGTGGAAGCGGAGGATGACGGCCTCGTGGTGCTCTGGCAATGCCCTGAACTCGAGCTCGACGCGCTGGCACTTGGGGCTGTAGATCGCCTGAGCAGTGCGCGTCTCGTAGAGGTCGCCTAGAAACTCTTGCGCGTACGCATTGACGGCTGGCATTCTTGCGACGACCGATGCGGGGTCGACAGCGGCGCAGAACCCAGTACCCTTGTAGTGCCCGACGAGCGACGTCGTGGCGCCAAAGTCCGGGTGGTTTGTCACGAGCGCGTACCCATCGATGGGCACGCGCACCGTCATCTCGATGGCACCGTGAGGGTACGCGGTGGAGCGCAGGCGCACGGCCTCGTAGGACGCGCGGTAAATCACGTCGTCGCGTTCAAACTCGAGCTGGAACAGCTCTCTGCGGCGCGAGTCCGCGAGGTACGCCTGGAGGCGCTGGTAGCCGACGGGAAGCTCTGGGTACGGCACGGAGCGCATGCGCGCGAGGATGGCATCGGCGCGCTCGATTCCAACCATGTTCTGCAGCTCGGCGCCCATCCACGAGGCCCGTTCTTGCACCTCGGTGTTGGCCTGGGCGGGGTCGGCAAATCGAGGGTACGGCTCCGATCTGGCCGGCGACTGTCCAACGCTGTGCCTGGGCGCGAGTGGGCTCTCGATAAGCTCGAGAAGGCCGGTCGGGGCCGAGTTGAGCATATCCCTGGTGATGACGCGCGTGGCAGGGAGTTGGGTTCTGCTCGAAGAAGCAGTGCTGTGTGTAGACTTGTGCCGCTTGCTGCCAGCGGCGTCCTCGGCGGCAGCGGCCTCGCGCTCCAGGATTGCCACCGGCTGCGTGGTTTTTGTGACGTCGACGCGATCGACCATCTCACACTTCCACTGCCTTGGCCCCATCCCAGTGTGCTTCATCCGAGTGAACTGGCGTTTTGTATTCCAAATGGGGCTTATTCGATACGTCTAGGCTGGACCACAGACGTGCCGAAATCGGCATGCCATTTTGGGTGGGGTATAAGCCCACAGTGGATTCGCGATGAACCCCAAGGAAGTCAACCAGCCAATATGCCCATGCTATTTCAATGGGGTTAAAATTTAGTTCACTCGTCAGCGGCGTCAATCGCGCGCTCAACCTCAGCGGCTAGCTCTTCCTCGGCCTCGCGCTGCTCGCGCTGTTCGCGGCGCGCACGCTTGGACGCCCGGCGTGACGCAGAGGCGCGCGCGTGAAAGTCGTCGCTCGTGTCCGAGTCGTCGGCCTCGTTGTGCCACGCGCGGTCGTTGCGGTTCGGCGCCTCGTCGGCCGGCGCATCGGGAATGCGGCTAATCACTTCGCGCGCGCGCCGGGCAGCCGCGCGACCACCCGATCCAGGCAGACTCGGTGCGCGCCGCGCCTCCTTTTTCTCTTCCTTGGACTCGTCCTGCGCTGGAACAGAGCGGGCCGGTGCCTCCTTTTCGTCGTCCTCGTCGTCGGCGAGCAGGCTGATCACCGGCCTGGCGGGAGGGGGAGGCAGAGGGTGCGCCGGCTCGGCAGACGCGGCCTGCTCGTCCTGCACTTCGTCGCTTGGAATAAACACCGACTCGGGCACTGGAACCGGGGCCGGGGCAGGTGCCGGGGCTGAAGCGCGGCCGAGTGCGCCGGGAAGGCGCGGAAGGGTCGTGAGGATGGCGTCGGCGATCACCACGCGGCCGACCAGGAGCGTGTCCGACGACTCGGCGTAGACGGTGCTCGTGGCCATGTCAATGTAGGCCGCGTCAAACACGTGACTCTGGCCAGTCGGCGTAACGAACGAAATGTCGCGCAGTTCGGCCATGCTGTTCTTGGACAGGCGGCAGGACGGGATCGCGTTCTTTTCCGCCACGCGCTGGTACCACACTTCGTACGGCATGGGAGCGCGCGCCGCCTCTTCGCGGCGCGGCGAAAACCAGATCAGTCCGTCGCGCAGCGCAGGCATGAGCTCGCCGCGCACGCCGTTATAAAAAATAAACTCGGAGCGTGCCACGTCATAGAGCGGCCAGAACCGGTGCGGCACGCCTGGAGCGGCGATGAGCATGGCCAGCGTCTCGCGCACGGCGCCCTTGTCGTCGAGCACCGTCACGTGGCCCGAGATCCAGTTGATCTGCACGTCGCAGCGGCCATACGACGCGCCTCCGATGCGCGCGCCGTGCACCGTGCTCGACCACCACATCGGGTTCTCGGCCTGCGGCAGGTGAACCTCGAGGTGTTCGGTCCCGGTGATCGTGAGCGTCATCATGTCCCGCGCGGCGGGCGCGGGTGCGGGCGCAAGGACGGCGGGGGCGGCGGCAGAAGGGGCAATCGACATGGCTTGGCGGTGCTGGCGCGCACCGTCTGCGTCAGCGCAAGCAGGCGTGCAGCGCGGGCGTGCAGCGCACCGAGAGAAGCGGAAGACGCTGGGCTTGGGAGTCCTGGGCGTTTGAGCGAGTGAAGGCTCTGCAGGCGCACGGGTGAGACCAAGAGTCCCGGGTAGGGGGGGACTTTCGTTTCAGCCAAACGAAAGTTTTTCGTTTCAGCCAAACGAAAGTAAAGCACGCGGCGAGGCGCGGCGCACCTGAAAAGCGTCGGGCTTGGGCGTCCCGGGCGTTTGAGCGAATGAGGACTTGCAGCGAACCTGGTCCAAGTCCCCGGTTTTTTTCTTTTCAGCCAAAGGAAAGTTTTTCTTTTCAGCCAAAGGAAAGTTTTTCTTTTCAGCCAAAGGAAAGTTTTTCCTTTCAGCCAAAGGAAAGTTTTTCCTTTCAGCCAAAGGAAAGTTTTTCCTTTCAGCCAAAGGAAAGTTTTTCTTTTCAGCCAAAGGAAAGTTTTTCTTTTCAGCCAAAGGAAAAACTTTCCTTTGGCTGAAAAGAAAGTCTCCCACTCAGACTGGTCCCCGGGCCCGGCAGCCTCGGAGCCTTCATTCGCTCAAGCGCCCAGGCTCCCCAAGCCCAAGCCGCCAAGCTCCCTGGTACGCTCGCTTGCGCAGCGTTGCGGGTTTCGTTTGGCTGAAACGAAAGTTTTTCGTTTGGCTGAAACGAAAGTTTTTCGTTTGGCTGAAACGAAAGTCCCTTTTCCTGGTCCACTGCCCTGTCTCTGGTCGCCGCCAGGTCCTCATTCGCTCAAACGCACAGGCTCTCCCAAGCCCAAGCCTCTCAAGCTCTCCCACGCCCGTCTGGTGCGCCGCGCGCCCTGCCCCGGCGCCGCCTCACGCTGACTTGCTCAGCCAACCATGCAAAACACGCCTGCCCGCATCCGCACTGCCATTGTGCCCGGCGCGCCCGCGCGCCCCGCGCGCCCCATGCGCCCGCTCTCGGTGATGATCCCGCCGCTCTCGGTCCGTCCCTTGCCGGCGCTCCTCGCCGCCGCCGCGCACCCCGAGCCGGCTCCGCGTCCGGCTCCGCGCATTGAGCGGCTGGTGGTTCGCGAACGCCCGATCTGGGTTTCGCCGGCCGAACAGCGCGCCCGTGCCGAGTCCGATGCCGAAGACATGCGCCGGTTCCGCGCACTCCAGCGTGCGCGCATCCCGCCCCCGAGCCGGCCCGAGCCGATCGTGATCGAGGACGACGAGGACGAGTCGCCCGCCTACTCGCCGCCTCGGACTCCCCTGGCCGGTGACGGGCGCCAGTCGCCGAGCTATTCGCCGAACTCGCCGAGTTATTCGCCAAGCTCGCCAAGCTACCTTCCAAACTCGCCGGTGCGCGCCGCCCAGTCGCCGCGCGCGCCGATCCACCCGTCCGAGGCGGCCGTGGTGCCCGACCACCTGGGACACTATCCCTCGTTTGTCGAGGACTGGCGCCCCGGTACGCCTGTCTCGCCGCGCTCTCCGCAGGCGCACTCGCCTCGGCCCGTTTCGCCCGCCGCGCCCGTTTCGCCGGTGGCGCGTCCCATTCCCATGGACGTCGAAATTCCGGCGCGCGCCCCTTCGCCTGTTCCAGCTCCGGCTCCGGCCCCGGCACCTGCCCCAGCTCCGGCTCCAGCTCCGGCACGCGAGGAAGATCAGCGCGCACGTGACCGGTCGCGCGAGCGTGAGCGCGTGCGTGCCGTGCGCGCTGCGCGTGCGCGCGACTATGACGGCCACGAGGACGGTCCTTCGGCCGCCGACCGTGACTTGGCTGACGAGCTCCCGCTCCGTAACCGCACGCGCACCCACGAGCTGGTCCACAGGCGTATCATGCGTCTGCACCAGCTGCGCAACTCGGTGCGCTCGGCGCAGCACAAGCTCCGCAGCTCGCGCCGCACCCTGGCCGAGGCGCACGCCTACATCCGCGCCGTGGGTCGCCGCGGAGAGATGCGCGTGGTCGAGCGCGACGGACTCCTCGCCGAGGAGGCCGCTGAGGCCAAGGCTCCAGCGCCGGCTCCCGTTCCAGCGCAGGAACACGGCGCGCACGCCCACGCCCACTCCGACGAGGAGAACAACTGCCTGGTGTGCTTTACCCGCCCCATCAACACGGTGCTTCCAGCGTGCGGCCACGCGACCATGTGCTCGCAGTGCACGGACCGCATGCTTGATCGGCGCTGCCCGCTTTGCCGTCACGTGTTTGTTGAGCCCATTGTGCTCATGGGAGGACAGCGTATCGTGTAAATCACTAAAGCACACTCTCTCATGTCCCATCCGACTCGGAAGAAGCGTCTGCGCCCGCTCACAGTCTCGCTCGAGGCGTACTGTGAGCAAGTCACACACCAGCTGGCACGCGAAGCGCAGAGTGTGCGCCGGGCCGGCGGACTTGGCGCGCAATTCGACGGCGCGTACCGGCCCGGGGACTCGTACGAGGACACGCAAACGGCCTGCAAGGCGCTACGCCTACACCTCGACACAGAGAGCCTCCGACTCAGGCGCGAGCACGGCGTGGACCGCGTGTACGTCACCAGTCAGGAAAAAGAGTTTATCTGCGTGACGTTCCGCCTTCTGCGGAGCGACGCCGACGACCTGTGCCACGAGGTGGCGGAAGAGCTGGTGGCGTACGTACGCTGCGCACTTGCAGCAGGACACCCGTATGCGGTGTACACGGCACCCCGCCACGTGTGTGTGCAACGGTCCGACGTGCTCAACTGGCTCGTCCCGCTCGCCGCCGCGGAGCGCGTGGTGTTTGACCCCGACGTGATCCACGACCCAGACGACACGACGTATATTGCCGTGACCTGGCGGTCCGCGGACCCCGAGTAAACGCCAGAGTCTCAAAATGCCGCGCACGCGTCGGTGCGCAGGCGGCAAGCCCGACTCGCATGACTTGGTGCGGGTACCCGGCGACGCGGCCACCGACTATGTCTTGTCGCGCCTGCCGCCGGTCGAGGACGACGTGCCGCTCGTCGTGCTGTGCGGCGTGACCGACCATGCCGAGACGCGCGCGGCGCTCGGCAAGCGCCGGCGGACTTTTTTGATGACGCTAGCACAAGTCGGGCACGTGAGCCTGCCGTACGAGTACGACCTGGTCGTCACGCCCGTAGTGACGTCGTACCTGATCAAACTCGACGCGCGCGTGATGGACACGCCGCTCCACGCCGCCCTCCTCGTGCGCGATGCACGCACTGCCGCTCTGCTGGTGCTCGACGCCCAGATCCAGGCGGCGCGCGCCAGCGACGTGGTGCGCATTGCCCTGTTTGAGGCCCCGAGCCCCGAGCGCTGCGTCCCGCTGCTGGATCTCGGCCCGCCGTCGCCGCACGCCCAGTCCCTACTCAAGAAACCCGCGGCATCGCTGCTTCTCTTGTGAATTTACTCTTTGCGCATGCCCTCGATGCCCCAGTACTGCATCCACGCCAGCGACTGCTTGGCGAGGATTGATAAAGCCATGTACCACAGCTCGACGTTGCGGAACTTGGATAGGTCGCCGTACTTGCAGCAGCCGCCGCAGAACTTCCAGCCGCGCGCGTGGCCCAGTGCCACGACGCCAAACGAGGCGTCGACGGCAAAGATGATGAAAATGATACTCCACACAAAGTCGGGCGGGTTGCCATAGTGCACGGCGCGGAAAAAGTAGCAAAAGATAATAAACCAGTTAAAGAGGTGTGGCACGCAGCCGAGCAGAAACACGCCAAGGCGCCTCTCTTTCGGCGCCACTTCGCCGAGGTAGCCAAAGGCCATGGTGATGGACGTGAGGCCGAAAATGGCAAAGAGCAGGTGCGTGTCATAGATGCCGCACAGGAGCGCGATCTGGACATGCATCAGCGGAGCCGACACGGAATACTCGATCCAGCGAAACGGGTTGCGGCCGTTAGCGATGGCGGCCTTGTACGGCTCGTACAGGAACGTGGCTACAAGAAAGTGGTCGGCAAACGACAGCAGGATAAAAATGCCCGACAAGAGGCCGACCGAGACTTTTCCGACGTGCCGCGCCTTGGGCCACTGGCTGGCCACGGTGCGCTCGGCGCCGACGTGCGCAAAGTGCGTGTACAGCGGCGCGGCCTTGTCCGGGTCGGCCAGCACGCACATGGTCACTCCTATGGCAAACTGGAACGCGGCCAGGGCAAAGTTGAGCCGGCGCAGCGTCCAGCAGCTCTTCTTGGTCGCACCACGGTCATCCGACTGTGGTCCTCTCACTAGCGGCGCTGTCTCCATGGCTTCCGCGCGCGCTCTAGACCTGATCACAGCGCGTGCGCACATATTGTTTGCCGGAAAGAGATCAAGTTTTTACTGCGACTACATGCAGAAGCGGCGCATAAACGCCTTGATCACGCGGTCCTTCTCCAGTGTCTTGGCGTGGAGCATCTCGTCCGCCGACTGTGGGTAGTGATCACCGGCCATGCGCGCGTCAGGCTTGATGAGAATATATTCGTAGACGTCGACTGTGCGCTCCGCCTCTGGAAGGTGACTGTGGGACATGTAGCGCGGGCCGCGCCCGATCGTCTGATCACCGTAGCGTGAGGGTGCGCGTTTAACCCGTGATCGCGCGCGTACCTGGTCGCGGCGCGACTGGTTCCAGCTGGTCTCGTAGAGGTGCATGGCGCGCACGCCCTTGGGGTCAACGCCCTCGGAGCCGGCGTCGGAGATGAACAGGACGCGAACGCGCCCTGCGTTAAACTCGGTAATCGCCGCAGCGCGGTCGTCCGCCTTTTCTTCGCCGGTGATGGTCTCGTAGCGTATGCCCGCCGCGCGTACGAGTCCCTGGAGCCGCCTGACGCCGTGCGTGATAAACGTAGAGTAGATGATGGTCGGCACAGGGTTGGCGATCACGCGCTCGAGGATCGCCTCGGCCTTGGAGTTGCCGTCGAGCCCGTCCGCGGCGGTGCGCACGCCCGCCAAAAAAGTCCAGGGCTCGGCCCAGGGGTCGGCAAAGGCCTTCTCTTCAATCGCGTGGTACTGGCGGTAGTACTCGTCCGTCATGGGCACGCGCACCACGGTGTGGCTGACGCGCGCAAAGGCCGGGTCGCCGTAGGCCACGGACGCGTGTGAAAAGTAGGCGCCGTACGCGGCTCGGGCGCGGTCAGGGTTGCCGGCCAGCTCGCGCGCGCGGAACCGGCCCATGGGGGGCTCGCCCGTTAGCATGCAGTAGTAGTTGGTCAGGTCCTCGGGCGTGTTAAAGCACGGAGTAGCCGACATCAGCAGCACGCGGCGCGCGGCTCGTGCCGCCTCGACCACCGCCATCGAGCGGGGTACCAGGCCCATGGCTCCCAGGTCCACCGCAAACCGGGTGCGGCAGTAGCCCAGAACGTCGTGGTGCTCGTCGGCGGACGCGCGTGAAGTCGACGAGAGGTACGCGACTACCTCCTTGGCGCGGCGCACCAAGTTCAAATCGCAGGCGCGGCGCTCGCGCTCTGGAAGCTTTTGAATTTTCTTGACACGCTGCTTGACCTTGATACGCGTAGCGGGGATGATCTCGGTGCGCGCGTGGTGCGCCTCGTCGAGCACCAGGAAGGCTCCGTCGGCGATAGCCGGGTCGAGCACCCAGGCATTGTAGAAACCCTCGTACGTGTAGTAGGTGTAGTAGCGCTGTCCCTCGGGGTCGACTCCGAAACGGTCGAGGTTGCGCTGGAAGTTGTCGTGCAGGCTTAACGGGGCAATCACGATGACGTGCAGGTCCGGCGCGCGCTGGCGCTCGACTTCGCACGCCAGCACGGCTGCCAGCGTCTTGCCCTTGCCGGTGCTCCACGCGAGCATCAGGCCATGGCGGCCCTGGAGCTGGCGCACTGCGCCGACTTGGAGCTCGGTGAGCGGCATGCGCGAGCGGCGCGCGACCGTGCCGACGGGATCAGCGGCAAACGCAGCGCGCTCCTCCTCCTCGCGCGCATCCGCCTCCTCGGCCGCCTCCTCGCCGACCAAGTCGATGACGATCGGCTCCTCCTTTTTTTCGTCCCCGGCCTCGTCGTCCATCGTGAGGTCGATGACGTCTTCCGGGTGGAACGGGCGGGCAGCAGCGGGAGCGGGGGCAACAAGAGCCGACATTTTTTCTTTTCGTGCGAGCGAGTGCGAGTGCGTGCAAAGGGCTTGCGTGGCGCTTGGCAGTGTGGCGACCCAGGCGCACCGGTCCCGCTCCCTGGCCCACGGCCCAGGGACTTTCTTTTCAGCCAAACGAAAGACTTTCTTTTCAGCCAAACGAAAGACTTTCTTTTCAGCCAAACAAAAAACTTTCGTTTCAGCCAGCGCACCGAGCACACTTTACTCGTCTTCTTCGGTCGTGTCGCCGCCGCTGCGGCGCTTGGTGGGCACCCGGTCCCACAGGGACATGGGGCACCCGCCTGCCATGGCAATGATCAACTCGGGTATCTCGGCGGTGCGCAGGTGGGTGGCCACGGCGTTGAGGACGCGGGTCTTGTAGGCCCGCACGCGGTCGACTGCCTCGGACAGCGCCACGCGGGCCGTCTTTTCCGTGTACTTGACGTAGTGCTCAACCGGGCGGTGCTTGCGCGTGGCACCGCTGTTCCACTCGTAGAGGGAGCCGTCTTCGCGGACCAGCGAACCCGAGTTGCGGGCCCAGCCCCAGCCGTTGCGCGTGGGGCCGTGGTAGACCGAGGTGTACTCGCGCTCGTGCATCCGGATGATGTGGTACATGCGCTCCGGGTCGGGGCCGCGCTTGGGAACGTGGCGGAACAGCGAGATGGCACCGTCGTCCTCCTTGTAGATGGCATTCGCGTGGCCCTTGACAATGTACACGAGTGCCAGCACCGACTCGTCCACGTGGCCGTCCTTGTAGAGGCGCGTAGCCGTGTCGATCAACTCCTTGTTGATCTTTTTTTCTTCCTTGGTGACCGCGTTGAGCTTGGCCTGGTACTTGGCGCGCTTGGCACGCAGTCTGGCCGCCTTGGCCGCGGCCTTTTTGTGGCGCTGCGCCAGGTCCGTCGCCACTGGAAGCTCGGCCGACGGCTTGAACGCAGGCTCTTCACGCCGCTTCCATGGAAGCACGGGGGCAGCGGGCTCGGCAGCGGGCTCGGCGGCAGGCTCGGCAGCGGGCTCGGCGGCAGGCTCGGC
>JACCDR010383499.1_pt1 | contig 102270 bp, 72 predicted proteins | sample 7446431 | NCBI WGS metagenome assembly JACCDR01 (sample SAMN15323443, study PRJNA562643) | freshwater metagenome | isolation source: river surface water | place: USA:Blue River Watershed | collected 2017-08-17
TCACCATCGACTAGAGCCATCGGTTCCACATAAGGTTCAATGCCCGCTTCGCCCACCGTCACTACTACCTGATCGGTAGCTGATAGACCGCCCCCATCGGTTAGGGTCAGTGCAAAGGTATACTGACCCGCCAATAAGTTAGCCGCTTGCAGGGTGGCGGTTTGGGCATTGGTCAAAGTAGCCACGCTTGGACTGGTGCCTACTTGACTCCACGCATAACTCAACGGACTGCCTTCTCTATCACTGCCTGAGCCGTGCAAAGTCACACTGCTACCTGAGCCATTGACCAGAACCACCTTCCGATCCACACCCGCAGAGGCGATGGGTGCTTGATTGGGCAACAAAGTCACGCCCACAAAATCGGTACCAGATTCGCCAAGGTTGTCGGTAACCTTGAGTTCAAATATATAACTGCCTTCAGCGGTCAAAACCACACTCGCATTGGCTGAAGTGCTAGTACTGATCGGTGGACTAGTCAATAAAGGCCCACTCAAATAGCGCCACTGGGAGCTGACAATCTTTCCGTCTGGGTCACTACTTTTGCTCGCCAGCAAGTAGGTGTTGGCTTGTTTTTTATCAAGCCAAATACTCCCATCAGCAATAGGCTGCTCATTGGCAAAGACCTCTACTTCTTGCAATAACTGAGTCTCATTGGCTTTTTTGCCTGAAATTACCAGTTGTATACCATTACTGACTATCCCCCCTACAGAGAGGGTCAAACTCTCTTTGTTGTTATTGGCATATGTTTGAATGAGCTCATAGCTTCCATCTTCTTTGCGCAAAGAGACACTGAAGTTTTTCAGGTTCGAGGCTTCTTTCAAGATAATTTGCTTGATTGCCCGCAGATTAGCCCACTGTGCTGTTAAACTCAGCGGTGATGCGGTTGTGGGGATAGCCAAAGTCGACCAACTGCTCGTTGTACCATCGGTCAAGGTAGTAATTGGATCGGGTGGTGGAACAGGTGCTGGAACTTGGGTCAAAATAAAAGGCTGCCCAGCAAGCAGGTTCTCCCCACTCCCATCAGCGACCTGAACCACTACCGGGTAGTCTATCGCATGCTTGCCCTGATCGGTCAGCTGTAAGGTAAAAACATATTTGCCTTTGGTCAGGTTGGTCAGGGTAAGTTTGCCTGGCTGGGTGGCATCTGCTGTCAGGGTGGCACTGCCGCCTTTGCTCTGTTGCCACTCGTAGCTCAGTAAGTCCCCATCGGCATCAGTGGCTAGAGCACTCAGCACAAAAGGCTGACCCGAAGTAGCAGCCAAACTCAAGGGTACGGTCAGGTCTGTTACTGCGACTCCATTGATTGTCTTCAGCACAGGCACTGTGTTGTAATCTACGCTCACAGGGGCACTGCTACTGAGCCCATTGGCATCTATCACCGTGAGCCGATAGGTGTGAGAACCACTACTAACCTTGGTGCCAATACCCGCAGGGACAAGCAAGCTTAGATCCGAAGAAAGTATGCCATTCTGGTTGGTTTTACGGCTGCCCGCCAGTTCTACCCATTGTTTGCTACCATCTGACTGGCGGATTTCTTCTTCCCAAAACGATTCAGTAATCTGCGAAACCTTGGCTACTTCTCCCAGCAGGTTCATCCCATTGCCTCTGCGGATTCCCACCCGATCTGAACCATAGATAGGCTGTTCGTCCAGGGTCAACTCATTGCCTTTTTGCGCATAGGTAGCCAGGATGTTGCCTTGGGCATCTCGGCTGTAATACGTCCAGACCCCATTAGGCGTGTCTTCGGCCCAGTCCGTATTAGGAGGACTCTGATTTTTGCGTGTATAGGGAATTACTCCTTTGGCTATGCGGTTGCCTGTGGCATCGTAGCGGTAGTAAAGAGCAGGCTTAGTGGCTTTCAGCGGATCGGAGGCTGTGGGGGTGAAGGTTTTAGGCTTCACACTACTCACTTTCCCATACACATTCCAAGCAATGGTTACTTCTCCATCGTCAGTCAGGTTACCGATTGGATCATATTTGTAGTCATGTTTGCCTTCAATATCATCTGGATTGGCCGTAACTCCGATCTGATCACTGACCGATTGGAGCTGGTTATTGACCAACCGATTGTCTGCATCTTTTGTATAGCTATAAAGCAAATTATCCATCGCATTGCCGCTTTCATCACTACGTGTCAAACTCAGAATATTGCCGTTGGCATCGTAACTGTAAGAAGTAGCAAAAGCATTATCGGCATCGATACTCTGCCAGCCACTGCCATCGAAGGTGGTATAGTTGCTCTGCTTAATCCGGTTCAGACGGTCGTACTGATAGAGGTTGGCCTGGGTAATAGCCACATTTCGACCTGCTTCTCCACTACCTCCCCGTTTGTAGGTACGGTCTGCCCACAGGCTGATGTTGCCATTGTAGAGGTTGCGACAGCTTTGTTGGCTATACAAGCCTGTACTAACCAAATTTCCGGCATCAAAGACCGAGCCACTGTTTTTGTAATCGTTGCGGTAATAACCCAGCATCATACCAAACTCATCCTTGGCAAAACCCCCACTCGCCGTAGACTCATCTTTACCTGGATCATCTGCCTGTAAACCTGTCGGCGTGTTGATCCCTTTCAGCCAGCCATGAATGGTATAGACATAGTCCAAACCCTGTACCTGATCCTGACCAATCTCCATCCGACGTAGCGGCCCGTGGTCGTAGTAGCGGTAGCGGCTGTCAGTATCCCAAATCAGATTATCGGTCGAAGTTTCCAGACCAGTGAGCCGGTTGTCTTCGTCGTAACTATAGCGGTGGTAAAAACGATCAGAGCGGTGCTCGTTGTAGCGTACCTTCAATACCTTGCCTGAAATCAAATCATACTCATAACCGACAAAATACTTCTGTGCCACTGCCGTTGGGCTAGTAAAGTCGGGCAGCTGCTGACAGAGCCATTCCACATTGCCGTGTGGGTCGTAGCTATAGAAAGTATAAATAGGTTGGGTGGTGGCTTGGTTGAGCGTATAACTGTAGCTGACCCGGTTACGCAAATACCGTTGCGGCTTGGTCAGATCGTTGGTATAGGCAATGGGCAAGCCTGCCTGCTGATAAGGTTCCGAGTAAACTGTGATGGTCTGCTGGGCCAGAGTGGCATCACTGGTAGTCGGATAGCGACTGGCTACAAGCAACTCTACATTGTCATCATCTTTTAAGCTAGTGTCGTCATTGGCCGCAGTCACCCCATTGAAAACCGGAGCATCAGAACCCACAGGCGAAGTGGCTTCGCCCACTTCAACCACCCGACTCAAATGATCGTATTTGGTATAGGAATAGGCATTTTCTACCTTCTGACGGGCATTTTGTGAGAAACGAAGCAAGCCTTTATCGTTATAGACAAAGTGTGTTGTACCACCATCTGGCGTGGTCTGACTCATGAGCTGCCCTAAGCTGTTGTAATTATATTCGGTTCTGAGTCTGTGATTAGGCCGGTTGGACTGGCTACGAGTCGCAACATCCTTCTGATAAAAAGTCATGTCTACCCCTTCAGGTGGCACGGTCTGGGTCAGGTTGCCGGCCCGGTCATAGTAGTAAAGCGTAAAATGGTGGTAGTTTTGCTCATAACTCAGGGTGAGTTTGTCACTCACTGTGGCCACTCGACCGCCTGCTAGGGTTGGGCTGGATTGCAGACAACGTGACACATCAGCAGCAGCACGCAGCGCCGCTCGCTGGTCTTCCAAGCATTTACCCACCTGCTCCTCAAGCGACTCTCCTACGTCTGAAGCCTCAATGCCTGGACTCTGAAAGCTTTCCTCTGGCTCTACCACTGGAATGGGTGGGGCCGTCTCCCACTGCATACACAACCCATAGCTACGAGAGACCAGCGGGCGAGAAATCTTGGTCCAAGCCGATGTGCCCATCTGACAACCCCACGAGTCGTAAATCACCACTTGATACCAAGCCACTTCAAGCAAGTGACTCTCAGGCAAAGACGAGGAGAGAGACAGAGACCCATCCGAACCAGTCGTTGTCGTTACCTGTTCGCTATAGAGCACGGCCAGTGGTGTCACCCCAGCAGGCTTCACTCCACCCTGTTGGCTAGGAACCTGCTCACTGTCTGCCTCCCGGTACCATTCAATCAGATAACTGCCCGCAGGCAAGACACCTGCATCCACAGTGACACTGGCCCTACCTGTACAGGAGAGGGTAGTCGCAGGACCGTCCAACTTAATTTTACTCTTCGCATCAGCTAGTGGCACAGACCCAGGCAAGATAAACTCAGTACCCACCTGACAGGCATCCCCACCAGCAAAAGTGAGTTCGAGTAAATAGGTCTGCCCTGTTTGTAGCTCACTGATGCTGGCTGTGTTGTAGGCTTGCTTAGGGTCTGTAGTAGAAGTAGGATCTGTAAGCAGGGTTTTCCCACTGGTGGCATCTTTGGTTTGCTTGTACCAACGGTACTGTGAAACAGCCATAGACCCTTGGGCATTGACCTGAGCCGTAGCAGTAAAAGTCTGACAACCCGTCCGAATAGTGGCCACACGCACATCTAGGTTACGAGGAATAATCTCAAAGGTGGCTTCTTTTTGCACACAGCTATAGACCCCTCCCAAGGTGGTGGTAAACTGATAAGTACCCTCGCCCAGTCTAAAATCTGAGTTAGAACTAAAGCTATCCCCTGTGCCATTTCCAGATATAGGGATGAAGGAAGCATCTTCCTTTTTGGTTAAAGTCCAGCTATAGCTACTCACTTGTTCGGCACTACAAGCAGAAACACTTGCCTGCATTGTCAGTGGAATATCTATTTTATCAGCTTTCTGGCATACATAGCTCTCTTTAGCTACACTGATGTCAATGGAGGGGTAATTAAACTGAATCGTTTTCTCGATCGGACAATAATTGTCCTGCCCACAATTGGGACAATCGTCTGTCTGACGGGTAATGGGATAAACCGTGAGCAGGTAGTTTCTGCCTGGCTCGACTGCCGGTATCAGAATCTGATTCTGACACGAACCACTCGCCTGACCCGCATATAACCCATCTGAAGAACCCAATGCATAATCAATGACCTGGTCTACTAGCGGCTGCTCTCCTTTTTTCCCAGCTTCATCTAAGGGATAAATCGTATAGCGGATTTGACTCGTCACATTGGCCGGAAGGGATTGATAATACACGTCCAGAAAAAGCGTACCTCCCACTGAGTTACATTGCAACGAAGCGGGATGAGGGATTACCACCAGTCCTCCTTCATCAATCAAGACATCATTGCTTTGAGTCACACATTGCCCATCCCCTACCTGTAGCTGATAGGTACCAGCGGGAAGGCTAGTCACCGTCAGGTTACCTGAGGTGGCACTCAAGTCTAGTTGCTGATAGACAACCTTGTTTTTTAGTAGCTGACCACTAGTAGCTCCACTGTAGCTTACCTTCAACGCTCCATCGCTGGCCGAAGCACAGCTCGTATGGCGAACAAATTCGAGCGAAACACTAGGGGCCTTGAGCCACTCTATCGCAGGGGCAGACACTCGACTACTACACCCATCAACGAGGGTACGAACTTCTACCTCTACCACCTGGCCTGGCTGCGGGTTCTCTAAGCGGTAAGTGGCTAGTTCTCCGGCTTGTACCTCTTTGCCGTCCAGATAAAACACATAGCTCAGCGATCGGTTCGTATTGTAGACACCCGAGCTGCCCACAGCCGTGTAGGTCACAACAGACGTTCCTGGGCAAATGGATCCACTAGCCGAAGAAGTCAGCGATAAATAGGGCTGCTCAGCGATTTGCCCATTGAGCAGGTTGCTCGCTCTGTCGCCACATGCATCACTCTGGGCCACGACATCACAATAGAAAAACTGTCCTCCCTTGCCTGCAAATCCACCAAAGTCCGCCGGAAAAGAGGCACCAAAGCTATAGGTAGGACTAAAATCAGCTGCCCTCGCATCCAAAACCACCCGAGCAAGGGGTTTATTCTGATTCACATCGGCTGGGGTATACAAACTGACCACATACCGATCGGTACGTGGGTCAGGGGTAGTCCAACGAACACGATAGCGATCACAGCTGACCGATTCGAGCGTGAGTACAGGAGCTGCCAGCCTATCCTCTAGCTGCACAGAACCCCCATTCCAGTCGGAGGTCGAACAATTTTTACGGGCATAGACCATGTAGTAGTAGCCATAGCCTGGTGCAAGACCTGTAAAGGTATGGGTTCGAGGGGCTTCTTTGCCAATCGTGACCAAGGGCTGAATCAGTTCCCCTCCCACCGAGTAGCGAATCGCTACCTGGTAGTCCGCATCAGGCACCTCACTCCAAGTAATGGTAAAGCCACTACAGGTGACATTCGTTGGTGGCCCAACCCTTTCCGGATAAGGTACAAATTCGTTGCTAGGCTCTACTGACTCGTCCAAGATAAAAGCAAAGGTCTCATTCGACTTGGCCGTCGAATGACGGCTGGCCAGACAGCTCGTTGAAGAACCCTCACTGGAACAGGTCGTAGAACTAGGGGCAAATACTTCTCCAAATGCCTCTAGCGTTAGGGGGCTATCCGTACCTAAAGCGGTTGAGGTTTGAAACTGATAGGACACGGTGCCCTTTTGGGGCAAACCGGCAGGTACTCTAAAGGTGAGAAGGGTTTGGCCAGCACTATTCTGGCTGGGTGCATCCAGCAGCTGGGTCGTACCCAATACTTTGGCAAAAACCACCCCTGTAGGTAAAACGACCGTTATTTTGCCCCCTTCACTAGTAGGCAGCAAGCCCTCGTTTGTGGCAGTGATAGTCACCGTATTGGTGCGCGCATCCACACAGGGACGGTAGAGACCATAATCAACAGCCAGATTCAATTCATCACTAGGCACACCGACCAGTTGCAGTTTTCGCTCCCAGTTTAGGTCTACATTTTCCCCACAGTTGGTACGAGCATGAGCCCCATACTTAATGGATTCACCCGAGTTAAAATCACAACCCGTCTCTAAGATCAGATTTACTTTTATCCGGTTTTCGCCCACATTTTTTATCGTACCTGTACCAGGAAGATAAGCAACACCGTCTGTAGTGGGCAGCTCAGCGATTTGTCTATTCTCTCCTTCCTTATTCTTTCCTGCAAGTATCCAACGAAGTTTGCGGCCTTTAAGATAACTACTTTCGATCTGCTCTGGCGCAGGCAGTTCTTTTGGCGCAGCATTTGTTTCCGGTGACACATACGGATAGGTATACAAAGCACCTCTATCTGCTTTTACCCTAACCCCTGCTGGCAGGTCTACCTCAAGGAAAACATCCGAGACATTGCCATCTTTGGAACTGACCATAGTGATTTCAAAAGGTACCTCTGAACAAGGCGCAATAGGCACGGATGACTGAGCAGAAACTACTTCCCACTGGAAATTAGCCGTTTTGTAACGAAGTTCCAACTCCTGTTCATCTTTGCGATGTTCAAAATCTACGGTTGCATTTTTAGTAATACTCTTATCTTTTTCGCTCTCAATACCAACATTCGGATAACCCTGACAGCTCCATCCATAGTATACCTTTACCTTGCCCAATGCATCATTCTGACAATTCTCATAGCTAGCACTCAGAACCAGTTCCCGAAAATCATTCACTGAAACCGTTCCCAATTCAACCAGGATGTATCTCCCTTTTGGTCCATAGGTATGGAAGGTCAGTGGGGTTCCATTTGGCGTGGCCACACTCGTCAGAAGGATAGTGGGAACGGAGGCACCAGGCGTGGCTGGGGCTGGGTCTACAGGTTCAAAGGCGATCCAGGCGTTGGTTGCATGGGTATTTAAATAAATACTGGGGTTACTTAATTTAATCTTCCAGGAAACACTGCCCCCATACCCTTCCTGAATGCCATCGGCTCGAAAGTCCCAGTTGACCACTCGATCTATAAAAAAGACATCTTTTGTGTTTTGTTCGCGTTCTTTCTGATCTGTAATCGTGGTAGAATTCACATGTTCCTTATAGGTATAAGCGGCCAAACAGACATTATATAGGGTATTATCTTTGATCCGGCTCTGGTCTGAACTCCAAGCAAAATCAGGATTTGCCCGCAACCTAATCACCGGATAATAGCCCCCGCCATACTTGAGATCAATCGGCGGAAAGAAGCTATCCAGATTCCGATAGGTGAACACAGGTTTCTCATTCTGATACGAATCCAATGGCTGACCATTAATAGTCAAGCCGTTATAGATATATTTTTGGGTCGTCGTTGGATTAAGGGTAAGCTGTAGTTTCTCTACCCGAATAATGGGACGAAATTCTCCTGGAAAATCATCGGAATAAGAAGCTGGATAGATCTCTAGTCGTAGACCTTGAAGCTCATCTTTACAACTGTAGGAGGCTATACCAGAGGTGGGTGTTACAATCTTGGGTCGATACAAATCAAAGATAGCTCCATAACTTCCACAGCCTTGTGGTTGATGAGCATTATTAATCGCATAATAAAAGGCCCGAAAATCAGGAATCCGATACACACCTGCCGTAGGAAAGATTGCGTCCAGATTACGAACCTTAAACCGAACATGCAACTCTACTGCCAGAGGAGTGGTTGGCGTGGCCGTAAATACATTCAGACCTGTAGTGGAGGCAGACAACGAAAAATCATAGATATATTGGCCATCTGAGTTTTTGATTACAGCTTGAGAAATAACTGTATACGTCTTTTGGCCTATCTTAAAATAAGCTTCTTGCAAATCGAAAAGACCGTCTCCACTAGCCACAATAGGAGGAGTTCCTGCTTGTGTAGGTGGAAGGGAATAGGAGATCTTTACATGCACATTGTCATAAGAACCACTATTGACTAACTCTCCTTTGGCTACTACCACAATCTGATCGGTGGCATAGGCCGCTGAAAGATTCAATCCAGTTTCTGTGCCACTCAAACGAGGCGTATCCTCCAATTCATCCCAGCTATAGACACTATTATCTGGTTTTTCTGCCCATCCAAAACTAGCTCGTTTCACACTAAAACCAGTGGTACTAAATTGTCCACTGCAATCCTTACAATGCCCATACACTTGATAAAAGCCTTGGCTAAAAACTAAAAAACACGGATTAGATGACCCTTCATCCGGATTGATTACAAATCTGCGTTCATAAGAAATCCCCTCCGCATCAGGTGAATTATAGTTACAGTCCAATATGAAGTCGACCTCCAAGGTCCCGTTCCATTGGCTGGGTTCATTCCAACTAATCACTACCTTGTTTTCATTTGCCTGCTGCTCTTTTTCATTTGCCTGCTGCTCTATGGCACTGGCTGGTATGGGTATGGGCATCTGCCGCCAGTCTCTCCAGCGTGCCGCTTGAATCCGATAACCTTTGGGTACAGTAAGAATGTGCTGAAACGTTGCCTTCTCTATATCAAAGAAACCAGGGGTATGCTCTAGCTGTCCACCTGTAGTGCTAAAACTATAGGTGCCCACTTGGTTCGATCCAGGCAACAAATCTAACGGACCTGCTATCTCTGTTTTACTCCCACCAACGCGGGCATTGATAAAGGTATAAAAGGCATCTGGATAAACAACTCCGCCCACATTACAATCTGTATCTAGATAACAACCCGGACGAACAATCATTTTCACGCCAAAATCTGTGGGCGTTGTGCTGGCAAAATTTCCTACCCTTGTCTGGTTGCTCGCACAACTCATCGTTACATCCACTAATAAAGTAACCGACTGCTGGAAACCTAAGTCATCAAAGATACCATCCTGATCTTGGTCTGAAAATCCCTCCTGATTGCTAGCCGCATCTAAGTCCAGTCCAGGGGGAAGTTTATCTAAGCGTACCCAGAAAAAATGTCGATAGCTATAAATATTTATTGGTCCATCCCAATTTCCGATAAGAAGTACCGTATTCGGGTCACTCCCATCTGAGACCGAGGGGATGGTTTGAGTGCCTCCATTCGATGGATCTATCGGAATGGGGAGCTGCTCAAGTTGACCCGATTGATTAGTAATCAGTAGTCTAGGGTTTGAAAGGGTAAAACCATCGTCATAAGGAATCGCTATTCGCAGGTTGGTAAAACGATCAGATAGCTGTTTTCCATCATTTTTATAGACAATTTGTAGTGTTGTTTTTGCCCCTTCTTTAAAAACTACTGGTGAAACAGGGCCACTATAGGGCACAGTGCCATCCAGTACAACTGGCCTATCGGCATCCCAATAGCCCAATCCTATTTTCATAATCGGGTTTGACGAAGTTGCATTCAGATACGCACTCACTTTCGAATCATTATCGGCTGCATTACAGTCACGCCCCTCACAACCCCACACAGGCTGATAGTCCGTCCGAAAAGAGGTTGCATTACAACTTATTACCTCTATCTTTTCGTCAATAGTAAAACTCTCTCCTTCGTCAAAAAACGCATCTTGATTCCCAATACCATCAAATCCACTGATCTCTATCCGGTACGCATTGCCCACAGGACTACCCAGTTGGGATTGATTCAGATTCTGCCCTAAAAAATGAACCGACTTCAAGGCCACCGTAGTCAGGTTTTCATAGCCAATCCAAAAAGTAAGCCTAGACAATTTACCTAGACCTGTATTACGAATGATCAACTTACGGGTATGTATAACTGACTTAAGCAAAGAAAGGCTCTGGTCACTCGAATTTACCAGACTGGTAGACAAGTCGGGATAGACCACACTAAAAAAACCGTCGGTAGCCACATCACTCTTTGCCACTTCGGTGGTGCCAGATAGCAATTGAGCCTGTATCTGGGCCTTGCCTACATTGCCAGAGGTAATGGTTTGCGAGATGGCATTCAACAGTGTACAGCTCGACCGAAACTGTAGCCGTACCGTCCAGATGGTTTTGGCCGGCAGACTCGACTGAGTGGTAAAGCTATAGGTATCTGTTAGGCTATTAGTCTGCACTAAATCATCATAAATCAGCACTAGAGGCGTTTGGGTACTACTATTCATCGCACTATAGCTACTGTAAATCATGCCCTTGGGAAGGGTAACGTACAGTTTGGGCGAGGCTAGTGGCCCATCGGTATTATTGGTAAGCTCGACTACAAATTCTTTACTTTCTGCTTCACATACCCCCACACTCAACGCTGGCCCGAACGTCTTGACTGACACAGCAGGGGCAGACTGGCTATACACAGGACAGGCATGCCAGAGACACACATAGACACACAGCAGAAGGATAAATCTTTTCAATAGATACATAACCAGTATAGTAATGAGTAGCAAAGAATTCAGCTAAAATTTATTTGCATCTACACAGCAACAGCCATACAGAAACCACATCCCAATCAGGGCAATTCTTGTCTGCTTGTTTAGCAGCATAACATTCCGTGAACCAAGGTTCGGATCTAATCTGTAAAACCTCAAAATCTATTTATTTACGATCCAAGGACAGAGACATTGGTTCTGACGGTTTCCCCTGTTGGTTGGTGGTATAGATGCGTATGCCAGTTACAGCCTTTTGTGCTTCTGTCAGGGAAATATCCAGACTCAGCGGATTTTGCTGATACGGTATTTTCTTATTCTGATAAGCCCAAAACATCTCATTCACGTAATAGTATGGATAGCAGGTAATGCCATTAGGCACGCCAGCAGCCGCCGGCATGGGTCCCTCCAACATAATAAAGATACTGGCTATCTGTTCTTTCTTTGCCAATGAAAACGACACTTGGAGTATTCCAGTAGTGGAGTTTACACTGGCTGTCAGGCCTGTAATCGGGTTTTCAGCATACGTAATCTGAGCCGAGGCCGGAACTAGTGTCAATAGCCATGCTAGGCAAAAGCCAAACAGGCTACGAGAGAAATAGTTTAGATTTAAAAGTTTCATACAATGACGTAGTTTACAAGACCTAGATTATTTTCGGGTGTCATCTTTTTGTTCATTTATGGTTCGTGTCCTGACAGGTTTTCCATCCACAATGGTATAGTCTAATCCTACTCTGGTTGGAGCTGACATGTAGGTAGGCTTCGGTGGAGTGGCTGTACTACCAGTAGGGCCATCTACTGAAGCAACCGTCCCCGATGTATTGACAGCCGTATTATTTGACACATTAGGAGCATCCAATTTACCTGTCGGGTCTGTACAGCTAGGCGTAGTAGTAGTAGTAGCAGCAGCAAGGTTCGTACATTTATCAGGCAAATTGATCTGAAGTTTTACCTGCATCTCGGTCACTTCCCGGTATTGATTCCACTGGATGTAGCTGTACGCAGAAGGGTTGGGGGGATTAGGAGGAATTCCTTCTGAACAGTTATAGATCGGAATAGTAGCAGGTTGCCAGGAAGAAGGCACCTTCAGCTCAGGAGGAGTAGAAGTATAATCTGTATCCATTGTAGGTTTGTACTGAAACATAACGGTCTTACAACGTGAATCTGTACTGGACGCAACCACACCATATTCAACCATTCCTCTTTCGATAGGTGCGGCAGTCTCACGCGTTTCATACGGAATACAGGTAGTGGTATAGGTACGGAACGTATTAACCTCACCTCGCCGCTTGCATTCATCTATCATGATTGCTACTAGTTCATTGAAATCAGCTTCAGGGATGATATTATCGTCTGAAGTAAGTTTACAGCCTCCAATCTGGTAGCATTTGGCAGTCAGGATGGACCGAAGCTGCTGGGCAAATTCATCACTCCGCCCGTCACACGCACTCCGAACTCGATTGTTCAGTGCGGTGATCTCTATTTCTACTTTGCTACGCAGGGTGAGCGGATTGGGATTACTACCACTTGGAGGAAGAACAAACTTCTTCGTATTTACCAGATCTAAATAGCTATCTCCTGTGATGGGGTCATATACCCTTTCGTCTTCTTCCCAAGCCATAAAAGCAGGCACCAGTGTCTTTCCGTCTACTGAAGTCTCATCCAAATCCGGATTAATCAGGTATTGGGGAATATCCTGCACAAACCCAGGTGCAGTAAAATCTTTTTCATGGGGTTGGTCTATAAAATCTTCTATTTCTTCGGGGCGAGAGTTGAGTACCCGCTGGTAGAACGAAAACCGTTGGCCAGCAGTCCAGTCTTCATGGGTAATATCACAACGAATTTTACCAATACCACAGAAGTCACAGAGTTGAGGCTCTTCTGGGGTTCCTCCACAAATAGGTTCTCCTGTTGTCTGATAGACATTCGGGTCAATAAAACAGGTAGCCATTTCTATTCTTGGGCGACTTTTATACTCGTATTCAAAGTACTTAAAGGCATACACCGGATCTTTGGTTTGTGTGAAAATCAACTCTGCCTTATACGAAGGATTTTCTTCGGTTCCCTCATTCTTCACCCGGGCCGCTTTCCAGCTGCTGTTAGGCTTGTATTTGCGTTCCTTAGCTTTACCATCATAGGTTTGCAAGTCTGTTGTAGCCAGGGTAGGCATTTGTGTATACTCCACCCCTGTAGCCCGATCTTGTAGGAGTGGCTCTTCTACCTGAGTATTTATTTTGGTCAGGATTTTGGCAAAGCGGTAGCCTGTACACTGTAAAAACTCTTCTACTATATGAAAATCAGGGTTTAAGTTTATGGCATTAGCTCCCCCATTTTGCATGTTCCGGACTTCCTGAGACATCTTTTTCTTGGCTTTTTTTACCTTTCGTTTCACAAACCAGTTTAGGATACCACTACCAGTGTCTATATTATCGTCAATATGACTGTCATGCTTATTTTTGTCTTCGCTGTCTACTTTTTCAGAAGCATTTCTTTTATCATCACTCCAGGGATCTTCGGCATCATAGTCTGGACATAAGCCCATGACATTTTTCAGGTACATGAGTTTATTCATCCAGCAGTTAAATAGCTGTTCGGGATTATACTGAATACATCCGTTATCGTCACACTGTTGAGATTGAGACTCTGTAGGAACAACGGCACAGTCAGGTTTCTGTATCGCAGCAGGACGTTCTTGGACAGGGAATTTTGTTACAATTCCGCCATCTTTGATCAGATTTCCCTGATCATCTCTTTTGACCGTTTGTCCATCACAGCTATAGCGGTCAGTAAGCATCTTTTGTACCATCAGGTTAAATGTACCCGGCTCATGCCAGCCAATCATGTTGGGGGCTAGAATGGTATAGTAGATATATTGAATGCGTCTTTGAGCTTCACTTAGATCATTTCCCTCCAATAGATTCTCGCCCATGTTTACATAGGCCAAAAGATTATTTTGAATACTAGTTATATAGTTGCTATAGAGATCTTTCTCTGCATCATCAACTATATTATCTCTGATAGCCCCTAGTTTGCTCAGAAAATGCTCTTTGGCTTTATCAACAGTTGCATCATCTGGCACACAATCCCAGAAAAAGCTATAGGCATAACCTTCAAAATCTGGAAAGAACTCAGTCATATCCTTGCCTTTTTTACTGGCTGGGTTATCGTGTACTTGGTCATTTAGAGGTTTTTCAGACAAAAAGAATGGATTGACACGTATGCCCTCATTTCCATCTGAGGTTGATTCTTTCATCCTTCTATCATTAAAATTAAAAGGTGGCAGGGCATAGGAAATGTCAATTTTCAGACCTTTGCAACAGGGAGAACTCAGGTACAGCAGCCGTGGATACACGCCTTTGTCCGGATCATAGGGATACAACAGAAGGGCATGTTCAGGGGTGAACAAATCGGCAGTAAGACCATTGTCAGTACCTAATTTTGCCAAAGCCTGTTTCTGTGCTGCAATATCTGTTATTTTACTAGCATCTTCCAACCCCTTAGCCAAACCTCCTACAGCTTTATAAAACTCCGTCATATTCTCCACCGAACCACATGCCTTTGCATTTTTCAGTTTCTCCTGAATCCACTGTTTCAACGGGCCAATCTGGCTTTCCATTTTTGCGATGCTTTTCTCCACGGTCTGTTCAGCAGAAACTGGAAGCAGTCGTTTTTCAATCAGATAGTCTCCTTTGGGTAAGGTCTCATCGTTCAGTGCTGTGAACATACCAGATCCTGAAGTGATACCTGTTTGGGTATAGACAATAGAGGTATAAGGCTTTGTAGGATCGGTCTGGTTTACACGTGCCCAGCTAACATTGTTGGCATCTTTAAGAGACCAGTCGTCAGGAAAAGCTCCGTCTATTTTACGGATATAGATTTTTACTTGAAAGGTACATACTAGTTTAGAATCACTACACCCCAGCGAAACCGCTTGCTCGCCGGAAGGAGGAGCATAGGTGATGGTCAAAGGGGTGGACTTATCAAAAGATACACGTTTGGCAGAGACCAGCATGCCTTCCTGCAACACATTGGATGTCACCTGATCGGCATTTGTAACCTTGGTGGTGTTGTCACCCAGTGGGTCAAGTTGTGTATCCTGCTGAAAGGACAGGCAGGTAGCAATCACTTTGCCTTCTTTAGACGTATAGGTAATGGAAGTTGTACCGTTTTGGTCTATTGTAGTGGTTTTCAGTACACTTTCACCAGCGGGGGCTTCATCGCCAAACAACCGAATCAGTTCCTGATCAGAGGAGGTAGCATAATAGGTTTTGACGGTTTTGCCCATGCCTTTGGTTTCGTCTCCAATGGCGTGGGTTTTGCCCACACCTGATTGTTCCAGCGGACGATTGGTGCCATCGTTGTAGAAACGGGAACGGGTAAAAGGAAATCCTTCGGCATCAGGCACATTCTGATTTACGCCCTTGCTGGTATATTTTCCATTGTAGTAATCAAATCCTGGTTTAGTCTGATCTATGGCCGTACTCTCTGCTGGCTTGGTATCAATATTTTCTGCATTATAGGGGCGGGTATTAGGGTCAGTACTGCCTTCTGGCACAACCAATTTTTCTTTATAGCCTGTCAGGCCAGGTTCAGATGTTGGCACAGGCAGCGTAGATACTGCAGGGCGGTTGCTGTGGTCATAAATGGTCTGAGAAGAAAGCGTAGTACCCTTCTCTCCTTGTGAGGGCAGGTAAGCTTGGGTCTGCTTGCCTTGTTGTAGCGGCGAAGCATAAGTAATTTTTTCACTGACACGGGTATGGCTCTGGGTTTCTCGATTGCCCTCGGTAAACGTCCGACTATAGATGTATACCTTGTCTTCTTCTGGATCGGTATAGTAGAAAACCCGAAAGCCTGGCAGTGTATTATTTGTATTGGGGACTTCTGGCAGTTGCCTGAGTACAGGTGGCGGGTTGCCCAGTGGGCTGGCATCCAAAAACAACCGTTCCTTAGAGGGTGTACTAGACCACGTACCATAGTTACTGGCATTGGCAATACCTCCGTCAAAGGCACTGCCAATGGCCTGTACCCGCCAAGCATAAAACCCAGTGCCTTCGGCCAGCAGCAGGTGTAGTTTTGGCTCACTGTTGTCGGTTTCAATGGTCAAAGCTTTAGTCCAGTCAATTTCAGACCGAATAGCCGATCCATCCCTAAGTTTATCTTTGACCTCTTTTGTAGCTGTATTGAGGTCCGAATTGGGGTCATCTTGGTTATACAATCGAATCAGCTGAAGTCGATAGTTGGGAATAATTCGTTTATCCAGTGTCCGTTCGTTCAACAAAGGTTTCCAGCTAAAGACAGCATATTTTCCATTTTCGGAAACATTGCTACTTCCAATACCTACGTCTTTAACATGGATGCCATAGGTCACATCATACGATACCTGCACCCGTACCAGTTTTTGTACGTCTGCTTGCACTAAACGCCCAATTCCTACGGTTGTGGCGGGGGTCTTTTCCACGACAATCCGCACAGCTGTATTCAAGTCTGATAAAGCTACCGAACGGCTAAATACAGCCACAGGTTTGCCAGACTCAATGGTAAGCACCGTAGACCCAACAATATCTTTTCCTTTGCCCTCTCCATTGCGAAGTTCCAGACGAAACGTAAATCCTTCAATGGAGAATTTCTCATTGCTAGCCAATGGATGTACATCGCCCAGATCTAGTTGTACCCGTACCGTTGCCGTTTGGATGTGGTGCAAAAGTCCCCCAAAGTCACTATTTTCAGGCAAAGCCAGATCAATCGTGGGCGTGGGATTTTCAAGAGAAAACGCAACTGGTTTGCTTGCCTGGGCATGCGACCGATTCCAAGTCCAGTCGTTGGGTATGGCCGATTGGGCATGTAGGTCACGGGTCTGGCAGAAGCAGAGCAGCAGCAAGCTTGTCTGCACATAGATCACCAGGTTTTTCAGCAAGGCAGGTACTGGACAGGTAAACATACGATAGCGAGATTGAGATAAAAGACACATTCGGGTTGACATGTTTTCGTGGTGTACTTAGTCAAAACTATACTGCTTGTATTGGGGCAATGGCCGATTATTGGCAAAAACATAGTCAGCGGCATGTGTATGGATGGTCTGTTTGTCATGGAAATTGAGTTGTTCAATATCCAGTGTCTGTTTTTCGCAAGACATACCAGGCAGGTAGTCAAATTCTTGTCGGATTACTCGTTTTTGGTTCAGGTGATAGAAATACACTACCTGCCGCACACCTGTTTTCTTTTGCACCTTTTCTTGCATCTGCATCACAATCCGTTGTACGGGTTGCCCTTTCCAGGTAGTGGCTCGGGCTTCTGTCAGGGTGGCTTCTTCTAGAATTCGCTGCCGTACCATGGCAAACTCAGCCATTGACGCTGTGCTGGGTGTCTGGTTTGCCATATCCGCCCGAATAATGCTTCGCAGTGGATGTACCACTGTAATACTCTCTTTGGCATCTCGATAAACCGACAAATGGGCACTTTCGTACACCAATTGCTTGTGTCGTACCCACATCTTTATTTGCATGTCTGTAGCTTTCAACACAGGTTGGTCTTTGCCTGGAATTACAGACACACGCATCTGCATAAAATATTGCTGATTTCGTTTGGGTTCAGTTAGTTTTTGCAGTGACTGCTGGTAGTCTATGATGACCTGTTTCCAGTTATTCTTATCCTGCCCCAAAACCAACTGTCCCAAACACATGCTTACCACCAATAGGCATAGTTTTTTTTGCAAACGTGTATGAAGCCATAGTGTACTTTTGGCAAAGTTTTGAACTTTGCCAAAGGTGGCCTGGTGCATAATCATTGTATATCTATCCATATCCATTTTTTTTAAATCAGGGTAATCCTGTAATCCTAAAAATCAAGGCTCAGACAAAATTATGGCTCAGGCTATTTCTTAGCTGACAAGTCTGGTCGTTGCAAGAGTCGGGGCATGTTATATTGTGTTTCCTGAATGGTTTTCATACCTCGTTCGGTTTCCACCATCTTTCTGACCAGTTTGCCTTCATCATTGTACTGGTAGTACATCCCAAAATGTTCGTCGTCAAACTGGGCTAGCAGTCGGAAGGTTTTCAGGTCGTACACATAACAAGTAGCATCGGCTTCTGTGGGCTGAAACCGCACATCATCTACATAAATTGGGGAAACTGAGCTATTATTTTTCAGCTCCACATCAAACGATGCGGGCAAATCCTTGGCCAATAGCAAGAGGCTATAGAGCGTCCATTCGCCAGTCTGTGCTACCCGTTGCGGTTGGAATGTTTTGGCATTCACGACTACGACAGGCACATTGTCTCCCATAGCCCAGAACTTAAGCTGCCCTCCTTTTTTGACTAATTCTCGGTTTCTCAACAGGTGAGAGAATACCTTCCAAGATTGCCCAGCAGTGATGCTAGCAGAAGATAGGCCTGAATGGGCATGGTCTGTAGTCACATTCGTCGTTTCCATATATTCAAAATCTCTAAATGCAATACTTCCATAGGAAGCATTCGTGCCAATCATGACTGGAAGTTGGTTGCCATAGCCAAACAAAGCGGTAGAGGCAATATTGAGTACATTCCGCTCTTGCAAGGCGTTTCCGTGCGGCGAATAGTATTGGATTTCACTACCCAGAATCCATTTTTTATCAGGTGTGCCTCCAGCAAATGGGAAAGGTGTAAACGTTTTAAATGTACCACCTGTATAAATACGTCCTTCGTTGTTAGAAGATAGTACATCATCCCGGTACACATAGCTGGCTTTTGGTCGCCAGATAGCATTTAGTTTGCGCCGACCCGGATCATTGATATCGGTAGGAACGGCATAATCGGTGTTAATCTTATCGAAAATGGGGTCATTTGTATGGGAGTCAAACCAGTCTTTGGCAAAAGTCTGTGCTGAAGCAGCCAATACATTGGTAGTCGGAATTTTCCATTTGTCTTTTAAAAGTTTTCCATCAGCATCTTTTACGACCAGCGGATTGCCGTCAGCTTCTCGTGTCACCACTTGCCCGACCATTGTACTGATCTGATTGGTACGGCTGTCAGGATTTACCCATTCTTTCTTTACTTTGTCATAGGCCAGTTTTTTACCCATTTCTGGATAATACCAAGTTGCAGGTAGAGATAAAGTGTACAGGCTTCCATCGTGGGTTTTACTATCAATCTTGATTCCATCAAAGCTATCGGCTGTACGGGTCAGGATTGGCTGTCCGTTTTCAGAGCTGAAGGCTAGGTTTTCAGTAATGCTTGTGGCCCCATCGTGGTACGAGGTTATCTTCCTGACCAGAGCCGGATACTGAATCACTTTGGAAATCACCTGTGTATTCAGTGCCTTGTCAGAGAGTTGAAAACTGAGATTACCTGTAGGTGTAATAGCAAAAATCTTGATGTCAATATGAAAATCTACTTCCAGACCAAAATTAATATTTTGTTCTTTGACACTCTTCATCTCCATGGCCACATCCATTTCCTTGCCTGGAACATCTTCTTTGTATTCTCCATTGGACTGAAGAATTTTTACTTTCTCGCCTGGTTCGTAGTAGTCATAGATTTGTTCAGAAATCTTGGTAAACTGCTCAAATCGTGCTGCTGAAATATTTGTTTCATTGCTGGCAATGGTATAATCTCCTGCATAGGAAGCCGTTCGTTTCATTTGTCCATGCATGGCATTGAGAATAAACCGATATGCCTGGGTGGCCCACACCTTATTGATGGTGAAACTAAACATACCTGCTGGAATCACCAAAAACTGCTTTTTCTCATTGGCAGAGAGTACTGTATGGTCTACACCTTTAGCCTGTGCCCCAAAGTCCAGCGGCTGATTTGGCTTCTCCACATACATTTTATCAAATGGATAGTCCTTGACTGTAAAATAGTCTGTAATTGTAAATCCTGTACCCGTTTCTCCTTGGTGGATATTATGCACCACCACCCGCGAATGCCCCACCGACGGAGATGGTAGAATAGACTCCCCGAGTGGGCCTTCGGTTTGCTCTTGGTCTATACCTGATGTAATACGGCTATACCAACGCTGGTTTTGACGAGGCAAAAACCCAATCAGTGGATTCTCCTCACGAGCTCCGCCGGGTTCGTTGGTAGCCACGCCACTAGTGATAGGTTGCAGGTTGCCCTTGCTGTCTTTACGAAAATCTTGGTAGAGGTATTCCTGCCCATACAAAGCAGCATCACCACTTTCAATGCCTGGATCATACATCAGCAGCCGTTTAACCCGGATACCTCCCCCTCGTTTGGCTTTTAGCATGGGTAGCTTAAGGAACGAAAGTTGTGGATTAAGCCTGACTCCGACTCGTTCTTTATTGGGTATTTGGTATTCATGAAATTGCAACAACCGTTTTTCCATATCTTTGGCCAACTCAATCATTTTCACCACACCATCACCCAAAAGAAGATTATCTCTGCCTTTATAGGCCATTTCATCATACTTTTGCTCCATGTCACTGGTACAATCATTCCCATCCCATTTCCCCATCCGCTGGGTAGTATAGTAGTCATAACATGCTTGGCGTGGCACAGCTTCATACCCTTCATTCAGCGTAGGCTTTTCCGATCTTAACGTAATCTTGATATGACCCTTATCTAGCTCCACCTTTCCTACAGAGGCATAGCCAGTGATATATTCTGAGTTACAATTATCTAACCCAGGTTCGAGAGGTCCTTTTTCTGATAAAGTATAGAGGAATTTGAAATAGATCCGTTCGCCCCGTACTTCACTGGTTTGTGTGGCTGTAGTGGTGGCTGAAGTAGCAGGGGTCAATCCAAAATATTCTTTCAACAATTGTATCTGTTCATTAACTTCTGGAGTGCCAGGTTCTAGTCCCAAGTCTTGTACATTAATAGTATAGCTGGGAGTCTCAAAATATTTATCTGCAGCTATAGTCCTCTCAACCACTTCTTTTTCAGGGCTTTCTATCAGTGAAGTCATAGCCATAGGATGGCGGTTTTGTACATAGGCATAGTCTTTCTGTTCGTATTGTATTAGAATTTCGCCGCCACTGGGTAGTCGGATCTGCTTGAGTTGCCATGCCGCAGGATCAAAATCCTCTACTGGGACATCATTGGCAGCACCCGTAGGAACAGCCACTTGTGTACGCCAGTCGCTGCTGCTGTTTCCGGTTTGTGCGGTGGTTAGCTTATGGCCCTGGTATACCCACGGAATCATGTATTTGCGTCGTTCTTTGCCGTAGCGTTGCAGGTTAGTCCACGGATCGAGCAGGTGCGGCGTATAGGCAGGATTCTGTGCCGTTTCAGTCAGTTTGTTGGTCTCGGCGAATAGCATTTGATAACGATTGATGACCTCTGGTGCCATATCCGCACTTTTTTTATAGGCATAGCTAAACTCATACGGGCTTATTTTGGCCCGGATGGCACCTTCGTACTCAAACCACACCCGTTTCAGGGTTAGTTTGCCGCTTTGGGGTATGGTCTGGTTATTCGGATAGTTTCCATCCACATGGTTAGGCAGGTTGGGAACCAGGCTATAGTCATACTGAAAACAGATGGTTTTCAGGGGTTTTTCAGGACGAGCTTTGGCAAACAAGACAATCTTTTCTAGGTATTCCAGTTTTTGGTCAGGCTTTTTAGTTTCGCCTTCATGCAAAGCTCCCATTGCATCCAGACGGTCTTTTTGTGAGCCTGTTAGGTATTTGGCATCATAAGAACCTCCTTTCGAGAAATTTCCCTTGGTGCTTTTGTTGGTCACAAAAAAAGCAATGTGTGTTTTGGTTTCAACCATATTGAGGTATATCACTTGTTTTTCTCCAGTCATCACCGTACCCATATCATCTTTTGTATCTGAAATCTGGTTGGCATTATAAAACAGCCCTTTATAGGGTGTTCGCCAGTGGTACCAATCATCTCTTCTTGCTCCGTATACAGTATGGTAGTGAAACTGTGTCCAAGCACCATAATCTTTGTCATCAATGCCATCTTGTCCTACATCTACGTAGTCAGGAGAGAGTATTTGTGTCAGCAGATATTGTGTGGCATAGGGTGTATGGCGTACTTCTCCCATTACTACTTTCTCTTTGGATGGATCTACATTAAAAGAATTATCTAAGGCTACCGTCTGCATGGACAGATAGCGGTCGGCTGGTGGAGCATTTATACCCACACTTAAGTTAGTTTCGTGACGGGCATACACAGGTAGGCCATATACATACTGGATACCATCACCATTCCAAACCTTCATTTCTGCAATCTGTGTATCTGTTACCCCAAAGTCAACAAATGGTTTTGTTCCTTTCTCTGCATACGTCTGATAAGCCACATAGGAAGAAGCGGAAAAAGCGGATTCATCCAGTGGTTGTGCTGGAATAGTAGGAATCACAGGACCTGCCAAAGCTGCTCCGATGGCACCTACAGCTGCACCCGCAGCAGCTCCAACAGCCGAAGACCCCGCACCTGGCATACCTGGAATATTGGCACCCGCTGAACTCCCAACTGCTCTACCTACAATAGCTCCTGCAATGGCCGCATTGGCCACCGAATTCCCTCCATCCAGAGAGGTAGCTTCATTGTTGGTATTTCCATAAACCACAGCCCCGCCCATATCCTGACTGAAAATAAAAGCCCCTGGATTCAGACCTTTAGGATCAATCGTATAGCCTCCAATATTAGCCGTTCGTTTCCAGTCCTTCACTATCGAACGTTGCCAGCCCACCCCTAGGTTTGCCCCAATACTTAAAACAGCAGGCCCCGCCCCAAGATCAAAACCCATGTTGAAAATTTTCGATTTATTTTTCAGCGAGGTAGGATAGAAATTGCCGATCTGATGCGGCCGATACCGAAATGCCCCCGCTACTCCTTCGCCACTAACCATAAACTGGTCTGCGTCATTAAACGGAATACCTAGATACAAATCCCGCTTCGAGAATGTACTGTTACGTTCAATGTGATAGTCGCTTTGTACCTTGTCTTTCATACCATCGGGCGTGTACATAAACCCATAGGCATTCACGTCCGTATGATCCTGGTTAAGCATGCGATTATAGTTCATATCCGCTCCTATCTGCAATCCAATCGCCACAGTAGGCTGAACAGAAAAACCAAAATTGTAGTTAATAGCCAACGTCTTGTCTTCATCTATTTTAGTAATACCTGTGGCACGGGCAGCCTCTCCAAAACTGAATATTCCATGGGTACTTCCCATAGAACTAAGTACATTCAATGGCGTACGGGACACATTCCGCTTGGCAGACATCAGTGATTTTTTTAAGCCCTCTTTCCATAGTATTTTGTCCTTCTGCTCTTCTGTGTGTTTATCATTGTCTTGCTTCACATTCTTCAATCGGTCATATAAGGCATTAAAATTTATATCTGCTGAATAGGTACGACCCTGTGCACTTTTATTCATACTTACACTAGCCAGCCCCATTACATTTAGCCCAAATCCGTAAGTTCGTTGAAATCCCTGATAGTTATTAAATCGCAAAGAAGTACTGGCATTTAGTCCGCCAAACTTGGTTGGATCTTTATCTTTAGGCGTATCTGTTGGAGTACCACCTGCTGGCGGAGTACCACCTGCTGGCGGAGTACCACCTGCTGGCGGAGTACCACCTGCTGGCGGAGTACCACCTGCGGGTGGAGTACTTGTAGTTGAAGACGGATTTTCTCCCTTTGCTTCATCTTTCTTATTCTTCTTTTTTGACGCATCACCACTAGAAAGTTCAAGCCCCAATGAATTAGTTATACTCGCCGACCAATTAGGCCGTGTCTTATTATACTGTGTCACAGATACATTCTTATAATCATCCGGAAAACCTCGCATTTGGCGGGAGATCGAGCCTGGATTTAGGCTGAACCCATAGCCTACCCATGATGCTTCTTCCTCGGAAGAACTACCACTATGGTACGACAGAGACAGGGCATAGCCTGCCCCATCCGGGCCGGGGATTTCCAGTACGGGAAGGTTGTAGTTAAAGTCGCCGCTGAACAGGTTTACCATGTCAGTAGTAGCCACAGGCTCAAAATCTGAAAACTCAGGAGCATCTGGGCCAGAGGTAAGGGCATATGAAGCAACAGGAAGGAAAGTCTGGGTCAGTAACTGGACGATCAGCACCAAGGCCAGTACACGAACCAATCGTTTCTGTCTGCGAATGAAAGAAATCATACCGGGTAGTCGTTAAAAACGTATAGAAATAAGTATAAGTATTGTATAGGCAAAGTCTTGGCTATCAGCCGTATTTCTACGCTGCTCTGGCTGTCTGTATATTCTTCCCTTACTTACTCTGCGACAGGTATTTGGTTGGCTGTGGCTATATCTTTGGAGTCAAAGACAAAATGGTGTATGCCTGTATTAAAAATCTCGTCTGTAAACACAATGTCTACAGGCTTCCCTTCCGGTGGTGCCGGAAAGACCATATACAACGACCGTCCATTGCGGACACTATAGGTATTTTCCAGGGTACAGAGCAATGGTGGCACGTCTGTCCCTCCTATCTGCATAGCTAGGTAGCTATCCATCCGAAAATTCATTTCTACGGCCCGTTCCTTGTATTCTTGGTAATTAGCCAAGTCACGGTACATAATGTCATTCTTATCGTCTGTGGGCTGGATCGTCAGGACAAAGTGTTGTTGCTGAGAAAGTTCTTTCTGAAGGCTGTCTTTGGGTGGTGCATCGGCATCTTTGCGTTGTTTCAGGTACAAAAGTCCAGCAGGTAAGTACTTGAGTGTGAAGGTCACATCCGCAACCTGACGTGTTTTCAACAGTCCATGCGAAGCATCATTGGCATAGGCATAAAATTCCTTTTCCTGCCGGAATACTTTTTGGCAACCCGTCATCAGCCACAGGCATGCCAGCAGCAGGCAAAAGTATCGGGTATATACAGGACAATAATCTGTTTGCATATCTTTAGGAGATAGATGAACATAGATTACGCAGGCAGCTCACTGTATACACTGTGACTGCTTCTACCTGACTGCTTTTTATGGGGGATGCTTATTTTTTGTAGCTTTCGTTGAGCTTTTTCAACACCTGATCGGTAATATCTACCGCATCACTGGCATACAGCAAGCTTCCAGACTGGGTAGTGCCAAGCACCACTGTATAGCCTTGTTCGCGAGCATAGGTTTCAACAAAGGAGTTAATCTGCTGAAAAACGCCCTGCATCAGCTTTTCTTCTTCCTGCTTGGCTTTCAGGGCAGTAGCTTCTTCAAACCGTAAAATATCGGCTTGTTGCTCTTCCAGCCGTTGTGCCTCAGTAGCTTTTTGGGTAGCAGTCAGGTGTACATAGTTTTTTTCCAGACTTGCATACGAGTGCTGCCAAAGCTGCCGCAGGGTGTCTGACTGGGTTTTCCATTGCTGGGTTTTCTGCTGGCACCGCAGATGGGCTTCTTTCACGCCGGCATATTTTTCCAGAATGGTACCCGAACGTATATAGGCAATACGTGGCATGTGAAGCTGAATATAGGTAAGCCAGCTTAGACAAACCACTGCCAGAACCAGAATAGCAATAAGTACAGGATTTCTCATAGGTTGATTGGATACATACAACAGATACAATTAATACACAGTAAATCGCAAGAAATAGGTTTTTCCAGCAGGTGCTTTGGCATTAAGTATATAAAATTTTCCTTTGGATGTCTTTTTTCGTAGTTGTGCCACCTGCCCCAGGTCAATCCGGTACTGATCTTTCTTCTGCCCATCTGTTATAATCAGTTTGTTGGTAGTCAGGGAGTTATTCTTTGAATCAGAGATTGTATAGGTGATGTTTTTAGACTGTGCTGCGATCTCGGTTGGAAGCTGGAAATTCAGGTATTGGGTAAAGGAATAGAATCTGTTATCTACTTTCTTAAAAAGAGTAGGCACACAAGCTTCGTCACTCATGGGGTCATTAAAAACAAAGGAAAATACTTCACTTTTAATGGTTGTATTTCCAGTAGCCTGTACTTCTCCCCTACTCTGGTTATACTGATAGGGCACACGCACCTGCCAGGCATACCGACTCCCTTTCTTGAGCAGTGGAGCGGCTGGGGTATAGGCAAACATATTGACAGGAACAGTGGCATTGGAAAACCACTCCGGATTGGCTTGTATAGCCGCATCAGGGGTTTGTCCACGCAATACTTCCACAATACGAATCTCATAGCGACTGGCGGTCGTGCCACCCGGAAAACTTACCACACTCCAGTTAAAAACCGGATAAAGCATCTGAATCGTATCTCCATTGCCCGGAGACAATAGGAAAGGCGGAACAACTGTCTGTGCCATGCCTTGCAAAGACAACAGACCTGTGGTAAGCAGCAACACAATAAGAACAGGTATCCGGAAGAACATATGATGTGGCTCTTTTTTTACAAAAATAGACACTTCATGTACCCAACAAAATGGCTATAAATCAGATTTATCCTTGCAGTGAAAGAATGTCTGTTCTTTTGAAAAAAAGTAGCTAAAAAAATGAACTAGTTCCCCAAAACACACATCTGAAATACCTGTTTAAAGTCGAAAAAAAAATCATAGAAAGCTGATAATTAGAAAACTATACGAAAACCCCATATATCTGTACCAAACAATAGCTACATGTTCGGTTATTTTCTAAGCCATGTAAGATAAAAATAAAAACAAGCTCAAATAAGCTGGTTACCTTTAACAAATCGTCTCCTCAACCAATAATACAGACCTACCAATGCAGACATGCATACTGTATTATTACCTACTCTTTCCTTAAAAGCAGAACAGACTTCCCTCAGCGGAGAGAAGTCTGTTGTCTGTATAAACTAGACAGTGCAGGTTGTCTTATTTGATAGTTACATCAAATGTTTTGTCACCAGCAGTTACTTTTGCTATACGGTCACAATCACCTTTTCAACACTAGGTATGATTCCAATCAAAAATTTCTGTATAGTCCTTGGAGTGTAACTGTGGGTCTGATAGTCTCTACTTTCTACAGCTATCTGTGCTCCTTTCACAGCCTCATACAGAAGCATTTAGTCTTTCTGTATACAAAAGTGATAGGTACAAGTAAGATGAAGATGCGCAAAGGTATATCCTTTCAAGACACTGAGCTATCATACATTAGGCATGTATCTGACAAATGTATTTTTTTCACATAAACAACAATTCGTTTACAAAGAAGGACTTTCAGTAGTGGAGCAACGGAAAATAAACCAGTAAAACACATTTGGACAGCCGGTGTCTACAACCTCATTATAGCTCCGTCCAGATTAATGCATTCACTTTGCAGGCAGACTCTGGCACAGGCAATGTCCTGTCAATCAGTCGGATACTTTTAAGAAACCGAATACTATAGTAGCGGGACTGAATGGTTTCAATGGTAATTCCCTGGTTGCTGGATGCATGAATAAACCGGATCGGTTCGCCTTTTTCTGAGATGACAATTCCGACATGGCCAATAGATTTGCTGCGGCTGTTGCGTCCCTTAAAAAAAATCAGGTCGCCTTTTTCTATGTTAGATTTTTCAATCACTTCCCCAAAATGAGCCTGCGAAGCAGAAGAGTGAGGAATCTGGAAACCAAAATGAGAGAAAATATAGTGGGTAAATCCAGAACAATCAAATCCCTTGCGAGTAATACCTCCGTACCGATACCGGATTCCGAGATGTTCTTTGGCAAACCCAATGAGGTTGTCGGCCAGAAAAGTAGAAGACAGATTTTCGCAACCAAGACTGTTCAGCGAATCTGTAGGAGTAGTCCAATCTGTAGGAGTAGTAGAATAAGAATCTGTAAAAGATACCACAGACACAAGCAACCCTACCGTTGCCACCAATAAAATTTTCTTCATCATACGTATTTACCTGACAATGGCTAGTCCAACCCTCCGGGTTCCCCTAACCTGAATACCTTGTTGTTTTTGTTTCGATAGCGTACACGCCTAAATGGATGCGACAAGATACATAAAAGTTTGTACGTAGGTTACATGCAGACACACTAAAATCAGGCAAAAGCACGCAAAGTCTTACGCAGATAAAAGATGGCTACTGGGCACAAATAGCCCCTTAACAGGGAAAATCACTAAGAAATACGCAAAAAAAACTCTTTTTATAGAAAAAATCTTACATATCTGTGATTGATAGTTACACCTAATACCATACCACTCTCTGGTCTATTTCTATAGCCCAGGTATGTAGTCCGCCCCGTAATAAGAACAAATTGTTGAATCCATGGTTGGCCTGCAGATATTCAATAGCCCACAAACTCTGCATGCCATGATGGCAATAAATGATTACAGGTTTTTCCCTCGAAATTAACAAATATTGGGATGGAAGCTGATTAAACGGAATATGAAAAGACAACGGCAAATAGCCCAGTTGCCGCTCAGCCGTTTCACGTACATCAATTAATTGCATATCCGTTCCCTGGTCTAGGAAGGTTTTAAGCTCCCCTACAGACATTTCATCAACATACATAGGATATAGATTATACATAATACAAAATTATAGACTCTTTTATTAGTATATACCTAATTATCAGCAATTTATCTATTATAGTAGTATTATATAGACATACCAAATACAAGAATTTATATTTTTTAACGCTAAAATACCATTTCTAGTCTATTTTGTAAAGATATAAATTAATGTGATACGTACACAACCTCCCTTACAACCCACAGGTGGCTATCTATGTAGGGTACAATCGGATTTTTGCTGGTTTTATTGCCCAAATGAAGGAATTGGGTCTGGTACAGGTCGTTTTTTGTAATTAATTAATTGTATTTCAGGTAGAAGAATACGGCCATTTATCGAAAAAAATAGGCATTCAAACAATCTAAGTAATTAGACAAAAAAAATCAGGATACGTAGGATATAGGTGCAAAATGTCCGCCTATCATACGATTTTTCCCAAACAAATCTTTCCTAACCTTGGCGCTAAATCCTTGACAATGAAACAGTTGAAGAGTTTCCTCAGCCAGGTATTCATTAATTTCTACAAACACCGATCCTCTCGGCTGGAGTCGTTGCTGGCAGAAATGGGCGATGTGTCGGTAAAAAATCAGTGGATCAGTGTCTGGGACAAATAAGGCTGTATGAGGTTCATGTTGCAGTACATTGGCATGCATGGCAGCTTGTTCGGTGGTGGTGATGTACGGTGGATTACTCACCAGTATATCAAACCGTTCAGGAAGGTCGGCTGGACAGTCGGTTGTGGACAGAAAATCCCACTGCCGAAACTGTACCATTGCCTTCCATTGCCAGGCATTTGCCTGGGCTACCGCCAACGCCTGTTCCGAGATATCTACCGCCCATACTTCTGCAAAAGGCAACTCACAGGCCAATGTCGTAGCAATGCATCCACTTCCAGTGCCAATATCCAGTATCCGCACAGACGTTTGTTTGCTAGCTTGTACCGTGTCTAGCACCCATTGCACCAGTTCTTCGGTTTCGGGTCTGGGAATGAGTACGGCAGGGGTCACATGCCACTGTCGCCCATAAAAAGCAGCCTCACCTAAAATGTATTGGACAGGCTCCTGACTCTGCAACCGCCGAATCCATTCATCTACCAAACTGGGAGCTGGAGTTTCAATAGGCTTATCCATCAGGATATTGGTACGAGATAGCCCAAACTTGCTCTCTATCAGCAGAAAAGCAATACTACGAGCTTCTTCAGGCTCATATATAGCTGCCAAAGCCTGCGTAATATGGGTATACAACTGACGGGAAGAAGAATAAATATACATCGTTACTAAAAAAATGAGTGAATGATTGAATAATCCTTGGGGACTTTCGTGAATCTTCTCCACAGGTCTGTTACTCACTGGCGCAAGCGTCCGCTTGTGCCCAACATAAGTCAAGCGTCCGCTTGACATGAGTGAGTAAATGAGTGAATAATCCTTGGGGACTTTCGTGAATGCCCTCCACAGGTCTGTTACTGGTCAACACAGTTGCCCCCTTCAACCCTTTGCTCATTAGTAGGACTTACGCAAACTACTCTATTTTAAGCCCCAACGGGGCGAAATACACAAGCACAGGGTGAAGCCCTGTGAAACCTTGCGGGGAGGGTGAAGCCCTGTGAACCAGCGTAACGCCCTGTGAGCCTGTGTTATTTGCGTAAGTCCTCATTAGAAATCTTTATCTTTGGCAAAAATACAGATAACTTGTATCTTAAAAAGTATATTTTTTATTCGCATGTCAACGATACAAAACCCTACCCCTGCTCACTATATGCACAGAGCACTAGAACTAGCGGCTTTAGGCATAGGAACGGTTTCCCCTAATCCAATGGTAGGCTGTGTGATTGTCCATAACCACCGCATCATCGGCGAAGGCTGGCACCAACGCTATGGCAGCGGACATGCAGAAGTCAATGCCCTAGCTTCAGTAGCCGAAATAGACCTGCCACTCCTGCCCGAAAGTACAGTCTATGTGACACTAGAACCTTGTTCACATACAGGCAAAACTCCTCCTTGTGCCGATTTACTTATTGAAAAACGAGTCGGAAAAGTGGTCATTGCGGCCCTAGATTCTAATCCGCTGGTCAGTGGTAATGGTATTCGAAAGCTACAGGCTGCAGGTATAACCGTCGAAACAGGTTTGCTAGCTACCCAAGCCCGCTGGCAAAATAGACGTTTTTTTACTTATATGGAAAAAAAACGTCCGTATATTCTCCTCAAATGGGCCCAAACAGCCGATCGGTTCATTGCCCGACAAGATTATAGTTCCAAATGGATCAGCCATACACTGGCACGAACCCTGGTACACAAATGGCGTAGTGAAGAAGCTTCCGTGCTGGTAGGAACCCATACAGCTCACTATGACAATCCACGCCTCAATGTACGTGACTGGACAGGCAGCAACCCGATACGCATTGTAGTAGACCGACAGCTCCGCCTCTCTCCGCTGCTACATCTCTTTGACCAGACCCAGACCACGCTGTGTTACAACCTCCATACAAATGAGTCCCACAACCATGTTCAGTACATCCGCTGCCAGGCCGATACCTTTTTGGAAGAGATGATGGACGATCTTTTTCAGCGAAAAATTCAGTCTGTACTCATAGAAGGAGGCTCTACACTACTACAGCAATTTATTGACCACCAGCTCTGGGACGAAGCACGAATCATTACCGCACCCCACTCGTTTGGAAAAGGCATACAAGCTCCTAACGCTGGTGGCAGACTATCCGAAACCATGCCTCTCGGGCCTGACACCTTGTCTGTTTTCTTTCCGCTCTGAATCAAAGACAGGAAAGAAAGACAAGCTGGATATGCTTTTTTCCAGTCTCGTTTTTATTGCTTTTCTCATAAAATTCTGTAACATTTGTAGTTGAAACAAGCTAACCGCCCAGAAAAGACCTGTGAGAATCAAACTGGTTCTCACAGGTCTTTTTTCGCCTTGAATAGTACATAGGAACGAAACATCAGCAAATGGCAGGGTTTTGGCTAGTAGAAACTACTATTTTCACAACTATAACTTCAAAGCAAAGAAAACATCGTTTATTATGATTGAGTACAACGACAAAGTAAGTTCTGAAGAACGAAAAATACGGGAATCACTTCAGTCCAGAGACTGGAACGAAATAAAAAGCAAAGATTCGTGGGAAGTCTTTAAAATCATGGCTGAATTTGTGCAAGGGTTTGAAAAACTAGCCGAAATTGGCCCCTGTGTCACTATCTTTGGTTCAGCCCGTACCAAACCCGACAATCCCCATTACAAAACAGCCGAAGAAATAGCCGCTAAGCTAGTCAGACATGGCTATGGGGTTATCACGGGTGGTGGGCCGGGTATCATGGAAGCTGGAAACAAAGGAGCCTCTGACCAAGGAGGTAAGTCGGTGGGAATCAATATACATTTGCCCTTTGAGCAAAGCCACAACCTATACATAGACCGTGATAAGCTGATCACCTTCGATTACTTCTTTGTACGCAAAGTGATGTTTGTCAAATATTCACAAGGATTTGTGGTCATGCCCGGTGGATTTGGTACACTAGACGAGCTGTTTGAGGCGATTACATTGATTCAGACGGAAAAGATCGGACGTTTCCCCATTGTACTGGTTGGAAAATCCTACTGGCAAGGACTAATGACCTGGATCGAAGAGGTTGTACTAGCTGGTGAGAAAAACATCAGTCCCGAAGATTTACGATTAATCAATTTAGTAGATACTCCGACAGAGGCCGTCAAAGTAATTGATGACTTCTACTCGCGGTATTTGTTGCAACCCAATTTCTAACATTGAGAAAAGTACAGATTATTGCCATTCTGGTTTTGGTATTTCTTCTGGTAGCCTATGGTATTTATACCAAGCTATCAGAAGAATTCAATTTTACATTTACTTTCAATCATGGCCCTCAGCTGTATTCAGCCGACGACCCGCCCGATGAATTGTATTTTGCCGGAGAAGTAGTTCCACTGGATGATAAAGCTATTGCTCAACGGTTTGCCAAAGAATTGCGTGGACAAACATACTGGCATCCCGCCCGTGCAGCTATGCTGGATCGTGCGGTATACTGGCTACCTCAGATCAATGCCATTTTGAAACAAAACAAGGTACCTGCAGACCTCAAATATATGCCCGTGGTAGAAACCGGACTGCAAAACTTAGTGTCTAACAAAGAAGCTGTTGGCTATTGGCAGTTTATTGAACAAACCGGGCGTTCGTACGGGCTAGAAATTAATGAAGAAGTAGACGAACGATACCATCCCTTGCTAGCCACACAAGCCGCCTGCCGATACCTCAAAAATGCCCATAGGCTCTTTGGAAGCTGGACCAATGCCGTAGCCTCCTACAATATGGGACTTGGCGGTATGACAAAAGCCATGCTGAGCCAGCGAAAGGGTTCGTTTTACTACCTTCAACTCAACCAACAAACCACAGACTACATCTTTCGGATTCTGGCTACCAAACAACTCATTGAGCACCCCAAAGAATATGGATACAAGGTAAACCGTTACTCATCACTACATTCATCCTTGCGTACCACACGCATCACGCAGTCTGTGAGCAACTTGACTGAATTTGCAGCCAAACATGGTATTACCTATCAAACCCTTCGACTCTATAACCCCTGGCTAAAAAGCAATACCCTGACCATCCGAAAACCTGGTAAAAGCTACCTGATTCTGATGCCCCGTAAAAAAGATCCAATACCTCCAAAAGATACGATGGCCTCCCCCCAACCCCCTACTAAGGAAGGGGAGTTAGACAACAGCATCTCCAAAGGCGAACCGAACAGCCTGAGGTAAAGTTCCCCTCCCTAGGAGACGACCCAAACGAGAGTTTGGGGGCGAGCCTGTGCGGCTAGGGGGAGGCCGGAAAGCCTTACGCTTTCAATCTATCTGGATTTTCCGATAGAAAGGAAGCCCAATTTTTACTACTTTTAACCTGCTTCATTCCTCCTTGGTAATAATGACACAAGGCCGCTGCCACCGCATCGGTAGCATCCAGAAATTCAGGATCTTCTTTGTAGTTCAATAAATTCTTAACCATAGCCGCTACCTGTTCTTTAGAGGCATTGCCATTGCCTGTTACAGACTGTTTTATCTTTTTAGGAGCATATTCACTAATCGGAATTTCACGCATCAAAGCTGCGGCCATGGCTACGCCTTGTGCCCGCCCAAGCTTAAGCATAGACTGTACATTTTTGCCAAAAAACGGAGCTTCAATCGCCATCTCATCCGGTAAAAACTCTTCGATCAGCCCAGTCACTTTCTCAAAAATCTTTTTCAGCTTCAGTTCCTGACTCGTATATTTGGTCAGGTGAATAACACCTAACTGCAACAGTATCAGTTTTTTGCCCTGCACCTGCAAAATACCATAGCCCATTTGCTGTGTACCTGGATCTATGCCCAGAATAATTCGTTCAGCCTCTACTTTGTTCATCCTGCAAGATAGTATTAAAATTTCAGGTTGTGTATCAAAATCTATGATGGAAAAAAAGCTACTCCTTGTCGTACATCCACTTTTTATTCCTGTATGGTTATTGATTAGATACAATGACATTCTATTCTATCTAATAAGACCACTCAAAGAAACAAATTCTACACATAACCACCTGATAATCAACAAATAATATTCATCATACATGTTAAAACACAACCACATTTCAAAAGAAACGTTCAAAGACACGTCCAAATTATGCAACCTGTTCTATTTCAATTTGTCTACTAGTCTGAGAAATGTTATCTTTTATCTTTCTACTATACTTGCCAGAAAAAATATGCATATTCGCATGTTTTCCGTCATATACACCCGTTAGTCAGGAGGTTATATTTTGCTTGCCAGCAGTTTATTTATCGGAGTTCAGATACTTTATATCTGTCTGACAGTAGCCTTATGGATAACCTGGCAGCGGATACCTCTCTTTCAAGCAGGCTCTGTAGTACCTGATACAAAGATTACCGTCGTCATAGTGGTTCGCAATGAAGCCCAGCATATAAGCTCATTGCTAAACAGCCTAGCCTGCCAAACGTATCCATCTCATCTGTATGAAGTACGGATTGTAGACGATTTTTCTACTGATGCAACCGCTGCATTGATCCAAAACTACCAAGCACATGCCCCCTTCCGCTTGCATTACATTCCGTTGGCAACCTATGTCACTGACCATCTAACCACAGGCAATTTTAAGAAAAAAGGCATAGAACTGGCTGTTGAACAGGCCCAAGGAACCCTGATCGTAACCACAGACGGCGACTGCCGAGTACCTCCCAAGTGGCTGCACACCCTTGCGGCTTATCATCAGCAAACACAAGCACAGATGATCTGTGGCATGGTTACGTTTTTTTCGTCAGAAAACACATCTCTTGGTTCTCAGATCTTTACCCATCTACAGACCGCCGAATTTGCCAGCCTGATCGGTTCCGGAGCAGCTACCTTGCAATGGAATATGCCCACCATGTGCAATGCAGCCAATCTGGCTTTTACCAAAGAAGCCTTTGCACAAGTAGGCGGCTATCAGAATACAGCAGCCACAGCCACAGGTGATGATTTGTTTCTGATGCATAAAATTGATGCCCAATTTCCACAAAAAATTGCGTTTCTGTACAGCCCAGAAGCTATCGTTTCAACAGAGCCGCAACAAACATTATCTGGTTTTTATTACCAACGTAAGAGATGGGCCAGCAAATGGCGTTTATATACCGACAAGCGGGTGAGCATTCTGGCTTTTTTCATATTTCTTTCCAACCTAACAGTAATCATTGGACTGCTAGCGGCCAGTGCAGGTATACTTTCTTGGTTGCTATTGGGTGTCGGATTACTGGTACGATGGCTGATCGAATGGGGATTCATTTACAGCATTTTACGCCGACTCCGTCAAACACCTGCCTCACGTTGGATTTCAGCCGTACAATTCCTCTACCCATTTTACGTTATTTTTTTTGGACTAGCTGTACAAAAAAAAGGATACAAATGGAAAGGAAGACAATTGTATTAACACTACAGAAACAATGTGAGAAATGATAAAAAAAGGTTGTGAGAGTAAATAAAAATGTAGATTTTTACTCAGACCCTACACCTTTTTTCTAATAGGGGTAGTTTTTAAACACAAACAGGTTAAACAATTATCTTTATATTTGTTACAATTTACGGATACAAGGAAAAATAACATGACCGTCTACGAGCAAGACATACTAGATGAACTACACTTTGTACAATCCTTTGGCTATTTACTTGACCATACCCAAATACCAGAAGAAGAACTAAAAGATCTCTTGTGGCAGTTGGCACAGAAAGGATGGGTAAAGATACTAGAAACAGTAGATCAGGAAGTAGTTCTTACTGATGTCCATTTTGAATATACGTATCAATCGTTCTATTATCTGGCAAGCAAGCAAGGCTTACTAGCTTATCATATGAATTATGAATAGATATAACCTAATCGCTTAGTGCCTGTTTTTAAGGCTACTTGGCTCCAATATACTGTTTTTGAAAAGTAGATAACTAATTAATGGTTTCATAAAATATTGATTATCAAGAGTTTGCAAATTCAAGCACGATCTTACAAGTATTTAGTTGGTACTATTTTAAATCAAAAAAACGAATGAATGGTTGGTTGTAAAATAGAATTAATCATTCATCACTAGCACAAACCACTAGTGATGAGGCACTTAAGGGAAGGAAACTACCTATTCATCGTTTATCTTTTACGCCTAAAACTATTCATACTTGTCTACACATATACTTACTAGTTCCTATTCACAATTGATAGAGACACCGGAATATCAGCTCCATATTAAGCAGATGGAGCTCAACTCTCTGCTGGAAGTGACGCAGGCTATTAACAATAACCTGCCAGAGGCGGCTTTATATAAAATCTATCATTTTATTTTACGTTCTAATCTACAGATCCAGAAACTACTCTTGTGTATCCGACAAGAACAATGGGAAGCCAAAGCTTCCTTTGGTACACCTACCCACTTCAGAGAAGTCCATGACTCACTGTCAGATCTGAATGTCAGAGAGGTTACCTTTCTATCCGATATAGAAGTTCCAGATATTTTTCAGGAATTTGATGTGCTGATTCCTATCTTTCACAAAGATTCGGTACTGGCGTATGTATTTCTGAATCAGGCTATAAATGAAACAGGTGTAGCAACCGATACCAAGTTCATCCAAACCCTGACCAATCTGATTGTAGTGGCGATTGAGAACAAAAAGCTGGCTGCCCGACAAATAGAACAAGAAGCCTTGAACCGTGAACTACAGATAGCCAAACGTGTACAAAGCCGCCTGTTTCCCAAACATCTTCCAGACAGTGCCGCCATTACGGTAACGGCAGACTACCTTCCACACCAGTCTGTAAGCGGCGATTATTACGATTTTATTACGCTTCCAGATGAAAAGTATGTAGTCTGTATTGCAGACGTATCGGGCAAAGGAATTCCAGCCGCACTGCTGATGTCCAACTTCCAGGCATCGCTTCGCATTCTGGTACGGCAAACCACAGATCTACGCACCATTGCCAGTGAAATCAATCGTTCCCTGTATGAAGTACTGGCGGGAGAACGCTTCGTCACCAGCTTCTTTGCTTTGTATGACCGCCCCAATCGCAGGTTATCGTATATCAATGCAGGCCATAATCCACCCCTGATAGCTCGTGCCGATGGTTCTGTTCAGTGGCTCAAAAGTGGTACTACTATTCTGGGAACTTTCGAAGAACTACCATTTATCAACGGAGAAACCATTGAAGATATTACTGATTTTCTGTTGTTTAGCTATACTGATGGCGTAGTAGAAGCAAAAAACAAGGAAGAGGAAGAATTTGGCGAAGACCGTATCTACGAAAGCATCCAAAAAGGCATGCACCAGCCACCCACACTGCTACACAGCCAGTTGATTGACAAGCTAAACAACTTCCGGGGCAGTGAACCCTTCACTGATGATGTCACACTGCTCACCATGCGTATCCAAAGTGCCGCATCTTAATTTTATTCACCGCAAGGCCAATAGAAAAGTACGCCAACCCTATTTTTTCTTCGCATCCTTGTGGTGAAAAATAAATCAGGGCTCAGAACGCTGCTGAAAAACAAAGCCGCTCATCTGGTCAGTTTCTTCATAATCCAATTCCAGACCCAGCACATACATCAGGTGTTTTTTCTCAACCAGTATACGAATGTCTGCATATACATACTGATGATCCGTTTCCTGGGCAGTATCAAAACCCAACAACGGAGCCGCCCCTCCACACCCGCCTCCCTTCACGCCTACCCGCAACCCATAGGTTTGCAGATCAATATTCTTTTCTTTCAGGATTTGTAACATATGCTGGTAAGCTTTGGGAGTCAGCACAATAGGACACTCCTCTGCAAAAAATGACATAAAGCATTGATTTTCTTACATGTATAAAAAAAATACCTCTACCTAAGTGTTGGTATTGCGTAGGCAATTTATTTAGATTTGAACACAAAAGTTCTGCAAATCATTCTTTTTGTAGAACAAATCTGTAAAATAACCGCAAGGTTCGGGAGTCTGCTTCTCTCAACCATGCTGCTATTTTTTCTTTTACTTCTTGTCTAACATTTATTTATGGAAACACTTACCGAGCTACTCAAGATTCTCCTTCCTGCTGGTCTGGTATTGTATGGCATGTTCCTGACCATACGGGCTTTTTTATCCAAACAGTTTGAACAGCAACTCGTGGCATTAAAAACCAAAAACACAGAGGTGGTTCTGCCTATTCGCTTACAGGCATATGAGCGGATGTGTCTCTTTCTGGAACGCATTGCCCCCAACAACCTGATCCGTCGCATCAACAATACAGATTATACGGCTAGCGAACTGCACGGCTTTCTGCTTAGCGAAATACGTGAAGAATACAGCCACAATATGTCGCAACAGGTGTATATGAGTGATGAAAGCTGGACACAGATCCGCAGTGCCATGGAAGAAGTGATTGTTTTGATCAATGACTCTGCCTCACGCGTACAACCCGATGCCCGAAGTATTGAACTGGCCAAACAAATTTTTGAGCAAATGATTGAGCAAAATGTAGATCCAGTACAACGAGCTTTGAAATTTATCAAAGACGAAATTCGTCTGGCATTCTAAAGAAATGCCTGTCTGCTTTTTCCCAAGCGGGGATCAGCAAACAGGCATGTTTCTGTAGTTTAACTATGAGCTATTAACCGTACTTATAATTTTTCAGTTTATCCATGACAATATCCCAAATCACGTCATAGGGAAGAATTTCCAAAGCCCGGTTACCTCCGTGGTATTCCATCATTACCGACTTCATATCCTCATAGAGGCGTTCAGTGGCTTTACGTGTCTGATAGAAACGGAAATTGTCATCCCGCATCTGTATCAGTAAATTGATAAAACATTCGCTACGGAAGTTCATATCTTTCTTCGGATACCGACGGGTATACTTCTCAATTTCGTTGATATATTCTATCAGTGTTGGAATATTCATTTTTTCCAGCAAGAACAGAATCTGGACAGTGAGTATCGCCCCATTCAAACCCCGCCGTTCTTTGGCAAATTCCGGCTTGCTTACCAAAAACTCATTCAACTGGAATCCTGTTTTAGAGTTCTGCGTTAGCAAACGTATTTCTTTGAATTTCTGGGCCTTATAGATGTAATGCAGATACGCCTGAAAAGTTCTCCAACGCTCTTTTTTTCCTTCTGAGAGCAACCGGAAGCCAGATTTGCTCACCACTTCATGGAAAATTTCGGCTGCACGCATATATTCTGCGCTATGCATGGCCAGCAGAAAATGATATTCCTGGAGATTAAACCAGTTCGGATTTTTATCTGAAAAAAGAGGCAGAATTGTTCCCAAATAGGCTTCTCCTGCGGCAAAATCTTTCAGGTGCAGGTAGAAATTCATCTTGTGGATGGCCAATTCCTCCAGTCGTTCAGGTGGGTGAAACGCAGGGGTTTGACTGATAAACTCTTCATTTTCATTAACCACATCTATGGCACTACGGTAGTTGTCTGATACCTGATAGAACAACATCTTGATCCGGTAGTAATACAACCGAAGCCGGATACTATCATGGACCCGCAGATTCTCTTCGAGGGTCAGGTAATATTTCTCAGCCATCCGCTTTACTTTCAGTCTATTACCTTTAGACTTACTGTAGGTAGCGATCAGTTCCTGGTAATATTGTTCTGCCAGGTTCTCTACTCTAAACTGCTGTTCGGTACGTTCGGCAATGTCTTTGTATTCCAGAAACTCCTGATACTTGGTGCCACTATAGTATTCCCGCAAGATACGAGCACATTCAAGCATTACGTCTGTAAGCTCATAGTCAGCTGCCATGCGCATGGTTTTTTCTGCCATCGGGATAGCTAGACGCTTGGAGTCAGACAGCAAGAGTACCTTTATGGCATAGAGTTGCTTGTTGCATTCATACACCGCTCTCTGATACTCTGTAGCCTTGTTCGTATCGTAGTCTAGAAAGAATAACGTGTTCAGCAATTTTTGCCGAAGACGGGTTTTCAGAATTAAGTACTTCTTTTCAGACGGAGCACAATCATAGATATCCTTGGCAGCATCGGCATCACTGGAATATTTTTGCGCATGAATACCTTCGAAAAGTCTATAATAGTTACTCCCCTTGTTTCGGCTGCTTTCGTCAAAAAGTTCAACCTTCTTAATTCTCTTTTGAGTAATTAGCTTAATCAGCTCGCGTAATGAGTCCATATTAAAAAAATAATTTCGGCACAGATGAATATCTTTGTGATTGCAAAAATAGTTATTTCTAGTATAAGTGATTGAATTTTTCTATCATTCTTCAAAATTGCTCGTTAAATGAGTATATTTCTAAGATGAAAGCAAAGAGCCAAGTTTAAAGATGGAAATACAAATAAATTTGGCTTTAGATATTATTCGGGTTAAATGGTTTACTTTTTGTTTATAGTTTCATTAAAAAAAACTTAATCAGACATCCGATGAAAAGATTCAAAAAATTAGCTACCCAGGTATTGCTATCCGAAGCATTCAGGCGTTCACAGAAAAAAGCGGGAAATGTAGCCGAAAATCCAAAAGATTTACTTGGCTTAACTCAGAAGGTATCCTCCAAAGCCAATATCCTGACAGATTCTAAATTGGTAAATAATCTTAAGATTCTAAACCGAATGCTTCAGGCCTATATAAAAGGGGAGTATAAAATTATTCCTTGGGCCACTCTGGTCAAAATTACGGCAGCATTTATTTATTTCTTATCTCCGCTAGATTTTATTCCAGATCTGTTACCTATTGTCGGGTTCAGTGATGACATTGCCATTATTTGGTGGGTCATCAACTCATGTTCTGCTGATATTCAACGTTTTACAGACTGGGAGAATAGCCGCCTGACAGTCTACCCATCGTAATTATAAGTACCCTGCTACACGTAGAGCAGGGCTTTTTATATTTATTACCTCTATTGATTGAACCAATGAAACCTGTGTTTTGGTATGAAAAGGATTCTATAATGGCCCAACTGGTACAACGGATACCTGCTCCTGAACCTGTGGAAAAAGAAGATCTTTATGTTTCATTGGTAGGCTCAGTCATTTCTCAGCAGCTTTCTACCCAGGTTGCCAAAAGTATATACACACGTTTCTGTGCCCTATTTGACGAAACCTATCCTCATGCTTCCCATGTATTGGCACTGGAACTGGATCAGTTGCGATCAGCGGGGTTATCGGGTCAAAAAGCCCAATACATCCGCAATATTGCTGATTTTCACCTGAAAAGTCCCATTACGTCTCAAAATCTTCACTTGTTGACAGACGAGGAAATTATTTCTCATTTGACGCAGATCAAAGGGGTGGGTCGCTGGACGGTGCAGATGCTGTTGATGTTTTCGATGAATCGTCCAGATGTATTTCCTGTAGATGACCTTGGTATCCGGCAGTCCATGATAGAATTATATGCTGTGACAGAGACTGGAAAGGCTCTGCACAAACGTCTACATGAAATTGCCGAAAACTGGAGACCCTACCGAAGTCTGGCCTGCAAGTACTTATGGAAAGCCCGAGATAGTGGCCTCCCCCCAGCCCCCTCCTAAAGAGGGGGAGTTAGACAACGGCTTAACCGAACGTTAGTTCGGCAGCCTGTGCATTCTCCCTCCTTAGGAGGGGCTGGGGGAGGCTGTTTACCGATTCATTGAGATTAGGAATTCTTCGTTGTTGCGGGTGCCACGCATACGATCCAGCAGGAAGTCCATGGCTTCGATAGAAGTCATATCTGACATGTGTTTGCGTAAAATCCAGACACGTCCGAGTTCTTCTTCGGTCATTAGGAGATCTTCCTTACGTGTACCTGACGCAGGCACGTCAATGGCAGGGAAGGTACGTTTGTTGGCCAGTTTCCGATCCAGTTGCAATTCCATGTTACCAGTTCCTTTGAATTCTTCAAAGATAACCTCGTCCATTCGTGACCCTGTTTCGATCAGAGCCGTAGCAATGATAGTCAGTGAGCCACCGTTTTCTACATTACGGGCAGCACCAAAGAAACGTTTGGGTTTGTGTAGGGCATTGGCATCCACACCCCCAGAAAGTATCTTTCCTGAAGACGGAACCACTGTGTTATACGCACGAGCCAGACGCGTGATAGAATCTAGCAAAATGACCACATCATGCCCACATTCAACCATCCGCTTGGCTTTTTCCAATACGATACTGGATACCTTCACGTGGCGTTCGGCTTGTTCATCGAAGGTAGAGGAAATTACTTCACCTCTAACACTCCGGGCCATATCAGTTACCTCTTCCGGGCGTTCGTCAATGAGTAGGACAATCAGGTATACTTCGGGGTGATTCTGGGCAATAGCATTGGCAATCTGTTTCAGCAATACGGTTTTACCCGTTTTTGGCTGGGCTACAATCATACCCCGTTGTCCTTTTCCGATGGGAGCAAACAGATCTAGGATTCGGGTAGAATATTCGTTGTGTGTAGTACTTAGTTTGAGTCGTTCCTGTGGGAAGAGGGGTGTCAGGTATTCGAATGGAATCCGGTCACGAATCTCTTCAGTTGTCTTTCCATTGACGGTTTCGACGCGAAGCAGGGCAAAATATTTTTCTCCATCTTTGGGAGGCCGGATAGCTCCTTTAACTGTATCTCCGGTTTTGAGTCCAAATAATTTGATTTGTGAAGGAGACACATAAATATCATCAGGGCTAGCCAGGTAATTGTAGTCAGCCGAACGCAGAAAACCATATCCATCAGACATAATTTCCAGTACCCCTTCATTGTCAATCAGTCCGTCAAACTCACGTACATTATAGAGGCTGTTTTTCTTGCTGTGACGGGGTTCATTCCGATTCTCACGGTTTTCCCTGACTTGTTCTTTGGGTTCGGAAATTTCCATCTGTTCTCGTTTTTCGGAAGCAGAAACCACATCATAGGTTTCTTCTGCATCTTCATTAACGATATTCATAGACGATTGTGATTGTGCGTCTTCCTCTTCTTCTATAGGTTTTTCTATAGGTTTCTGTACTTGAGCGACAATTTTTTCAACTGGAGGCAAACTTTCGATGCGTTCCGTAGGTCGAACGTTTTCACGTTTCATCCGCACCCGCTTTCTTTCAGAAGCATTGTCAGGGGAAGCGGTAGACACAGGATCAGTCTGGGGGGAAGTATCTTTTTCTGATGTACTTTCTTCAGTAGGAAACTCCAGTTCAGGCAGGATAGCCTGTCTGTCTAAAATTTTATAAACCAGTTCCTGTTTGGCTAATTTTTTATAATTGGTTACGCCCAATTGTTCGGCAATATCACGCAATTCAGACAAAAGCCGAATATTCAGATCTTCAATAGTGTACATAAAAAGAGTGGGTTACAGGGGGGTATTTGTATTACCTGTACAGATAAGTAAAAAATGGATTAGTGACAATGGAAAGTTGAGTTTTGAATACGAACGAAAAGAAATGTGAACACAAAATGCGGTAGAACCCGCTATAATTTAGATGTTTAGTACGATTGAATCAAGTGCCGGAAATTCTTCGCGCAGGTCCACTTTTGAAACACTTCCAAAACTGTGTTGCAAATACTAGTTTCTGAATGGAATGTGCAAATATAAAACTTGTGCTTATACATTCCTATAATCATGTACGAAAATTTTCATTTTTATGCATTTATTCACAATATAGGGCTTGTTCATACAAATAAATATGCCCCTACATACGCAAAATGAGTAAGTATTTTGCCTTACAGAACGTGTCTAAGTATGGTTAAAATAAGATTTTGATAAGTCCTGTGAGACAAAATCAATCAAATATTTTTCTCATAAACAAGCCCTGATTCACAATATTTATACATTTAGTAGCAATTTTTGTTTTTTACTTTTCATTAATAGTAAAAGATAATGGTTTTCCATCAGCTTCATTTTCAATACGAATGGTACGGGTTGGATAAGCAAAGCTAATTCCATGCTTTTCAACCACTTTCATAATATGGTAGTTGATGGCTTCCTTTACCTGAATAAATTCTTCCCATTCGGGTGTAAGGGCATAATACAAAATCATGATGTTTAAGGAACTCTCTCCAAATTCAGCAAACCGCACCTCCGCTTTTTCACTATTGGTTTGGGGATGATCTAGTAAAAACTGAAGAATTTCTTCACAAATGGACTGGATCACGGGTGTAGGCGTAGTATACGGTAAACCAATAAAATAACGTGCCCGACGAAACTGACGCTGGGTAAGATTATCTAATGGCTGATCAATGAGCATTTTGTTGGGCAAGGTCAGAAAGCTTTTGTCCAACGTACGGATACGTGTACTCCGAAAACCTACCCGCTCAACAGTACCCGTAATTTCGCCTACCTGTACCGTATCTCCTACAACAAACGGACGATCCAGGAAAATAGTAAACGAAGCAAACAGATTTTCCAGACTTTCTTTGGCAGCCAGGGCTACAGCCAACCCACCAATACCCAGTCCTGTCAGGATTCCGGCTACGTCTAGGCTAAATGCCGCCCCTAGGATGACAAATATACCAATAATAAACACCAATACCTTAATAACTTCTCTGGCAAATGGAGCCAGTTGTATTTTCATGGAAGAACGTTCCTGCTCTGCTTTTCGGATATTGACCAAGGTAAAAAAATCTGTAAACCGCATCACCATCCAAGTCAGAATCACAATCATGCTTACCTGATAGAATTTTAAGAGCAGAAAACGCAGCCCAAACCGGGACACAGGTGCCAGGTGCCAGTTTGTTGGAAATCGCAGAAAAGACAAAGCTGTATAGAGAACAATAAAGGTCATAAACCATTCAAATGGCTTGCGGAGCAAATCCATAAAGTCTCTGATGGTCAACTCGTTGGAGCTGCGTTTGATCATCCGGTAGACAATCTGTGAAACGAGTAGAGAAAAAACTTTGCGTAGCACGATCCATGCAAGCAGAAAGCCTACACACCAGAGAATGTTTTCTACTGAATTTTCAAGAAACTGCTGAGTCAGAAATTTTTGTATATCCATCGAAGGAAGTACGATGTTGGGAGCAATAAGAATAGCCTGGCTATTAGAGCAGCCAGCTATCTCTGCAAATATAGATACTTATCCCAAAGCACAAAAGAAGAAAGAAAAAGACTTGTGAGAAAAATTTGCAACACCCTCAAAAATCTTCCTTTTCGACTTCTTTCAATACATAAACAATTTCTGACTGTGTTTCAAAATGTATGATGGGTAAAAAGGCTTCCTTTCTGTTTTCACGCCTCTTTCCTGTATTCTCGAAGAGATCTTCGCACAAAACAACGGCCGCTGTAGTTACGCGAAGATCCCTCCAGGAAGACAAAAAAACAATTACATGAATAAACTATTGATAATCAGATCACAAATCTATCATACATTTGGAATCACAACCAAAAAATTTCTATTGGATAATTGAACTGGATTCTGTTTCTTTACCCAGTTAAAACAGCCTTCTTTACACGCTATGGATGGAAGTAAAAATATTCAAAATCGGTCATCTCGACCTATGCAAAGATGTTTTTATTTTTTCCTATAGAATATACATTTCATGGAAAAATATCTGAAAATCATTCAGGAAATCGTACCCGAAACTACCCTAGAAGATACCCAACTTCCTTTTAATGCTGCAGGCATTACCAGCTTTGACTTAGTAACCGTACGTGTCGAGTTTGAACGCGAAATTGGCAAGACTATTCCAGACTCGAACTGGATGCGGTTTGAATCTGCTGCTGATATTATCGAATACTGTCGGACTCAGGAGGCATTATTCTTTACAGAAAAAACAGACAATGGTACACTAAAACTTCAAAAAGAGGTAACCATTGATATGCCACAAATGGCCATAGAAGCCCTGTCGGAAAGCTGGTTGTTCAAAGAACTAGGAAACCTACACTGGCAAATGCTCTGTGACGGCCTACATACACCCTCGTTTAACCTGAAAGATGAACTAGACAATCGCCTGTATGCCACCTTTGTACGTATTCGTATCCAAAGTACAACGCCTCTAAACGGGTTTCGGGAAAACGAAAAACTAGCCATTGATGGATCCATCCAACGGTATGGACACAGCATGTACTACAGCACCATTCAGCTACAGTCAACCACTGACACCATCGAAGCCAACCTGATGACCAGCTTTTCCATCCGCAATCATTCTGACAATACCAAACTGGTGAAAAGCCAGCCCTATGGGGTGCAGAATTCGGTGGAAGATCTGACAGATAATCCAGCCTTTGGCAATGAATATCGGCTTATCAAAAAAGGAGAACTCACCGAACTAACGCTTGGAGATGCACACTTTACCATTCATGATGAGGTATTATTTGAAACTACCTATACGTTGAATCCATACTACGACCTCAACGGTGTGGGACTACTGTATTTTGCTGCATATCCTATCATCAGCGACGTGTGCGAAGCCCGATACTTCAACAGCAGCCAACCCGCAGAAAGCCGGTGGGAATTAAGCTATTACACACAAAAACGTGATATTTTATATTACGGCAACTGCAACATCAACGACCAGATCCTCTACAGGCTACACGCCTATCATTCTCCAGAAACAGATCTAATTCAAATCAGCAGTTCTTTATATCGGAAAAGCGACCTAGCTCTTATTGCTCGGGTATTTTCTATGAAAAGAAAGAAAATATGAAACATGCCTATATCATTGGCGCAGGCGGACACGGCTATGTGATAGCCTCTATCCTACAAGGCCAATACACACACATTCAATTGGTAGACAGCACCCCCAAGTCGGCAGATGTGCTTTCACAAGCAGATTTTTTTACACAGATTGACAAATATGTCAAGGATGACATATTTCTGGCCATTGGCAATAACGCTGTTCGCATCCAACTCTACGAACGGCTACAAAGCCTAGGGATCACACCCGCCAACTGCATTGCTAAACATGCGTTTATAGCCCATGATGCAGTCATTGGGCAGGGCGTAGTTATTTGCCCTGGCAGTGTGATAGGTGCCAGAGCCATTATTGGCAACAATACAATTGTCAATACCCTATCCAGTGTAGACCACGACTGTATCCTCGGCAACCATAGCCAGGTAACTGCAGGTGTAACCTTCGGTGGTACGACGCATGTGGGTGAAAACTGCTTTTTTGGCATCAAAAGTGCCACTATTCCCAATATTACCATAGGCAATAATTCAGTGATCATGGCAGGCAGTATGCTATACAAGGATGTACCCGAAAACGTCATGGTAGGCGGCAGTCCGGCTCGTATTGTGAAGAGTCTGGAATAAAATCTTCCAGAAAAAATACCCTGTTACACCCCATACATAACATCCATTCAGAGTCCAGAGTTTATGCATCTGGTTGTTCGTTTGTCTTCTTTGTGCGAATATCCCACAGGGAAAACAAACGAACAATCAAACAGAGTGCAAGACCTTCACAGTCCAAATTATAATTTAATAAAGGACGTTGTCTTTATAGATTCTTTGCTTACTATTTTTACAAAATAACTACCTTGTTGAAAGCTAGAAACATCTATTTGGTTTTTTCCGTAAAGACCTTTTTTTGACAACAACAGGCTTCCCTGTAGGCTGTAAATTTCAATAGTAGCATTTTCATTCAGATTATCCACATAAAAATAGTCGTTAATCGGATTTGGAAATAAGTTTATTTTTTCTGTGGACAGTTCATTTAATCTGGCAGATACGGCTGGTTTTAGGTCGATAAGTACATAGTCAAATGGTTTTAATACAATTCCTTTAACAGAATTTGTAGCGGCATCCCAGACTGCAGTTGAAGTAATAAAACCCTCGCCTCTCGCATGTTTTATAATGAGTTGGGCACCTGTACCGAAGTTAAAATTTGTAATTTTCAGGTTAAGTGTTTGAGTTGTATTGGAACGGTTCCAGATTGCAGCACTAAGCTTTGTTTCGTTACGGGTAACAAATCCGGCAACATTGGCAGGCATGCCTGATAAACTGCATCGTGTGGTTCCGATCTGGTTTAGCCATTTTCTTGTTTTCCAAAATAAGTTATCTTGCGTCGCTACCATCGTATTTACTGCTGCATCCAATGAGTAGGCGTAGATCTTATCCGCATGATTCATAGCACCCAGTTCGCCTGTTAACAGGTAGATGAGTCCCTCACTCGAATTGATCGTTGCTTCAGATAGTAGTTTACCATACGCCCCTCTGTCAATAATTATCTTTGTGCCTGGATACTTGGCATTGTATCGATCCAGTGCCTTAACCGCTTTTACAAGATCAACTGTGTCACCCCATTGATAAAATTGAAAGGTTAGATAGTTCAGTTTCAAGTCCTTTTTTATCATATAATCAACGGAATAGTCATAAATATCGGAATTGGAAGAATTCAGTTGTATTCCACCAGTTTTAGCCCCTGCATTACGCAAGGCATCCGAAATAGGTTTCCAATAGTCAACCCACCGCTCGATGTTCAGTTTTTTATTGGCAGCGTTAACAATCCCGTCTTTAAAGCCAATTGTATGCGCAATTTCCTGAGTACCAATCCAGATCGAATGAAAGTTTGGAGCCACCGCTTTATCAGCGTTTATCGCCCATTCCGTAAAGTTTCGTTGGAACTCTTTCATATAGAATCCTTCTTTGGGTATGGGAGCAAAATCAGCATCGGGTTCGTAAAACGTAGGATCTGGTGTTTTCCGATAGGTAGTGTCGAAGCCATAGGCTGAGTTTCGTGGTGTACCACCTACCTGACTAATTAACTCAAAACCTTTGTCTGCAGTGTATGCCCGAATATTCGTAAAAGCCGCCAGTTGTCTATTGCCAAAGATACCATTCTGATAATAAAATTCATTCGTTTCGGGATCCAGAAAAAGATTTCGGATTCCATTGAAGATACCCATGCCAAACGAAGCTTGGATGTCAACAAATTCTCTCGTCTTTGCATTATCAAAAAACCCATTTTGTCCGGGAGCTGAGATACCCCGTTTATAGGTTACTTTTGGCTGGCTGTTATTTTTCCAGTTCGTAACTAGAGTAGTCTGCGAAAAAGCAGATGTGCTGAAAAGCACGCAAAGAATTCTTGTAAAGATTCTTTTCATATTTTTTTTGATCTTTTGGTGAAAATGGTTAGCTAAAATGACTTACTAAATATTTAACTAAAGTTACGTTGGACATCAAAACGCAAAAAAATTGACTACAATCCTTAAAATTTGCTTGTTTATAAATATACCGCAAGCCGCTTTTTTTGGAATGAAATTCATTTTACACATAAGCCATATTTTCTTTGGTAGATCTGATGACCAGCGTAACTTCAGTTAAGCATTAGAAATATTTATTTTACAAACATTAAATAAAGCACAAATATTTGAATATTCAATACATTAATTACAAAATTGTACAAATAAATAGCGCCAAATGAACATTTCTTCACACTTATCTTCTTATTGAAACAGTATTCCCGCCTTCTTTTTTGGGTAGCTGAAATTCTAGTTTCCATAGACCATTACCTAAACTCTCAATGTTGGTTGCTTCTGCGCAGCTTACTTTTGAGGCAGAATAAATGACTACAGGTCCGCTTTCTGCCAGTTTGATTGTGAGCATTTTTTTGTCATATTGAATTTGCTCAATAGCAGCAGCTGACAAATATTTATCGGTACAGCCTACTACTGACCAGCCTTGTACAATAGGAGACAGTTGTACAAAGCGATCTGAGAAACCGTTGAGCTCTATCGAGTAGCTTCCATTCAGCAAACCACCTTTGCCTTGGTACCAATCGTAATACACCAATCCTTCTTTGGGAACTTGCCAAGGAGAAACAGCGGGTTGAATAAACGACCCTGCATGTATATAATCTTCTGCCGATATACGTGTAGTGATAGATTGCGAAGGAGTGGGATTAGCCAGATTGTATACAACAAAAGCCGCAGCACCATTTGCTAAAGGGGCAACCACCCGATATGCTTTTGATTCGCTTAATGCCGACAGCAGGGCTGACTCAGGCAGCGGAACGGCAGGTGCTAATGGGCGTAACAACCGACCATCACTGTAACACAGCGGGGTGATCAGGTTATGCAGAAAATCATTTGGGGCATCTGACAAATAGATAGGTGCTCCAGACATGGCCTTGCTCACAGCCATCATACGGCCACAAAATTTATCACTCGAATGAAACATATCATGGTCTGGCCATACCGCTTGTCCCATCCATAAGGTATTCTGATAGGACTGAAACAGGTGCGATTTTGCTTTCTGTTCGTTGTTCAATAAATAATCGACACTTACTCTGGATATGGCACTGTATTGGGTATTCATTAAGCTGATCAGATCTGCACAAAAACAGTTGATTAACCCACCTGAATATTCATGAGCAGCACACTCAAGCGACCGTGCATGTTGCCCTATAGTTTTTACTGGATTTTCCATGCCTTTGTAAAAAGACATCTGACGGTTCTGATTGTCAATTTTTACAAAATCAAATCCATGGTCTTTCGTTGAGCCAATCAGACCTTTGTAAAACATCCAGGATGAGAGCGAATCTCCTTTGGGCATGAGCAGATCCATCGGGTTTCCCTGTGTTTTTTTGGAGATTTTAACAAGATGTGGATCTAGCTCACGTATCTGGTGGTCGGGATGTAAGCCTTGCCACTGACCATTCATGGCATGCCAGATTCCCATCCACTTTATTTTTTCTGACTTTAATGCCATGATAGGTTTAAACCCGTTTGGAAAAGTTTCGGGATGAGTGCCAAACGACAACAGCCGGCTGTCAGTCATACCAGAACCTGTCTGGTGCTGATGTCCGTCGTCTACCAATACCCAACGTACAGGGATGGGGCTATTGGCAATGGTGCGCACATCCTTAACCAATAAATCGCAGGTAATCTTTCGCCGATACTGTTCCCAACTACACCACCCCAGATAATTGAACATTTCGGGATACACTTTTTGATGACGAAACGCCGTATGACCCTTTATATCTTTTAATTGAATAGCACTTTGCCAGGCCTGCTGAAATACATCATATATGTTTGTGGTACGTGCATAGGCAAACAGAGGAATATCACCTGCTACAGATTCTGTACCAAATGTAACAAGCTTTACCTGCAGGGTACCATCATCGTTTATCACAAAGTGCGACATGGCTTCCCGACTGGCAATTCCATGCAAAAGAAGATGGTCCCCATTTTTTAATCTGAATAAGGCAAGCAAGCCATTTCTTGAGGGTTCATCTGCTTTGGGATCTGGTTTAAAACCAGGGCTGACAATTGTTTTTAGATCGGGACCCGCCCAGGAGAAAATGCGGTTTGCCGCATCAAGTAATCTTTCCCGACCGTCTGTACTAAAGTATACAACCGATTGGTAGGGGGGCAGCTGGATAGTGACTGATTTTAATACGCCAGCTTTCGGTTTGGCCTCAAAATTTTTGACTACAACAACACCCGTTCCCGTGGGGATATTTGCATTGAAGTTGGTTTGCTCTTTGTTTAGAAACGTTGCAACTTGTGCATTGCTTGAAATGGCAGAACCTGTTAGGGTTAGTAGGCAACAGATGACTGATTTTATAAAAGACAACTGTATTAAACGAAAATTTTTCATACGTGAATTTTTATTACTTTGTTTTTAGGTTATAAACTTAGATAGATTAGTTTTTTTTCAAATAACAATGATTCGATATTTGTTTGAAGGTTTATAAATTGTAAATAACGCTAACAAAAAATATAAATATTTGATAGCGAAATGTTTAAATGTAATTATGTAGCTTTCAAAAATATTTCATGCATTTTTAGCAACTCACGAAAAACAAGTACGTTACTAAAAAACACACTATAGATCTTTGTCCAAACTCCTGGAGGCACCTGATAATACAGCTAAAAACTATTGGACTATTGAAATAGGAAAATGTTTAAAAATTAAATTTTTCGGGACCTAGATTTTGCGAAATATTGTTTGACTGAACCTGTCCTGACTACCTTTTGTCCCAATCGCACCTGTTTGTAAGGCTAGTTGGCTCCACAATACTGTTTGTTGAAAAATTCCTAACGAACTGATTTTTTCATAAGATTAATATATTGACTATCAAGAATTTGCAAAATTTAAATGTGTTCTAAATTGAACTGTAGGTGGAAGTATGCAAGCCTATCTGTACAGGATCAGCATTGCTAGAACGTTGCTAAAAAGAGTGATGTGGTAGTGTTTGCTAATCAAGATGGAAACTTGGCTGGGTACACAGATAAATTTGTGCGTAAAGATCATGCCTTTGGCGATGCAATCCATATAACAGATCAGGGCAAGAGCACAGGTATGAATCGTCTGATAGGCATAAGATAAAACTACTGTTGGGTTTTAAAGATTTTTTTTGCGTGCGAGCCTAGCTTCTAGACTAGACGCTACGTAGAGTTACAAAAATTGGACATTCCTGTCCAATTTTTGTCTATATAATGGTTTGAATGTATGACAAATATAGAATAAAATATGTTCTGTACTAAAAAATGAACATAAAATAAAAAGGTTGTCTGACAATTTTTGTGGAGAACACCTATTTTTAAAGAACTTCAATTCAAAAGAAAGCGGGATAATTGAGAATCATATATAATGTCATTCTGTCTGTCATTTACCTATTCTCAGCACAAAATCCAGACAAAATTTCCGAAAAACACATTCGGCGTTTCTTTTGCTGATACACCTGCAAGGCAACTAAAAAACAAATAGAAAAAACTGTATCTTTTCGCTCACACAACCCAATTTAAACCCAAACATGCACGGCTATGAATTTTAACAAATATACCGTCAAATCTCAGGAAGTCATACAGCAGGCTTCGGAGTTGGCCTTGACTCATGGGCAACAGGCCGTTGAAACTGGGCATTTGCTGAAAGCTATTTTAGGAGCAGACGAAAACATGAGCAACTTTCTGCTCAAGAAACTCAACGTTACCCGGGCACAGATAATGCCTCGTCTGGATGAGATTATTGCCAGCTACCCCAAAGTAAGCGGAGGGAATCCATACCTAGGCAATGATGCGGCGGCGGCCTTGCAAAAAGCCGAAAGTTATCTCAAGGAGTTTGGCGACGAGTATGTGGCTGTTGAACACATGTTGCTGGGTATTCTGGCTGGCAAAGACAAAACAGCCCAACTGCTGAAAGACACAGGCTTTAATGAAAAAGGATTGAAAGCGGCCATTCAGGAGCTTCGAGGCGGTTCTAAAGTGACCGACCAGCATGCTGAAGGTAAATACCGTTCCCTAGAAAAATTCTCTATTAACCTGACCGAACGTGCCCGACAGGGCAAGATTGATCCTGTGATTGGCCGGGATGACGAAATTCGACGAGTATTGCAGATTTTGTCCCGGCGAACCAAAAATAACCCAATTCTGCTCGGCGAACCAGGTGTGGGTAAGACGGCCATTGCCGAAGGGCTAGCCCAGCGGATTGTCAACGGTGACGTACCCGAAAACCTAAAATCCAAGACATTGGTATCTCTTGATCTGGGCTTGCTGATTGCCGGAGCCAAATTTAAAGGAGAATTTGAAGAACGCCTCAAAGCTGTAATCAAGGAGGTAACCGATTCTAATGGTGAAATTATCCTATTCATTGACGAGATTCACACCCTGATCGGGGCAGGTAGTGGAGGCGAAAGTGCCATGGATGCAGCCAACCTGCTGAAACCAGCCCTGGCCCGTGGCGAACTCCATGCCATCGGAGCTACGACGCTGAAAGAATACCAGAAACACATCGAGAAAGACAAGGCCCTGGAACGTCGATTTCAGGCAGTGATGGTAGACGAGCCTAGCCTAGCAGATGCCATATCCATTCTGCGGGGGATCAAGGAAAAATATGAGCTGCACCACGGCGTACGCATCAAAGACGACGCAGTTATTGCAGCTGTCGAACTCTCGAATCGGTATATTTCGGATCGTTTTCTGCCCGACAAAGCCATTGATCTGATGGACGAAGCTGCCTCCAAACTGCGGATTGAGATGGATTCACTGCCCGAAGAACTCGACGAAATCAACCGCCGCATCATGCAGTTGGAAATTGAACGCGAAGCCATTCGTCGGGAAAACGACCGTGACAAAGAAGCTGTATTGTCCAGGGAACTAGCCGAGCTGACCGAACAACGCGACAGCCTGAAAGCTAAGTGGACCAACGAAAAGTCCATGATCGAAGAATTGCGGAGAGAAAAAGAAAACATTGAGAAATTCAAACTAGAAGCTGAACAGGCCGAACGTACCGGAGACTACGGAAAAGTAGCCGAACTCCGCTACGGACGCATCACTGAAGCTCAGAAGAAGCTTGACGATCTGAACCAACAGGTAAAATCTCTGGAAAGTCCGCTGCTCAAAGAAGAGGTAACTTCAGAAGATATTGCCGAAGTGGTAGCCAAATGGACAGGCATTCCAGTATCCAAAATGCTGCAAAGTGAACGGGAAAAACTCCTGCATCTAGAAGCTGAGCTGGGCAAACGAGTGGCCGGACAAAGTGAAGCCATTGAAGCAATTTCCGATGCGGTTCGCAGAAGCCGGGCTGGTCTGCAAGACCCTAAACGTCCGATTGGCTCGTTTATCTTCCTCGGAACCACCGGGGTAGGTAAAACCGAACTGGCAAAAGCCTTGGCCGAATACCTGTTCAATGATGACAATGCCTTGGTTCGGATTGACATGAGTGAATACCAAGAACGCCACGCCGTGAGCCGTCTGATTGGTGCCCCTCCCGGATACGTAGGCTACGATGAAGGCGGACAACTGACAGAGTCGGTGCGTCGCAAGCCGTATTCAGTAGTATTGCTGGACGAAATCGAAAAAGCCCATCCGGATGTGTTCAACATTCTCTTGCAAGTACTCGACGATGGCCGCCTGACGGATAACAAAGGTCGTACAGCTAACTTTAAGAATACCATTATCATCATGACTTCTAACATGGGTTCGCATATCATTCAGGAAAACTTCGAAAAACTGGAAGACTGGAACCGAGATCAAGTCATTGAAGATACTAAAAAGGAAGTGGTAGACTTGCTCCGAAAAACCATCCGTCCAGAGTTCTTGAACCGGATAGATGAAATTGTGATGTTCCAACCCCTGCGGCAGTCCGAAATCCGCAAGATTGTAGACATTCAGTTCCGTCAAATTCAGAAACGATTACTCGAAAGTGGCATTGTACTACAAGCAGACAATGAAGTACTAAACATGCTCGCAACCAAAGGTTTTGACCCACAATTTGGAGCCCGTCCGCTGAAACGTGTCATGCAGAAGCTAATTCTGAATGAATTATCCAAAGACATTCTGGCGGGCAAGGTCAATAAAGACGACGTGATCGGTATGTTCCATGACAATGACGCAGACGGCATCCGCTTCTTTAATGTAGAGAAAGTAGCAGTATAATAGCCATTAAGCAAACTCCTCTCCTAGCCCTTCTGTATGATGCACAGAAGGGCTTTTTTGTTGATAGAATTCGGTATCTAAGCATCTTTGCCCGTTATTTTTCTCAACCAAGAGCCTATGTATCCATCCGAAAAAACCTATATTTGTACCTAAACCAACTACGATGAGTAAACGACTGATTCGGTTCGACTGGGCTATCAAACGGCTGCTGCGCAACAAAGCTAACTTTGTCGTGTTAGAAGGATTTCTGTCCGAGCTTTTGTTTGATGATATCCACATTGAAAAGATTCTGGAAAGTGAAAGCAACCAAGAACTGGAGGAAGACAAATTTAACCGGGTAGATATTCTGACTCAGAACTCGAAAAAAGAACTCATTGTCATTGAGATACAGAATACCTACGAGATAGACTATTTCCATCGCATGGCCTATGGAACATCCAAAGCCTTGACCGAGAATCTGGCTCTAGGACAAGCCTATTCGCAGATCAAGAAAGTTATTTCCATCCATATTGTCTATTTTGATTTAGGACAAGGCAAGGATTACGTGTATCGGGGTAAGACCCACTTTGAAGGCTTGCACAAGAAAGATATTCTCCAACTCTCTAACCATCAGAAAGCTACCTTTGTCAAACAAAATGTAGCAGATATTTTCCCTGAATATTATATCATCAAAGTGAATAAGTTCAACGACAAGGCTAAAGACACATTAGACGAGTGGATTTATTTTCTCAAAAACAGTGAAGTCAAAGATGAATTCAAAGCCAAAGGACTGGCAGAGGCCAAAGAAGTACTCGACATTATGCGGCTCAATAAAGAGCAGCAATACGGCTATAACCGACACCTAGATTACTTGCATTATAAAGCCAGCGAAGCCTTTTCCCTCCAACATGAAGCAGAAGAACTCAAAGAAAAAACAGAACTCAGAATAAGAGAAGATGCTGAACTAAAGCAAAATATCAAAATTGTCCAGAATGCCATTCGAAAAGGTTTTGATAACCAAACCATTGCCGAACTCACAGACCTGACCATTGCTGAGATTGAGGCCATACGAACAGAAATGGGTTCAAAGTAAGAAAAATCCAAAGCTCAAATACAGATACAAGCCATTATTCGTTAATGTGATGTAATATTTCTTATCTGTACATGTATGCAACCATCCCGACTGACCCAAACACTTGCACTAACCTGCTCTTTACTCCTATTGACAGCATTTATAGCTTATCGGTCACATCTGCTGGATTCATTTATCTCCAGCCAGCAAACGATGCCATTCAGTGATGAACCCATACAGGACGAGTGGCCTGTTACAGAAACCGACACACCGGAAGTTTCACCTCCAACCATTCTTCCTTCTTCAAAGTCTATCATCCTTGCTACACCTGAAAAAAAGCTAGCTTTCAGCCTAGACTCAGCCAAAAAGGTTGCAATCCCTCTGAATGAACGAATGATACTAAGCAGTTCAAAATCAGGCATTATCTTTCCGCCTAAAATAAAAAAAGGCTCTGTGCAAAAAAAACAACACAAAAAGGATACAACGAGTATACATCCTAAAAAATAATTATCCTTCTGGCTATGGATTTTCTTTCTTTACTAACCGCTGCCGGACTGAGTCTGGTGTTTTTGATAATGGTATTTGTACCCTTGGAAAAGACATTTACAGCCAATCCGACTCAGAAAACGCTACGCCCCCACTGGCTGCTAGATCTGTGTTTTTTTCTGGGACAATACCTGTTCTGGAGTGGAATGGTACTGGGTATACTGAGTTATTTCAACGACTGGCTGCAACACATCATTCCTGCCAACTTCCGACACTACGTTCAGGATCAACCATGGTGGTTGCAGGCTATTGAAGTGGTAGTACTCAGCGACTTTCTGATCTACTGGGGGCATCGGCTGCAACATACCATAGGGTTCTTGTGGCGGTTTCACAAAGTACATCACAGTGCCGAACACCTCGACTGGCTAGCAGCCCATCGGGAACATCCACTGGATTCTATTTATACCGTGGGTATTATCAATCTTCCAGCCTTTATAATGGGTTTTCCAATGGAAACCATTGCAGGTCTGGCAGCTTTTCGGGGCATATGGGCTATCTTTATTCATTCCAATGTACGATTGCCCATAGGCCCACTACGCATCTTCATTGGCTCGCCAGAACTGCACCACTGGCACCATGACTTACACCGCCATGCCGGCAACTATGCCAATATCTCGCCATTGATGGACATCATTTTTGGTACCTACACGTGCCCAAGCCATGAACCTGAGAAATTTGGCATTCAAGAACCTTTACCTAAAAACTATATCGGACAGCTGCTGTATCCGATGTTACCCATAAACTTAACCCGAAAAATAGACCAACAATTTCAATCCAAGCCACCCAAAAACCATGTCTGACAAAGGACTACACACCTACAACCTCACCATCCGTTGGACTGGCAACACAGGCCAAGGCACTGCCAACTACCGTGCCTATGAACGTGCCCATACCATTCAAGCTACGCACAAACCCGACATCTTTGCCTCTTCAGACCCAACCTTTCGCGGCGACAAAACCCGATACAATCCCGAAGAATTACTGGTTGCCTCAATTGCCAGTTGCCACATGCTCTGGTACCTGCATCTATGTGCCGAAGCTGGAATTGTAGTGGTAGACTACTCAGATCAAGCCGTAGGAAAAATGACAGAAACAGCGGATGGCGGCGGACACTTTACTGAAATTACACTGTATCCAGCAGTAGTCATCACCGATGATGCCCGCATCCAAGAAGCCAATAGCTTGCATCACAAAGCCAATGCACTGTGCTTTATTGCCAACTCTGTAAATTTCCCCGTGCATCATGTGCCTAGCTGCACTGTGCAACGTTTGTAGAAACCTGCAGTAAAACCTATTTTCTGCATCTAAATACACATAACTCTATGAAAATCAAACAACTACCCAGCATTATTCTCATGCTGCTACTCTTGGCAGCATGTCAACCCCAGGAAAGAAAAATAACAGCAGGCACAACGATAGAAGGTGACCTTTATTTTGGCTTTTTACGTATGGGCAGTTTATATAACGCACCTGACACAGAAGTACACAAGTACAAGTTATATGCAGATAGTCTACTAAAACAAAAAGACTTAGATACTTTTGGCAAAAAATATACTCTTTTACAAAAAGAGAACTTGCTCTATCATCCATTTGTAGAAGTTCGGTTGGACAATGATTCTATCATCAACCTATACCTGGATTCCGCTGACTACGAACAGATCCGGGTGTATACCTATCACGAACTCAGAGATGCTCATAAAAAACTCAGAATCAAAGCCATTGTACAACAACTAGGGTATGGCATGGTGGTATGTAAAGAACTAGTTTTGGTAGAAAAGATGGAAGGCGTTACTCAGCCAAGAGAAGGAAAATTTAAAATAGAAGACTATCAATAAGAGAATTGGGGCTTATGATAGCCTTACTGTAGAGCCAAGATGTGCCTTGTGAACCTGTGGAAGTATAAAACCTATACAGACATTATTCCCCTTCTGATCTACTTATTGTTCAGCTATCCAAATTCCAGATAAATGCCTTTTTCTGGAATTTCCCGATAAATACCAACGAGGGTATATTTTACCAGAAATATACCTCTTTCAAGTTTTTTTTGTCGAAAAATCATTGTGCCCATAGGTACTATATGAAACAAAAAAAGTATATTTAACCAATCATACATCACAAAAACCCATTTACTATTCAAAAAAACAGGATTAGGTATGTCGTTTCAACCCTATATGTATGCCACTTAAACGTAGTTTTGATCAGTCTATGCAAACACTGGAAGAGTTCTATACAGAAATGCTCAAAGAAGACGAATCTATGAGTACTATTGTAATTGGCAATGCCATGCTAGCATTTATTGAGATGGTGAATCAGACGTTTAAAGAAACTATCCTATGGGGCGTTACCTTCCACTACCGTCTGGTTTTGCAGGCAGAAGATAACTGGCTATCAGACTGGCTGATTGTCGTAAATTCTATCGGCACCTCTGAATATTATTTTGAATACCGGCTTCCACCAGACAAAAGCCCCTGGGAACATGCAACCGTCAAAGGCATTGCTCAGTCACTGAACGAGGCCAAAAAATACCTGATTATATCCATGCGGGAGAGTGAAGGCTGGCCTACTAGTAATGAACTAAAGCTACTGGAACTCACTATGAAAGAATAAAAATACAGATCATGGTCATTATAGAAACTGAACGGCTCTTGCTACGAGAATGGACACAGGCAGAGGCTCCTTTTTTACTAGAACTGCTCCATACACCTGGCTGGTTACGTTTTATCGGCGACAGAGGGGTTCGCAACTTGGCAGATGCCCAAAAGTATATTTCGGATAGATTTGTGCAGAGCTACCAGACATGGGGGTTTGGCTTATACTTGGTTGTCTTGAAAGAAAACATGCTTCCAATTGGCACCTGCGGACTGGTCAAACGGGATACGATGGAGGATGTAGACATCGGCTTTGCTCTTATGCCTACCTATACAGACAAAGGCTATGCCTATGAAGCTGCACAGGCTACGCTAACTTATGCCCGCACCACTCTGAACATGAAACGGCTTGTAGCTATCACCCTAGAAGACAATACAAAATCTATCCGACTGCTGGAAAAGATAGGTCTTTCCTTTGAACGAAAAATCAAACCCTCCTCAGACGCAAAAGAATTGTTGCTATTTGCCACCTGACAAAGAAAGAGGCCCTGGAATAAATACAGATACCTGTTCGATTTTTAGATACCTAATATCTGGTTCTTTTTTTATACAGACTATAAAATCTAATATAACTAGGACTTTCGCTTGGTAAGACTTTTAGTGTTGATCATGTATGTAGCACCTTTTTCATCTCTACTATATAAACAACTGATTATCAATAACATAACACATCCAAGCAAAAGTCTTAATTTGTAAGCCCTAAATCAAGTTCTGTCAGAACTTATTTTCGAGAAGATTGAAAATCAGACAAAAACCTTACACGAAGTCTTTTTGCCTGATTTCCAATGAGTTTAACAACAAAAAACTCCTATCTTTGTACATTAAGTAACTCAAAATAAGGCAGACTATATAGGTTAGTTAGTTTTTTTGAAAATGAAGTTATTGATTTTTCTATAAAATCACTATACCTTGTAGCCGATTCTAGCGTTAGAGATGTAGAACCTCTGGCAATAATCCTTTCTCATTCACATTTTATTACACTTTCCACTCGCCTATGCCCAAAGTAACCTTTGCCCCCAAAAGCCGGAACTTTTATACAACCCTAACCAATGCTGTTGAAAATTATTTTGTCACAAACAATATTTCTCGCAACGGAAACTGGAAGTTGTATAGTAAAACTGCCATACTAATCTCTACAGCAGTAGCCTTTTATTTTATTCTTTTACTAGCCCCCTTACCTGCTCTGACAGGCATTGTGATTAGTTCACTGCTTGGATTTGTACTGGCTAGTATCGGTTTTAATGTCATGCATGATGCCTGTCATGGTAGCTATTCTTCCCGCAAATGGGTAAATGAGTTGCTGTCACTCACACTCAATGCCTTGGGAGGAAATTCGTTTATTTGGAAACTCAAACACAATATCGTACACCATACCTATACCAATGTAGATGGAGTAGACGATGACATTGCAAAAAGTCCACTTATGCGTCAGTGTGACACCCAACGTTGGGTAGCTGCCCATCGTTTTCAACATGTGTATGTATTTCTGGTGTATGCCATCAGCTCGTTTGCATGGATTTTCATTATGGACTTTACCAAGTATTTCCAGCAGAAAGTATATACCACCCCCATCCAAAAGATGAGTCGCAAAGAACATATGATTTTCTGGGCCAGTAAGGTTTTATATATCTTGTTTTATATTGTCATACCCGTAACATTGGTGGGCTGGCAAAACTGGGCCATTGGTTTTACCTGTATGCATATAGCCATGGGTCTGACTTTGGCAGTAGTATTTCAGTTGGCTCACGTGGTCGAAAATACAGATTTCGCCTATGCGAATGCAGAACCTGTGATGCTGGAAAACGAGTGGGCAGTACATCAGATCCGTACCACAGCCAACTTTGCCCGTGATAATAAAATTATTTCATGGTTTGTTGGTGGCCTCAACTACCAAGTCGAACACCACCTGTTTCCACGTGTCAGCCATGTACATTATCCAGCCATCAGTCATATTGTAAAAAATGTCTGCAAAGATTTTGATATTCCCTATCTGGAATATTCTACCCTCTCCGCAGCTCTGGCTTCACATGTACGCACCATGAAGAAACTAGGCGAAAGACCGCAAGTGATGGTTGCATAAAAAAACTTACTTTCTAAACAGAGGTTTTCGAGTGGTTATAGTTTGTCTCATACGTCTGGGACAGGCTAAACTAACTGGAAACCTCTGTTTTATTTTTGGTCTTCTTTCTATTTTTCTAGCTGAAAAATGCTTGTACTCAAGTCAAATATAAGAAGGATTTTGCCTGAACAAACAAAACTTCCGCACATCACAACAAAAGAAAGTAGAAAAAACCTGCGTATTTAGCAAAAAAAATAAGTCATCTCATGAAAATTACGACAAGCCTATTAGTAGTTGGTTGCATTTTAGGAATAACCATTTTTCTCTCTTCTTTTTCTGGTAAAAAACTTATCCCGCCTGCCAAACGTCCCAATATACTCTTTATTGTAGCTGATGACGCAGGCTCAGACATGAGTGCCTATGGACGTACATGGGTACATACACCAGCCTTTGACCGAATTGCCAAAGAAGGACTGTTGTTTATGCGTGCCTATACACCCAATGCCAAATGTGCCCCATCCCGCTCATGCATCATGACAGGCCGTAACTCCTGGCAACTGGAAGCGGCTGCCAGCCACTGGATCTATTTTCCCAATACCTTTAAAACTTACCCTGAAGTACTCGGCCAAAATGGGTATACCACTGGTTTTACAGGCAAAGGCTATTCACCAGGCAAGGCCCTAAACAAAGATGGTAGCCAACGACACCTGCTAGGACCTGAGTTTGCCACTCTTAAAACGATACCACCTGCCCGTGAGATTTCCAACAATGACTATTCCGGCAACTTTGCCGACTTCGTGTCTAAAGCCCCCAAAGACAAGCCTTGGTGCTTCTGGCTGGGTTTCAATGAACCCCACCGAGCCTATGAATACCAAGCTGGCATTAAAAAAGGAGGTAAAAAACCCGAAATGGTGACTCGAATTCCAGCCTACTGGCCTGATTCTCTGACTGTTCGAACAGATTTACTCGATTATGCCTACGAAATTGAATATATGGACTCACACCTGGCCCGTGTGCTGAAAACCCTGGAAGAAACTGGACAACTGGAAAATACACTGATTGTCTTTACCTCTGACCACGGTATGCCGTTTCCGAGAGTAAAAGGAAATGAGTACGAAAATTCCAATCATGTTCCCTTTGCCATGATGTGGAAAAACGGCATTCCCAAAACTGGACGTATCATAGACGACTACGTGAGTTTCATAGACCTAGCCCCTACCTTTCTGGAAGCAGCAGGCATCAACTGGCAACAGTCAGGCATGCATCCAACAGCCGGAAAAAGCCTGTTTCCAATTCTGAAATCCACCAAAAATGGTCAGGTAGAAGCCAACCGTAACTTTGTGCTGGTAGGCCAAGAACGGCACGACTTTGGTCGCCCACATGACGTAGGCTATCCCATACGGGGCATGCATAAAAATGGCATCCTGTTTTTGAAAAACTACGAACCCAGCCGCTGGCCAGCGTGCAACCCCGAAACCGGCTACCTGAACTGTGATGGCAGCCCTACTAAAACCATGCTCCTCAACCTACGACGGACAGGTGTAGACAAAACATACTGGCAAACCAACTTTGGCAAACGTCCAGCCGAAGAACTTTACGATGTCAAAAAAGATCCAGATTGTGTAAAAAATCTAATCAATGATCCTGCCTACAAAACTATAGTGAAACAAATGCGTACCGAAATGGAAACCCGCCTCAAAGCCGAAGGTGACCTGCGGATGATTGGCTACGGACACATCTACGAATCTTATCCGTTTACCGAAATCAACGGCTTCTACGAACGATACATGAATGGTGAAAAGATACGCACGGGATGGGTCAATCCGACCGATTATGAAAGTGGAAAGATTGACGAAGAAGTAGACTAAATCAACCTGTCTGTATCCATTGCCTACAGTTTTGAAGCTGCCCGTAAAATCAAAATCTCGACCTTACCCCAATCATCTAAAGCCCTGATTAACAACCAATCAGGGCTTTTTTTTATACAAATCTAGGCATTCATACAAACGAGTCGAATATATATGCTAGGGACGACCCAATCTCATGAAGAAAAAATAAGTATCTTAGCAGGGTTTCGGTTCGAGCATCCATTAATTAGGTCTTCATACAAGATTTGGCAAAGGTGCGGCATACAAAATCATTACATTCAATCCTTTGCCTAAGAAACTTGACCTGCTTGTTTTTGCCTAAATTCTCTGGATATGAATGTTTTAGTTTTCAAAATTCAACCTACTCTATAAACCATACAATGACTATTCCTACAAACAAGCTGAATCTACGATTTCTAGCCTTTTTGTTTCTTCTTTTATCCGCACAGACTTTATTTGCCCAAGAAAAAAAAGTGGCACCAACTTCCAAAGAACTATTCAAAGAAATAGAAAAAATGGATAGTATTCTTTTTCAGGCATTTAACACACAAAACATGCCCAAATTCCAATCTCTGTTTACCGAAGATCTCGAATGGTTCCAAGATAATGGAGGGTTGCTTTCCTATAAAATCGTATTTGAAAATTTTGGCAAAATGTTTAAACAAGAAAATAAACTAACCCGAAAACTGGTCAAAGGATCATTGGAAGTTCATCCGATTAAAGACTATGGAGCTATTGAAATAGGTATACATCAGTTTCGGCATATCGAAAACGGCAAAGAAGAAGTAGGAACGTTTAAATTTGTCATGATCTGGCAGCAAAAAAACGGGCAATGGAAAATATCTAGGGTTATCAGCTATGATCATTAATAACTTCAATATCCCTACTAACTGCCTCGTCCCTTACGACAATTTTGAAGGTATATGATTGACACAGATACACAGGAATGGACGGTAGAAATCCTATAGAATGACGGATCAGTTGGTTGATCACATCAAAATGCCTGACAGCAATCTCCGAAAAGATGACCCCATTTTAAGGTGTTTTTTTTGAAAAAGTCTTTTTCGCACCTATGTAGCATAACTATTGATTAAATGGTTGTGAATCAGAGATTAGAAAAGTTACTTGCAGTCTGTGAATGATAATCAGATTATACTACTTACTATTGCTATGCAGGTTTTTGTTTCATCGTGTATTCTCTTGTTACTGATGGCTTGCACTTCTTCAGAGCAGGTCAATACTCCAACAAAAATATTTACCAAACCTGCTGTTGTGCAGCCTGATACAACAGATACACTACGCTATTTCAAAGAAGAGTTTATAAAAGGACAATTCCCTACTCTTTTAAATAAATATACCTTTACAGACACCTTGCGTCTCTCTCTTGGCAGAATAAGAAAAGATACAAGTTTTAGAAAAGACTATCTGGAAGAATATATACCTGATACACTACATACAGATGGTTTTGAAATCATTCCTGATTATACGACTAACCTATACAATAGTTGGTATCTTGCACCTTTAGGTAATTGTTACTACCCTGTTTACATCGTCAATCAGGCTCATACTGTCAAGTGCTTTGTTGGAAAGGATGGATATATATTTGGCATACAAGAAGCTTTAGATACTGCCGGTAAATGGCGACCTATTGAACACAAAGGACCGGATTTTTGCGGAAACGGATATTTCACACTACGTGTACATCCCAAAGAGTTTCTTATCGTCTTATTCCCCAAGTACTCAGGCAATTACCATACAAAGCTTCGTGTACGAATAATAAATCATGACACACTCTATGTTTCTAAGCCCTATGAAGGCATAATAGATAAAAAGCAATTTTATCTAAATAGAGACCGTATGCCTTATTCTTCACTAATGGAAAATCCAGAAGAAGTTGTAGCAGAATGGTTTTACGGTGCTGAACCTCTGGAAATAGCAAAAATCAGAAAACAAGCAACACATAAATAGAACCTGACAGGCATCAGTCTGCATGTATAGCTATCCAGACAGGAAGCTTGCTAAAATTCTATATTCCCGAATAATTCTACAGTTGCAGAAATAGATAAACCGCCCCGAAGCTTCTGAAACAGCCGTATGCAACGAAAATCCTAGTTATTCAGGAGAAGTCCTTAAAACCTCAAGATACATAAGTAGTTCAAGAACAGGTCGTTTACATGGATCAACTATAGTAAACAAGTCTCTTACAGAATCAAAATTACAAGCATTTTTCAGGCAAAAAAAACATCCTTTTTTAATTAAAATTTAACATGTATTCAGTTTTAATTATAGATTTTCAACTACATTTGCCTATATTTTTCTTATCACCTAAATCCTATTAACCGATGAAAAAATACTTTACACTACTGGCCATTCTATCTTTCACTGTTCATCTGGCCTGGGCAGGCAACTACTATGTCAATGCCAATACAGGCAATGACGGTAATGCTGGTACATCTACACAATCTCCGTTTAAAACCATCCAACGAGCGGCAGACCTAGCCGTGGCAGGAGATGTGGTATATGTCATGGATGGCGTTTACAAAAATACCTGCGAATATTGTGAAATCATTAAGCTCACAAAATCTGGTACGCCTACCCAACCCATTACATTTAAAAACTATCCGGGTCATTCGCCCCTGATCGAGTTTACCAGCTATCAGGCTATCCTGATGCGTGACGGAGCTTCTTATATTGTATTGGATGGGTTAAAGGTAAAAGGGGCTCGTTCGCTCATTACCCTGGAAGATGCCCTCAAACAACCCGGTGGATGCAATAGTTCCGGAGGAAGCAAGTATTCAGAACCCTATTACAATGGCAATGGATTACTAGCTGTAGGCCCGGGCTTGTGGGGACTAGGTAGCACTGCTGCCCCCCATCACATCACCGTACAAAACTGTGAGTTTTTTGACTGTACCAGTTCTGGCATGGCATTCCAACGAACTGACTACATCACGCTGAAAAATAACAAAGTATACAACAACTGCTGGTATACCAAATGGGGCACTAGCGGAATCAACTTCTACCAGTCTATCAACATAGACAGTGATAAAGGTACACATAACATCATTGAAGGCAACCGGGTATGGGGCAATAAACTACTGGTAGACTCACAGGGTTCTAGTTGCTTAAAATACGACGGAAATGGTATTATCATTGACAACCTGATTCATAGCCAGCTAGGTTCTCCCTACCCTTCCTATGCAGCCCGTACACTTGTGAGAAACAACCTTGTCAAAGAAAATGGCGGCAGTGGTATACATGTGTTTACCAGTAACTATGTTGATGTGATCAACAACACTTTTATCGGAAATGGTGCGGTTCGCTACAATACAGATGTCAATGCAGAGGTACATTTTGCTAATGCCATTGATATCGTTTGTTTGAATAATATCCTGATTTCTCAAAATAGGGTAGTATGGTCACGAAATGTACAACAACTCACTTACTCCAACAACCTTCAGATAGGTCCAAAAAGTGATATATCTGTGTGTAGTTCTTGTATCAGCACCACACCAAGCTTTGCATCTACAGACATTGTAAGTGCCACAGCCTACCAACTCAAAGCTGGAAGTGCCGGTATTGATGCAGGTACAAGTACGTCAAAAGTACCTACAGACATCCTAGGTGTAACCCGTCCGAAAGGCACAGCCTATGATATTGGAGCCTACGAATACAATTCTGGTGGTAGCGGTCCCGTATACAATACCATTATAGTTCCTAACCCTGTTCTGGGTACGTTGTCGCCCAGAGGTGATAATCTAGTGGGAGCAACTTTGAAGGTTTTTGATGCAGCAGGTGTAGAACGTTTAAGTTCGGTAGCCCGTTTTGCCACACCTAACCTGAACGTGAGCACACTACCTGCCGGGCAATATACCTTGCGTATCAGCCGTACAGATGGAACTGTCGAAACTGTTCGCTTCCAGAAGTCCTGATTTTCTAGTAAACAGACGCATAAAAAAGAGGTTGTCCTAAAAAGACAACCTCTTTTTTATGACCTACCCTAAAAAGCTGTTTAAAATCCAATATCAATTACCAGTGGTTGAATTAGAAATGAGTTGTTTTGTGGAAAATAGATCAGTCGCCCTCCTAGCTCAAATTTCTGTAACAGCCGCATGACATTGAAATCTACTGACAGGTCTAGCCCTACTGAAGTCAACACTTGCTGGGTAGTAGAACTTTTCGTTTCAAATACTTGCAGTCCTTTCCAGTCGGAAAACAAAGCCCCAGCATCAGCAAATAGGTTTCCTTTGATTCGCTGAATATACAACCATCGGCCCAAGGCCAGATCTGGATACATCAGTGGGAACTTATAGTCAGCAGAAGCCCCCAAGTAATGCCGGGAACTGGTATAGCCCCAGCCTCGGACAAAGGTAATCGGAGCCCCAAACCGATAGGTATTAGCCACAGTGTCTACGTTTTCATACTTATAGGTAGCCCGTACCTGCAATCCGTGATGACGCACAAGCCCAGGGACAAAAGATAGCAAACTTCCCACCAGCTGATGGCCCGAATAGTCGCCCAGTGGCAGACTATGGCGGTGCTGCACAAATACCTGTTGTCCCCACTTAGGTTGTAGATCCCGCAATGCCTGTTTGTGAAACCGACTGTATTGCAGCCGATACCTAAGATCATACAAAGTACCATTTTCCAGTTCAGATAAGGGACTACGCACAGCTGGAAAATCATATCCTGAAATCTGTGTGTAGGTTCCCAATGCAGACACGCTCAAATTCTCAAAAAACCGGGAATGCGTAAAAGTAAAAGGTAATCGAATACCAGCAGTGATACGTGTTTCATTCCAACTGTCTGTCAAGACTATATCGGGACGATTATTGGTTCGACGAAACCGCCGAGAAGCCTGTCGGCCGCTTTGGGCTACACTCAGATCCAGTATCGGAAACAGTCCCTGGTAACTAGCATCTGCCGAATAGCCAACTGTTTGCTCATTGGCATTATAGGTTACCCCTCCTTGTAGAGAAAAGTTATTCAACAAATCCTGCGAAGCTACACCTGCAAACAATTCACTGCTCAGACTATTAACTACTGGCCCCCAGCTATAAGGGTTAATCAAATGGGTAAACCGGTGGTAACGTTTAGCTGTATAAGTCTGGTTTCCAACGGTTTTCAACAAATCTCCCTCTCCTTCCTGTTCTACGAGCGGTTGGGCGTACCTCGCATTGGGTTCAACTGAATCATTTTTTACCTCCACCCAGTTGGCAGGTGTATACGGCATGGTAGCAATACGAAACCCTTGGGGCGTAAAATCATTGAAAGCCAGTTGTTGGCCATCTGGCGAAACTGTGGGGTTATAAGCACCAAATTTGCGAGAGGTAACCTGGTATTTCTTTCTGTCTGGTATATGTAGGGCATAAATATTGTCAATGCCACTCAGCGGCGAATTATACAACACATAGTCCTGATACAGAATCGGATGTGAAATATTTTCGTCCCCAAAAGGAAATTGGTGTTCTAGTTTCTGGCTGGCAAAATCGTATATATCTATCCGCTTGCCCTCGTTTCCTTGCGAAATAACCACTATTTTTTTTCCATCTGCCGAAAAATGAGGCATTTGTAAAAACCGATTTTCTGGATTGGGTATTGACTGTAGGTCGGCATAGGGATTCAGGCTGTTTCGGTCTACATTGAGCAGCTGCAAACGACATTGATTGGCTGTAGTCACTTCTACTGCTACCATCCACTTCCCATCCAGTGACAAGCTAGGAGCAAACAATCGGCTCTTCCGGCTCAGCTGACGAACCTTTCGGGTATTGATATCATAGGTTTTGATCACCATGTAGTCACGCATTCCCCAGCGTGGATGAAATGTATTTTCACACCAGGCAATCATATGGCTGGCCACAGACAACATCCCATTATTTGGATTACTGACACTGCTGTTAAACTCTGTCAGGCCAGGAATAAACAGTTTCTGTTCAGTATATCTGTCTTCCGAGGAAGGATTTTTTCGGAGTAGGACATAGGTTTCCACATCTGACAATCCCGACTTCCGGCAGATAATCGTTTCATTGTCAATATACTGCGGAAATTCATAGTTGGTCAGAACGCGGTTAGGTGGGGTTTGCAGCACAGAGGCGGGTGTTTCATGTATGGCTTTTAGCTGAGCTGTCCATAAGTCGGTCAGTTCTTGGGTAGTTTTCTGGTATACTTGTTCTACTTTTAGTTGGGTTTCTTTGCGAATAGCTCCAGAAAAGGAAAACGGTTCTAGCGGAAACCGATAATGGCGTGTCAACACTTTACCCCATACATCTGCTCCATGGTGGCGACGCAGGTACGAAGTCAGGAAATAGCCCAGCACATAATGATTGGGCACCTGGTCTTTGTACGAACGGCAATAGGCTTTTGGATAAGAAAAAGGATGGTTTGTGAGCAAGCGGGTACGAAACTCTAGGTCAAAACGTGGGATACGGCCGCGTCCACTGGCAGTCAGAGCCGTTTCAGTGCCTACTGCATCCCCTTCCCAATGCCAGGCAGGTGTTGTGACACCTCCAATCAAGGCTAGGCCATTGTTGCCAAACACCCAATACAGACCTTTGCTAAATCCTGTCAGCAGTTTATCATACTGCACCACATGCCTAAACTCGTGTACAGCCAATTGCTCCAGCCAGTCGTTGGTTCCTGCCAACGAAGCATCCTGGGGGGGAGCCGTTGCAAAAAACTCCGAATGACGCGGCAACAATGTCACAAATCCATTAGAAATAGTAGTCTGATTCTGCAAAACCAGTGAAATTTTCCGGGGTGTACGTAGTAATGTCTTCGATGCTGGCTGATAAATTTGTTGCATCAGATTGGCCGTCTTCTGTGCGGTACTATCAAAACCTTCCGGATAAATGATACGGAAATGAGGGGTACGTAGCTGAAACCATTTCAGACTGGCAGGGTTCTGTTCTAATACAGGTAAGGTCTGTCCTAAGATTTGCGTACACAGCCCAAGCAGTACGCCTACAACAAAATATTTTTTCATGCCGAATGTTAGGAAGAAAAAAACAGATTATCAACAAATCTGTAAGGGAGAATAAACATTAGCCCAGGTGATTGTCTCGCACAACGTCCAGCCCCTCTCACATGGTTACCATACATTCAATTCACTGACAGATCAATAAGCTATTTATTGTCTGGGCGACAGATTTTTCACCTCTACTTTCAAAACTATTTGCTGGATAGCATCGTTAGTATTCTATATTTGGGCTTTCCAAAAGAAAAATTATCCACATTCATCTAAATTCTAACCAATCCATGAAAGCTTTAAGTTTATTTCTTATTTTCCTGACCTTATCATCGTGTTTTATGTCTACCAAACAAAAGGCCCGTCCTGCTGAAACACCTATCGCATCTCAATCTTTTCATGATTTCAAGATGAAAGCCATTGATGGCACCGAAATTGACTTTAAACAATACAAAGGTAAAAAAGTATTACTGGTCAATACAGCCTCTAAATGTGGATTTACACCCCAATATGCTGAACTGGAAGAACTACAGAAAAAATATGGTGACAAAGTAGTAATTCTGGGTTTTCCGGCCAATAATTTTGGTGGCCAAGAACCTGGTACCAATGGCGAAATTCAGGAGTTCTGCAAGAAAAATTATGGCGTCAGCTTTCAGATGTTCGAAAAAATATCTGTCAAAGGCGACGACCAGCATCCATTATACCAGTGGCTTTCCAAAAAAGAACAGAATGGTTGGAATGACCAAGCTCCGACCTGGAACTTTTGCAAATACCTAATCAATGAAAAAGGCGAGCTAGTTAAATTTTTCCCATCCAAAGTACATCCGATGGACAAAGATCTGCTCACCGCCATTGGCGTATAAAGAGGTCATTAAACCATTCTACAATCAACTATTTAATATATATTTGCCCAGAAACCTCCATGCAGGAGGTTTTTTTGTACCACCTAGAGGCATTTCTCTAGAAAAACTTTTTTTAACCGTTAACAACAGCCCTGTGTGCCCACAGGCAGGCAGGCATTTAACCATTCTCAGATTGGCAACCTCTACGATTCAAACCTGGCTTTCGGCTATTCGGCTGCGTACCCTTCCCCTGGCATTAGCCAGCATTGGTATGGGAAGTTTTCTGGCAGCGGCCCAGGGATTGTTCAACAGCACTATCTTTACCCTGTGTGCCCTGACTACCATCTTCTTACAAATTCTCTCCAACCTAGCCAATGACTATGGAGACAGCATTCACGGAGCGGATAGTGCCGACCGCACAGGCCCGCAACGGGCTGTACAATCGGGTCAGATTTCGTTGTCAACCATGCGTAATGCCATTATTCTGCTAGCGGGTCTGTCTCTGATTACGGGTATTACCTTGCTGTATGTGGCTTTATACACAGCTACCCTACAAACCATTCTAAGCTTTCTAGGCATGGGTATTCTCTGTATCATTGCGGCCATTACCTATACAGCCGGTAAAAAACCCTATGGATACGCCGGACTGGGAGATGTATCGGTATTGATCTTTTTTGGCTATGTAGCTACACTGGGCACCTATTATTTATATGCCCACACCCTGAATATCTGGCATGTGCTTCCGGCTACCGCAACGGGGCTTTTGTCAGTGGGGGTATTGAATGTCAACAATATACGAGATATTGAATCAGACAGAAAGGCAGGTAAATTTTCCATTCCAGTCCGGCTGGGACGGGCAAATGCGGTTCGTTACCATTGGGCATTGCTTTTGATAGCTATGCTTTGTGCCATTAGCTATATACTACTCACCTACCACACCCCTTGGCAGTTTCTGTTTCTGCTTGTTACGCCATTACTAGTACGCAATGCAACAGGCGTTGCCCGTGGAGGAGTGATTGACCCTTATTTGAAACAAATGGCATTGACTACCCTGGTATTTGTATTGCTTTTTGGTATTGGGCAGCTTTTGTAGAAATTGTACCCAACAAAAATGCCTTTACCCCTGCCTTCACAAATACCAGTGCCTAATCTTCTTTTTTGGTTGGAGGCAGCCAGGTTGTCATTTCTGTAGCCAGTCGTTTCTCAATTTCTTTCCAGTCCATACGTAGTCGCCATTCGTTAGGAAAATAGTTATTAGCCCGATGTCCAATCTGCTTGAGCCAGCCCAAAGATGCATCCTGGTACTGCATCCGTTTCCAGCCTGTACCCGGCTCCAGCGTTAGTTCGTCTTTTCGCAGGTACCGCAGAGCCTGTTCCAGTGTCAAAGATTCGGACGCAAATGCTTCTGTGTTGATATGGGTACAAAAAGCCAGCGGAGGCAACGGATTGGCCTGTGTACGAACCAGTTCGGCCACTTCCACACCTGCATAGACAATGCGTAGCTGTGAGGCGAGTTGTTCAGCCAGCAGATGCGTTTGTAGGGGCAATACGAGCAGCTTATCCTGCCACCGCAGCCAGTCCCATTGTTCTGGCGTTTGTAGCCAATCTTTCACAATATCGGTTTCTTTGCGGGTAGCCTTCTGCCAGGTTATTTTGGCAGGTTTACGCAAGGTTCGGACATGGGCATCTGGCTTTCGCAACACGGCCATAAACAGCCCCTCCCCTTTCAGCCGATGTGGATAAAACCGATACCCTGTCAGCCCAGAGGCTGTTTCTATTGTTTCAATGCCCCAAGAATCATCTATTTCCAAGGCTACTCCTTCGGCCTCATATGTGGCCGACAGCCATTGCAGCGTTTCCTCATTTTCAGCGGCATTATAAGTACAGGTACTATAAATCAGAAAACCACCGGGTTTTAAGGCATTCCAGACATCGGCCACAATCCGACACTGCCGTTCCGCACACAAAGCCACGTTTGACTCAGACCATTCCTGTACAGCTGTGGGATCTTTCCGAAACATACCTTCACCTGAACATGGAGCATCAATGAGAATGACATCAAAAAAGTCGGTCAGGTTATTGAAATGCTGGGGATCACTGTTGGTCACAATCACGTTTCCTAACCCCCATTTGGTCACGTTTTCAGCCAGAATCTGTGCCCGCAAACGTATCACTTCGTTGGAAACCAGCAGACTACCTTCAGGCAACAGGCTAGACAAATGAGTACTTTTTCCTCCCGGAGCCGCACACAAGTCCAGAGCCACCACTGAATCTTCCAGTTCTTTGGCAATGGCATTCCAGGCTTGTTCCAGAAACATTGAACTAGCTTCCTGCACATAATAAGCACCCGCATGCCAGTAAGGATCAAGGGCAAACACAGGTCTGCTAGCCAGATAAATACCAGAAGATGTCCAAGGTACTTTTTCAAAAACATTAGGTACAGATGCCCTACGCAACCAATGGCCACGCACACTTACTGGAGCTTCCTGCTGGTGAGCCTCCAGAAAGGCAGGAAAATGCTGTGGCAAGGTAGCTTGCATACGTTGTACAAAAGCTTCAGGCAAAGACACAGGGGAGGTAAACAACGGCTGCAAGAATACTATTTTTAAAGAATGAGAATAAAAAGACAAAGAAACTAAAATAGTCTGATTTTTTATCTGAACCTTGATTTTCTTGGTTCACAAATGGCCTTGATTATTTTTTTATCTTTTGGTGAAGAATATTATCAAGATTCAGACAGAATCAGGATAATCCTTTAATCCTACCAATCAAGGTTCAGACAAAATTCAAGGTTCAGCCGCATACACATCCATCATACGTCTGATTTTATACTGGATACGTTTTTTCAGGTGGTCGGGAGCCAGTACACGAATGGTTTCGGCAAAGCCCATAATTTCCCGTTCCAATTCAAAATTCAGTTGCACTTGTAACCGGATCACCACACCGTTTTCGGTGGTTTCAATGATTTCCTGTGAATGATGAAGGGGCTTAGTCAGCACATACGGGGCACTTTGGTTATTGAGCCAGAGGTCTACCTGTTCTACTGGTTGCCCACTCATGACCGTTACGCCTATGATATGTTTGAAAAAATGATTAATGTCCGTTGTTTTATTCTCCTGATACCACTCGTCTGAAAATTCGAGAACTTCAATCCGGTCTAATGCCAGCAAGGTTTCCATAGAAATGTTTTCTCGTTTGCCCAATACAAACCAACGGTTTCGGTATTCTTTCAGCAGGTAGGCATGAAACAAAAACGTCTGGGCCGATTTAGCCTTAAACGACCGATAGGTAATTTGCAACACCTGCTTTTTCAGAATAGCCTGATACAGAACCTCTAGGTATTCCAGTCCTTTCAGGTTATCGTTTTTTTCAAAGTCAATGACCGACTGCTGGTGCGTTTTAGCCGTTCGGATTTTATCTTCCAGCCGCTGTACCATGCCGCTAAGTTCATTGAAATGAGCAAAGCCTTTGAACTGCCGCAAAATCCCCGCCACTTCGTTCAGGGTATGCAAGTCGCCATCTGTGAGGGGAATATTGGTAATCGAATACGACGGATCTTCATAGATATAGTATTTTTTATCCAGTACTACAATAGGAGCATTGTAGCCCAGTTTCTCACTCCGCATCATCTGAATATCCATCTGCACTGTCCGGCGGCTCACGCCTTTATCAATACCTTCATACTCGTACAACCGATCCGAACACGCTTCAATCAGGTCTTCCAACGTCCACTTTCGGCGACGGTTACGTAGGCAGGTATCAATAGTCTGATACCGAATCAAAGCATTCCGGTTAATAGGCATAATGAAAATTTTTCCAAAAAATAAGAAAAATAATTTTTCTACGCAAAAACACTGCGTAGCAGCTCTACAACTTTGTATTGTTGATTGAGCAAAGGCACAAACGACAACAGTTTACTAGAATCTAGCTACAACTATACTCCCTGAAAACTCAAAGCCTGCCCCCCTACTCTTACCTTACTGTCTGTCTAGACAAACAAAATGGCTCTTCCGACTTTTTAGCGCAAAGGAGTATTTAAGTTGAATAATGCATGGCTGTGCTTCAAAATGCATGATGAGTAAAAAAGCTTCCTTTCTGTTTGAACGCCTTTTTTTGTCCTCCCGCAGGGATCTTCGCACACAGACGACGGCCGCTGTATTTGCGCGAAGATACCTGCGGGAGGACAAAAGAATAACTACACACGTAAACTACTGATAATCAGACTGAAAATCCATCATACATTTTAAATCACAACCAATTATGGATACTTTTTGAGCTAAAAATAACAAATCCAACTACGCAGAACTCAATCTGAAAAATTGTAGATTTTCAGCCTTACAACACGCTGTATTTTTAATATAGCATATTTTATTTATTTTTGCATCAATCAATCCATACAAAACCCTAAACGATGAAAAAAATACTTATTATCTCTGCTCTTGCCCTGCTTTTCAGCAATATTTCTTTTGGGCAAGAGTCTAAAAAATTCACCTATGGGCCACGGCTAGGTCTAAATGTATCTTTTTTTAACACCAATCTTCACCCAAATAGTAGCTGGCTTCACCCAAATAGTAGCTGGGAAAATTATGGACGGATTAGCCCGTTTATTGGAGCATTCGTGAATTATAAATTTTCCAAAGTGTTTTCCATTCAAACAGAACTCCTCTATACACTAAAAGGAGGTTCATCTCGAAAACCAAGTAATTCGATTATGACACAAACCCAACAAGGGTATGAGCAAGCTTACTACTATACTAACTACCGGATTAATTACATTGAGCTACCCCTCTTGGCACAAATAAATCTATTTCCAAACAAATCAGGCGTTCATTACTCAGTTCAGACAGGCATAGCCCCCTCTATCTCAATGACATCAACTTTACGAGCAAATGATTATACCGTCGGATCAGGTGTAGGGCTGGTTCAAGTTCGCGAAAAATGGCAGGTAAAGGATTTCTATGAGGCTCGCAAATTCAATGCAAGCATGATAATAGGCATGCATTTTGGTTTTCTTGGAGAAAGTTCTAGTCCTTTTGGAAGAAGTTCTGGTTCTTTTGCACTAGATATACGCTACACAAAGTCTTTGCTAGATACCTATAAAACCACCATATTCTATCCTACAGGCACACAAAATCTTACGATGCATACAATTTCCTTGGGGCTCTCAGGGATATTTTAAATTGCCTCTCAAGCAAGCCCTAAACATAGCATCTGCGGGCTTGCTTGAGAGAGTACTTTATAATCTATGCATCTCATCCCTGATCTTTCAGCAGCAGCAGATCCCAGTTCGAAATTCAGGTATGAGCATTTTACATCTAGCAAAAAAAATGTAGTTTTGACACCCATTTATACGCCTATGGCTCAAAACTACGACCGAATTATCAAAGAGAATATCCAAAGCCTGATTTTGGAACTCTTACAAAAAACTACTGATATTCAATTAACTCACTATCAGGTAGTCTATCCCGAATTTCCTAAAACCATTGAACGAACAGCCGATTTTGTCCTTCAGGCTACCAATGCATCTGGTGAAGAGGAAATTATTCATCTGGAATTTCAGACCTTTAACGATGCCCACATGCCCGAACGCATGCTGCTCTACTATGCCTTGCTTTTCAGAATCTACAAGTTGTCTATCCGCCCCTTTGTTTTTTATATCGGAGAAGCCAATGTAAAAATGGCACAAACACTCTCCCACAAGAATCTTCAGTTTTCCTACCAACTTATTAATTTGCAGACTCTTTCCTACCAAGAATTTCTCTATTCTCACAATCCAGAAATGGTTATCATGACCATCCTAACCGATTTTGAGGACAAAGAAGCAGCCTGGATTGTAGAGCAAATCTTTCATAAAATTCGTGCATTAGATACCAACCCAACTGACCTGCAAAGACACGTTCGACAGTTGGATATTTTATCGGTTTTGCGTAACTTGCAACCAACAGTTCTTAACCAAGAAAAAAAGATGTCACTCTCATCATTTCGTATCGAAAACGATCTTCGCTATAAAGAAGGTTTAGAAAAAGGCATAGAAAAGGGTCTTGAAAAAGGCATAGAAAAAGGCATAGAAAAAGGTATTCATGAGAAAGAAGCACAGATTGTGATGGCTATGTTTACAGAAGGGTTTGGCATAGATGTTATTGGTAGAATTACCAAGCTTTCAGCCAAAGAAATCGAGCAAATCATTCGAGAGAATACAATCAAACCTCAAAAAGACTAAATACTAGCCCCTATAACCACTCATCACTACATCTAGGCATATATATGTGTCTGGATGTAGTGATTTTTTTATATCCCTATACTTCTCATGTATGCCCACTAGGCAAAGGCTCACTCAACCACTGGCTATCAGTCACCTTCCTCTCATCCAAAAAAAATAAAAGAAATAATTCGTCTACGCAAAAATACTGCGTAATAGCCCTACAACTTTGTAGTGTTGATTGAGCAAATGCACAAACAATACAGTTTACTAGAATCTAACTACAACTATGATCTATCTTGCCTGTAAAAATTGCCATTGGAAAATATCCAGTTTTCTGATTCAGGAGATTCCTATCAAAGAAGAACTCACCCAAACTGATTTTACACTCGAAAATGGCAACCTATACATTCATCTTTCCCAAAGCAAACAGCTAACTTACCGAACCAAAGGCGATATGAATTATGGCTGTTGTGGATACAATGCAGAAGGGCCACTCAATCTGTTGTGCCCCTGTTGTCAGATTCCAGTTGCCAGAGAAGTGTCTGACTGCTGTTCAGACCATTATATACGTGTGCCACAGGAAACTATCCAAACCATCACTGTCCCTTTGGCCTGGCAGGAAAAATTATTTTACCTGGAAAATTCGCTAAAACTACCCACCCAGACCATGAACGAACTCATGACCTGGATGCGATGGAATCCCAAAGAACTAAAAAAACAAATCCAAAGGCTATCTGCCTGATTTTCAAGCTAGAAAATAAAATCATCTTACACAAAGCCCCAAACCTGCGTGGGGTCTTTGTGTAAGATGGTTTTATTTTTATATGCTTTTACCTGAAAGCAAAGGTAATTGACGAATATCTACCTATCCATGCTGACTGTGAAAGAACAAGGTTAGCATCTCTTCTGAATGCGGAGAAACACCTGAAATCTGGTGATCCAATAAATCATATACCGAAACCACACCATTAAACGCTATAACCAGTCGGTTCAGGGGTGAAGAAAGGTAGGCGTATTTCAGGGTGTTGTACTCCACTAGAAAACGATTCGTCTAAATATGTCGGCCACTATTTACTGGTAGCGGCCTGTTGTCCAACACCTTGTCCTTGCATGACAGATTTTCCAAAAGAAGGAGACGAAGACAACAGCAAGGTTAGTTCCGCACATAAACTAGTCACTTTGGTCTGTAAAGAATAATTAGACCTATCACTGACCATCGTCATACCGCCTCGCATCCACTGACCCATACCACCTAGCTCGGGTATGTTAAACTGTGCCATAGATCCTTTACCATTAACGACTGCCTGAGCCATAGCTATTACAGCCTCCAGACTAATACTATAACGTTCTGATAGTTCATGGATATTTTGTTGTAATTCTGAAAAAGACTCTTTCATAGTTGTGTTTTTTTTGTAAAGGTAAAATAATTAAACATAGCCTAGGAACAGATAAAACGAATACTTGCTCAAAAAAGTGCAGATTGATCCGATTATTTTAATTCACTCTCCGCTAAACAAATAGCCAAAAATTCCTTTCCCTGCCCTTGATTTAGTAGATAGACTTTGGAGGTAGATTTGTCTTTCTGGAAAAGATACGCCTACTTTGTATCTTTAATTTACACTCACTCTTGTAGTAACCCCCTAGTATTGTGGCAAAGCTTGGAAGATATAACCTGTTAAAAGTAGTCAAACGGGTAGACTTTGGCGTGTACTTAGATGGCGGACGGGATGGAGAAATTCTGATGCCCATTCGTTACGTGCCTGAAAACTGCCAACCAGAAGATAGACTAGAGGTATTTGTCTACCTGGACTCTGAAGACCGCCCCGTGGCTACTACCGAAACCCCACTGGCTCAAGTAGGAGAATTTGCATACTTACGGGCTGTAGCCGTTAATGGGCCTGGAGCTTTTCTAGACTGGGGTCTTATGAAAGACCTACTCGTACCGTTTCGGGAACAGAAAGTACGCATGCGGGAAGGAAATTCATATGTGGTATATATATATGAGGATACAGAAACACGACGGATTGTGGGCTCGGCTAAAATTGAGCAGTTTGTAGATAAGGACAAGCCCGAACTGGAAGCCAATCAGGAAGTAAACCTGCTCATCTGCCAGCAGACGGAACTCGGCTACAAAGCCATCATCAACAACCAGTACATGGGCATTTTGTATAAAAACGAGGTTTTCCAACCCCTAGATAATGGGCAACGAATTACGGGTTACATTAAGCAAGTACGAGACGATTTCAAGATTGACCTGATGCTGCAAAAGCCAGGCATTGATCAGATTGAAGAAATTGCAGAAACCATTCTGGCAAAGCTGAAATTTGCGGGTGGTTTTCTGGGAGTTACCGACAAAAGCCCGACAGACGAGATTTACGACACTTTTGGCATCAGCAAAAAGACCTACAAAAAAGCCATTGGCTACCTGTACAAAAAAAGACTCATTATATTGGAATCCAATGGAATACGCATGAGTTAACAAACCCCAGCTATTCTCTTTTCCTTGTGTTGGACTGAATTATTTTAACGTGAGTTCTGGATTAATCCAGAACTCACGTTTTTCTAGGAAAAAACAAGTATTTTTCCCTACCTTGACTTCCAGATATGCATCAGCTACCACTACTAAGAAACGGTTCTAAAACCAGATTGAAGTATAGTTTGTCGTTGCTGGTGTCCTAACCAAGCCTTGAAAATGAGCAAATGAGTGAATAAAGAGTTTTTTAATTGCTCATTTGCTAACTTGCTCATTTGCTCATTTACTCATTTTAAAGATATGATGCATCAACCTGCATTCAGCAGCCCGAAAGCTACCAAACTCTTCAAAGCTATTTTCCAGACAGGACTTCTGGTGGGTACACTAGATCTTTCATCTGCTTTTATACACGCATGGTTTACTTCAGGTACTACTCTTGGCACATTGCTTCAGTTTGTAGCTAGTGGCCTGTTTGGCAAACAGGCTTTTTCCGGTGGTACGCCCATGATGGTGCTAGGCATGCTGTTTCATTACTGTATTGCCTACAGTTTTACAGCTATTTTCTTCTGGCTATATCCACGCCTTCCATTGTTGTCCCGTAACCGCTGGGTAAGCGGCATTCTGTATGGAATCGTGGTCTGGCTGGTGATGAATCTGCTAGTTCTGCCCCTGACCAATATTCCCAAAATTCCTTTTCATCTGTTCCATGCGGCTGTAAACATGGGTATTCTGATTGTTATGATAGGTATTCCGATTTCTTTACTGGCCCACAAACATTATACGCAGGTGCGTGTTAAAGGATAGAAGATTGTTTTTACAGCTCAGCACTTACGGGTATTTAGTATAGCGTATTTTGAATCAAAAAAACCAATAAATGGTTGTATAACCAACTGGTGAGTAAATACTTACAATCTATTATTTTTTTAATCTGAAACCTTTTACCCTATCACCCCAAAACCAAAAACTCTTTATCCTTATGAATTTACAAGAAGCCAAGGTATTTATTACTGGTGGAAGTTCGGGTATCGGGCTGGAAACAGCCAAGCAACTCGTACTGGCGGGAGCCAAAGTAGCCATTTGTGGACGTGACGAAACCCGACTGCATGATGCCGCTAAAGAAGCTGGAGCTTTTCCTATACACGGCGATGTAAGCAACGAAAGTGATGTCAAACGTATGGTGGCTACTGTTATCAAAGAATTAGGAGGCTATAATGTACTCATCAACAACGCAGCCTATGGCTATTTTTCTATGCTGACAGAGATGGACACAGAAAAGTTTACCGAACTCCTGACCACCAACGTAACTGGAGCCATGCTGACAGGCCGGGAAAGTGCCCAGCATTTTATCCAACAAAATTATGGAAATATTATCAACATCTCTTCTACCGCCGGACTGGCAGGCTTTGCCGCAGGCACAGCCTATGTGGCAACCAAATTTGCGTTGAAAGGAATGACCGAATGCTGGCGACACGAACTACGCCCACACAACATCCGTGTCATGCTCGTCAATCCCAGTGAAGTACAAACAAACTTTGTGGCCAACTCAGGCCGGGAAGCCAGACCCTACAACCCAACCAAACTGGAAGCCATCGAGATTGCCCATACCATTGTAAGCATGCTCCAGATGCACGACCGCGGCTTTATCACCGAAGCTACTGTCTGGGCTACCAATCCAAAAAACTAAAAGACTTAAAGTTGCTTATTGTACGGAAACTCAACCAAGGATTTTGAGAGCAAACCAACTAAGCCCCAACGGGGCGTAATAAGGTGAAGTGATCCTAAAATGCCTATTCAAGCCATGAAGGGGCGACATCCGTTAGCACAAGGTATAGCCCTGTGAACTGTGAACCTGTAAACCCTTATTCTTCGGGTGGTTCACGAGAGTCATTGACAGTTTTTTTCTTTCGTTTGTTGCCAAACCAGAACACATAAATGTTCAACATAGCTGCTACTACCAGCAACAGGGGAACCCACTGGTTTCCCTGTTGGTAAAAATCTACTCCAATGACAATCATCATCAAGGCTCCTAAAGCCTGCAATACTAAAATACTGTACTGGGAAAGATACCGCAATGTCAGATACGCCAGCAAATAAGGAAGTGAAACAAATATATATGCCCCACCAAGCAATTTACCTCCTTGCCATACATGACCTATACCTGCCACAAAAGGCAATAACATGTACATCAGAAAAAAAAACCGGGTTTGCTGAGGTGATAAAAACATTCGGCGTATACGAGGTGTCAGATATACTAGATACAAAAAAATACATATTTCAAGTTCTTAAAGTACTGTTTTTTCTTCAATTTGTCTGTTTTTTCCGAAAAAATAATTTTGGGTATTGAATCCCACTGAACTGTGACTAATTTTACCAACTATTTTTCAAATAAAAGCTGTGTGACAAATCTTATGCTACGAGTACAAAAGCTCCATGCCCATCAGATAAGATTCGCTGCTCATGCCTGTTGATTATTCCTTTCATTGTATAGACGAATTGATTGTATGGAAATTGCCAAAACCTACGACCCCACCCCGGTGGAAGACAAATGGTACCAGTACTGGCTGGACCACAAATTATTTGCCGCAAAACCCAATCCTGACAAAGAACCCTATTCCATTGTCATTCCTCCACCCAATGTCACAGGAGTGTTGCACATGGGACATATGTTGAACAATACCATTCAGGACATTTTGGTGCGGAAGGCTCGTATGGAAGGCAAAGAAGCCTGCTGGGTACCTGGCACCGATCATGCCTCTATTGCTACGGAAGCCAAAGTAGTACAGATGCTTCGTGAAAAAGGTATCAACAAAAAAGACCTGACCCGTGAACAATTTCTAGACTATGCCTGGCAATGGAAAGAAAAATATGGTGGCATCATTCTAGAACAACTCAAAAAACTTGGTGCCTCCTGCGACTGGGACCGTACCCGGTTTACGATGGAAGAAAGCCTCTACGATGCCGTGATGGATGTATTCATAGACCTCCACAACAAAGGCAACATTTATCGGGCTTATCGGATGGTAAACTGGGATCCGAAGGGAAAAACAGCCCTTTCAGATGAGGAAGTGATTTACAAAGAAGGCATTCCTTCCAAACTGTATTATATCCGGTACTCAATAGCCAACGGTACCGAGGCCGTCATTATTGCTACAACCCGTCCAGAAACCATTCTGGCCGACACCGCCATCTGTGTGAATCCCAACGATGAACGGTACAAACACCTGCATGGCAAAAAAGTCCTGATTCCATTCCTGAATCGTGAAATTCCAATAATTACCGACGAATATGTAACGATGGATTTTGGTACAGGCTGCCTGAAAGTTACGCCTGCCCACGACCTGAACGACTACGAACTAGGTATGAAACATGGCCTGGATGTGATTGATATTCTGAACGAAGATGGGACACTCAATGCCCGTTGTGGGGTAGAAAAATATATGGGCAAAGATCGGTTTGTGGTTCGCCGAGAAATAGCCCGTGACCTGGAAGCTGCAGGATACCTCGTTAAAATAGAAGACTACAAAAGCAACATAGGCTACTCCGAACGCAATGCCGATACAGTAGTAGAACCCCGCATTTCCATGCAGTGGTGGCTACGCATGCCCGAGCTAGCCAAACCTGCCCTGGACAATGTCATGAACGACACTATTCAGTTTCATCCAGCCCGTTTCAAAAACATGTACCGCAGTTGGATGGAAAATGTACACGACTGGTGTATCTCCCGCCAACTCTGGTGGGGACAACGCATCCCAGCCTGGTACGACGACAAAGGAAACTACGTAGTAGCCAAAACTCAGCAAGCTGCTACAGAAGCGTATGTAAAAAAATATGGTGCTTCTCCTACCACTCCTCTCACCCAAGACGAAGATGTACTGGACACCTGGTTTTCAGCCTGGCTCTGGCCAATTTCGGTATTTGATGGCTTCAAAAACCCCGACAACGAAGACATCAAGTACTTCTACCCAACCAACGACCTGGTCACAGCCCCTGAAATCATTTTCTTCTGGGTTGCTCGAATGATTATTTCTGGCTACGAATACCGACACGAAAAGCCATTCCGCAACGTCTACTTTACAGGCATTGTCCGGGATCAGTTTGGCCGCAAAATGTCCAAGCAACTCGGCAACTCACCCGATCCGCTGGAACTGATGAAAAAATACGGTGCCGATGGCGTACGAACAGGTATCTTGTTCAGCTCACAAGCTGGCAACGACCTCACATTCGATACACCTGTGCCCAAAAGTCAGAAACCAGAAGATGTAGCCGCCTTTCTGGCTGATTCGTCACTAGATCCATTGGCTTCCAATTTGTGTGAACAAGGAAGAAAATTCAATAATAAGATATGGAACGCCTTTCGGCTTATTAAAGGTTGGAATGTTTCTGCAGAAATAGCTGCTACAGAAGCCGACCAGACGGCCATTCTATGGTTTGAAGCTAAGTTTAACCAAGCATTGGTAACGTTGGAAGATCATTTCTCCAAATACCGTATCTCAGATGCCCTGTTAGTGGTCTATGACCTGGCTTGGACAGAGTTTTGTTCGTATTATCTGGAAATGATTAAACCAGAAGTAGAAACTCCCATCAGCGAAACAGTATATCAGACAACTGTACGTCTGTTTGACCAACTCCTGCGTGTATTGCATCCATTTATGCCATTTATTACAGAAGAACTTTGGCAACGCATTTCCGAACGTAAAGAAGGTGATAGTATCTGTATCGCAGCCTGGCCTAAAGCCAACACAACTGATGGAACACTCATTGAACAAGGAAGTCTAATACAAGACCTGATTTCTCAAATCCGTAATATCCGCAATAGCAGGGGTTTGTCACAATTTACGCCTCTGCCATTGGCTATACGCACGCCAAATGAAGCTGTTTATCAACGTTTTGGGTATCTCCTTCAAAAACTTGCGTATATTTCCGAACTGTCGTTTGTCACTGAAAAAGTAGAAGGTGCAACGGGCTTCATCGTTAAAACAGATGAGTTTTTCATCACACTCCCAGCCCAAGAAATAGACGTAGAAGCAGAAAAAGAAAAGATTCAAAAAGAACTGGATTATCAGAAAGGCTTCAGAGAGACGCAACTCAAAAAACTCAGTAACGAAAAGTTTGTAGCCAATGCCAAACCGGAAATAGTCGAAACTGAACGCAAGAAACTGGCTGATGCAGAAGCTAGAATTAAGGCTCTGGAAGACCAGTTGAAGAGTCTAAACCTTGATTAGTCTACACCTTGATCTATAGGATTAAAGAATGGCCTTGATTACCCGTTTTCCAATATAAACAATCAGAGTCATCCTTTAATCCTACTAATCAAGGTTCAGACAAAAACATGGTTCAGACACTTGATAAAGTCATTTTTCTGATTTATATTTACCTCATATCTGTAGAATAAATTTTAGAAAGATGTATGCGTCGGCAGCTATTGCGAATTATTTCTTAACCAAGGGAAAGGATGACAACAAGCCTCTTTCCCCCATGAAAATACAAAAACTGATCTATTTTGCCTACGGCTGGTACCTGGCCACCACCGATAAAAGGCTATTTAATGAAATGATAGAAGCTTGGCGGTATGGCCCTGTCATTCCGTCAGTCTATGAGGCGTTCCGGCATTATGGCAACAATCCGATTAGAGAGTTTATGCTAGACTTTGATACCCAGGAAGAAACCCATGTAGAAGATGAGATAACTCGGAAGATTCTGGATGTAGTGTGGTATGTATATTCCGATCTTTCAGCCACATCTCTCTCCAACCTGACCCACGAAAAAGGCACACCCTGGTACCGGATTTTTGAACAATATGGAAGCATTGCCAACATTCCCAGCAATAAAGACATTAACGAGGAATATATAAAAGAGTATTTCGTCCAGAAACTCAATTCTCTTGAAAACAAAACACCCCACTGACCTACTCGCCTTAAAGGAAGAACTCAAACAGGAAGAACAATCCAAATCCTTACTGGACTTGGACGATTCTCGTTCAGCCGAGGAAATTGCAGCCTATCAAAAAGCCGAACGAGAAATCAATATCGAACGTATCCGCATTGAAAACGACGGACTCCGCCAAAAGTTAGCCATTCAGAAAGAAGTCCACGATCTCGAAAAACAACGCCTCTTTCTTGAAAACCGCACCCGCGACCTAGAAAACGAAGGCCACCAACAAGATACCCAGGAACGTAAACGATACGCCAAACGCATCTTCTGGATGCTGTGCGTCTGGCTAAGCATCGTCCTGACTGCCATTCTGATCAGTGGCCTCACTGTGTTAGACTTCCACCTCAGCGACACCATCCTGATGGCCCTCATTGGCTCTACCACCGCCAACATAGCCGGATTTTTCTTTGCGGTAGTCAAATACCTTTTCCCCGAACGCACCAACCATTCACCAAAGGAAAAGTAGTAACTTGACAAGTAATTGGTTCTCCTGAGACAGAGGGTGAACACGTAGGCTCACCCCCTACAATATCCAAGTTTGAGTCTTAGATACTCAACCAGTATAATTTGATTTGTATCAATCATTTATCCGTCTCATCGCGGAGCTTTGCCTATTTCATCTTTCAGGTGCTGGCCCAGATAGTCGCACATATCGTCAATCGTACCTGCCATTTTCTCGTCACTAGTGGCGTTGCGGATGGTTTCTCCTAAGCCTTTGATAATCTCCAGACAAAACTGCTTCATCTCTATCACATCCATGTCCTTTGTCCAAAGGTCTATCTTCATCGTACCTTTGTGATAGGTATCCCAAACAGCCACTGAAATAGCCTTGGTATCATTGATACCCTCGTTGGGGTTATCGGTAGCATCCCATGTAATTCTTTCTGGTACGTTTTGCTTGTCCAGATCTACTGTAAAATGAATTTCTGATTTTTTCACGATGCGTTATGCTAAATAGTGAGTCAAATATCCTGCTTCAGATTCCGTTGACACGAAAGCAAAAGCCCATCTCTCTAAAGGAAAGGATAAAAAAGGTATCAGCCGTACCTTATTTCGACAAAAGTAGTAGAAATGTTTGACAAATTCTGTTTATCGTATTTACTTTAAGAACTTGTTTTTTATCTATACTCATACCCTAAAAAGCCTATTTTGATGGCTGTGGCATATAGTAAGTATCTGACAAACAAAAAATAATTGCTCATCTTGTCTACAAGTGGGCAACCTGTAACTTTTAACCTTGAAACTCACTCATGCCTTGTGTAGTCTTTCACACACAAAAAAACAGTCTCCTTATACCATATACATCATCTATCTCTTTTCACACCTTATGTACATGCAACACCACATCTATCTTATTGGGCTATGGATAGTCTTTTTTTTTAGTACCCTGGCAGGATATGCCATTGAAATGGATTCAACAGCCATTATACAAGCTAAAATAGATTCTATTGAACAGGCACTCAATTACCAACATGGCATTATTGAACTGGAAGGAGGTATCGGAAAGGTGACCATCCCTGCAGGATTTAAATACCTGAATCCCAAACAGGCCGAGTATGTGATCACAGATCTCTGGGGCAACCCTAAAGCTCCTTCCCTCGGCATGATTATACCTGAAAACATGGGGGTACTGGGTAAAGATAGCTGGGTATTTGAGATTCAGTATGACGAAATCGGGTATGTAGAAGACGATGATGCGGATGATATTGACTACGATCAGTTGCTAGAAGAACAGAAAAAAGAGACCCAAGAAGCCAATAAAAGCCGTATAGCTGAAGGATATCCGCCTATCGAAATGATAGGATGGGCAGCAACACCCTACTATGATTCGGAACGAAAAATTCTACATTGGGCCAAAGAAATCCGATTTGGCGACGAACAAGTGCATACACTCAATTACAATGTTCGTATTCTGGGTAGAAAAGGGGTACTCGTACTCAATGCAATTGCTTCGATGAATCAACTAGCCGAAGTCAACGCAAACATTCCCAAAGTGTTGCAGATCGTCCAATTCTCAGACGGCTATACATACGCAGACTTTGATCCGGGTGTAGATAAAATTGCCGCCTGGACTATTGGTGGACTGGTAGCAGGGAAGATCATTGCCAAAACAGGTTTTCTGGCTGGTCTACTTGTCTTTCTGGCTAAATTTATAAAAATCATTCTGCTTGCGGTAACAGGTGGGGTTACAGTGCTGTGGAAATGGCTGATTGGACGTAAAAAACAACCTGAAGAATCATTGGCAGCCAAGGTATCTGCCCACACCAAGTCTACAACCCAAACAAGCTCTTCTATGGATAGCACCTCTACCACTCAAACCATCCTGACAACAACCCATGAACAGGACTACACAAAGCTATTTCCTGACAGTCATCTTCCAGTAGAATCCTCCAAAGCAGAGGTTTTGTCTGCATTCACGGCTGTCACAGAAGTTTCTATCGAAGATTCTATCGAAGAAATAGATACAAATCCAGTAGATGCTACGCCTTCGCATACCACAGATTCATCTTCGTTTGGGTCTCCTGATCCTACGTCTTCAACAGATTCAACTTCTTCTGTAGATATGACTCCATCTAGTAGCAGTTCTGCCGACTTCTAACCAGATGTGATATCAGTTTGTATATTCTCAGGCAGCCACTTTCTGTCTGAGAATATACAAATTACACAAAATAGCCTATAAAAAGCCCTGAAGGGGCGAAATCCTATTTATAAAATCATCTCGGGTATCTCACCTTCTACAATCAGTTTACCTGCTGTAGCCTGTCGAATCTGTTCCACTGAAATACCTGGGGCACGTTCTAGCAGCTTGAAGCCACCTGTTGGTAGTACATCCAGCACAGCCAGTTCTGTCACAATTTTCTTTACACACCGCAGTCCTGTAATAGGCAATGTACATTGCGGCAGTAGTTTAGACTCTCCTGCTTTATTGACATGTTGCATAGCCACAATAATATGCTGGGCGGAAGCCACCAGATCCATCGCACCACCCATGCCCTTGACCATCTTGCCTGGAATTTTCCAGTTGGCAATGTCTCCATTTTCAGAGACTTCCATTGCTCCTAGGATAGTCAGGTCAATGTGTCCGCCGCGAATCATGGCAAAACTGGCCGCAGAATCAAATAAGGCGGCTCCGGCTACGGCTGTAATGGTTTGCTTGCCCGCATTAATCCAGTCGGGGTCTATGTCTTTCTCGGCCGGAAAAGGTCCCATACCCAGCAGACCGTTTTCAGACTGTAGCATCACGTGTATGTCTGGAGGCAAATAGTTGGCGACCAGCGTCGGGATGCCGATACCCAGATTGACGTACATACCATCTCTAACTTCTCTGGCAATCCGCTTGGCTATTCCGTTTTTATCTAGCATAAAACAAATTGAATGGTTGAATGGAATCAGAGCTAAATGGCTGAAGGCTGGAAGGTTCTTTGCTCGATGCGTTTTTCGTAATCTTTTCCCTGAAAAATCCGTTTAACGTACACGCCAGGCGTATGAATATGATTGGGATCTAGAGTACCTACGGGCACCAATTCTTCTACTTCGGCAATGGTAATTTTCCCAGCGGTGGCCATCATTGGATTGAAATTGCGTGCCGTTCCCCGAAAAATCAGGTTTCCGTCTGTATCTCCTTTCCAAGCTTTAACTATAGAAAAATCGGCTCGGAGCCAACGTTCCATCAGGTATAATTTGCCGTCAAATTCTCGTACTTCCTTGCCCTCTCCTACTTCCGTGCCAACACCTGCAGGTGTGAAAAAGGCTGGAATCCCTGCCCCTCCTGCCCGGATACGTTCGGCCAGTGTACCTTGTGGCAGCAACTCAACTTCTAGCTCGCCTGCCAGCAGTTGGCGTTCAAACTCTGCATTTTCACCTACATACGACGACGTCATTTTACGTACCTGCCTGGCTTTCAGCATCAATCCAATCCCAAAATCATCTACGCCTGCATTGTTAGAAATACACGTCAGATTTTTAACTCCCTTGCGTAACAAGGCAGCAATGCAATTTTCAGGAATGCCACACAATCCAAATCCTCCCAGCATCAGTACAGCTCCATCAAAAATATCTGCCACAGCAGCATCGGCATCTTTTACTACTTTATTGATCATACAAATAGGCTTTGAGGGTTGACTATCAGCTTCGAGCCTTGTGTTTGTTTACCTGTAGCTAAAAACTTACTGCTCAAAAATACAAATTGCTGGTTCTTTTGAAAGAAAAAATAGAAGTTTTATCTGGGGAGGACTTACGCAGTGCTAACAGATTACGCCCCTTCAGGTTCACAGGGCTGCACCCTGTGCTGATGGATTTCGCCTCTTCAGGGCTTGAAGTAGGCTATTTTGCGTGAGTTTTACTATCTATTAACCACACTATACTCAACTCTAAGCTATGAATGGCATTCAGAGTAGTAGGCATTGCCTACTTAGGATTTTGCGAAGAGAGAGCAGAATTGCATTACCTTCTTAACCACCTAATAGTTGGCGGGCGGTGAGGCTATCTTGATGCAGTTGGGCTTTAAGGGCTTCTACACCCAAAAACTTTTGTTCTTCACGAATTTTTTCTACAAAAGAAACCTGAATATCCTGTCCATAAATGTCGGCATTGAAATCAAAAATATTGACTTCAATCGTCTGATGTGTGCCATGTATGGTAGGTCGAATGCCAATGTTCATCATACCTCCATATACTTGCTTATTTACCTCTACCTGCACAACATACACCCCGTCGGCGGGTATCAATTTATAGGATTCAGACACATGAATGTTGGCTGTCGGATAGCCAATGGTACGCCCCAGCTGATTTCCTTTCACCACCACACCCGACAAGCCATAGGTTCGGCCTAGGTATTCGGCGGCGATGTGTACATTTCCCTCCAGTAAAGACTGTCGGATTTTGGATGAGCTGATTCCCACATGTTCTACGTCTTGTCGGGGAATTTCCTGTACCTCAAATCCATAACGGGACGCATTCTGAGACAAGTGTTCAAAACTTCCTTCCCGGTTTCGTCCAAACCGATGGTCATAGCCAATCACCAGCTTACGAGTACCGATTTTTTCTACCAACACCTGTTGAATAAACTGCTCGGAGCTAAGCTCAGAAAAGTCGCGGGTAAACGGAACAATCAACAAATGTTGAACCCCTTGTTTTTCAAGCAGGTCTATTTTTTCATCAATAGTAGAAAGCAGCTGTAAGTCTGTAGCTCCAGAAACTACGATGCGTGGATGTGGCCAGAATGTGATAACGACACTTTCACCACCTGTATCCTGACAAATTTCCCGCAACCGTGCCAGTATCTTCTGATGCCCCAGGTGTACGCCATCAAACGTACCACTGGTCACCACTGCATAGGGCAGTGGGGTAAACTCTGCTAATGTATGGTATATTTTCATGGCATGGGTGTCTTACAAAGGTAGATTCGGCTTTAGCCGAATGCAATGATTGTTTTTGCTAAATTCGGCTAAAGCCGAATCTACCTTTTTACTCAGGTCTATGTGCCTGTATACATTCTTCTATACTCAGGGCATTTTCCAGTCGAAATTCGCCAATCCGTGTCCGGCACAGTGCAGACATATACGCCCCCGACTGTAATGCCTTCCCAAAATCACGCACTAGGCTACGAATATATGTCCCCTTGCTACACACCACCCGAAATGAGACTTCTGGTAACTGAATAGCAGTAATCTCAAATGTTGTGATCTGTATGGTTCGAGGCTTAATTTCTACATCAGCATCTGTTTCTCCTTTACGAGCTTTTTGATACGCCCGTTTGCCATCAATTTTAATAGCCGAAAAAATAGGGGGCACCTGCTCAATCATTCCTACAAAAGTCTGGGCTTTTTCATAAATCAGTGTTTCAGTAATATGATCAGTTGGGTACTCGGCATCCACTTCCGTTTCTAGGTCAATCGAAGGAGTTGTTTTGCCTAGTACCAGTTTTCCAGTATATTCTTTTTCCTGGGCCTGGTATTGTTCAATTTCCTTGGTTTTCTTTTCGGTACATAGAATCAGCAAGCCAGTTGCCAGCGGGTCTAATGTACCTGCATGCCCAATTTTTTTGGCCCGGATGCCATATTTGAGCTTTTTCACCACATCAAAAGATGTCCACCGCAGCGGCTTATCAATCAGTAATACCTGTCCGGCGGGTGGTTGTATATCCTGCGTATCCATACTTGGTCATTGAAAAATGATAAGTTACCCCAATTCATTGTCACGCTAACCGACTTTTAATCAGAAGTGACAGAACCTGTAACATTGAAATCTTGCAATAGGCTAACCTACAATCCCACACCTGATTAGTCTACCATATTCAGGTTGACTCCCATCAGCAGGAGAACCAGCAAAACTCCTCCCAGCAAAATGCGGTAATACCCAAAGGCTTTGAAACCATATTTGGTTAGAAATCCGATAAAAAACTTAATAGCAGCCATAGCTACAACAAAAGCCACCACATTGCCAATCAGCAACAGGCCCCAGTTGTCTTGATGCGTTATCAGCAGTTCACGGTCGTCCCAAAGGCTTTTGGCAGTAGCTGCAAACATGGTAGGTACAGCCAAAAAAAACGAAAACTCAGCCGCTGTTTTGCGGGTCAGCTTTTGGGTCATACCTCCGATAATAGTAGCAGCCGAACGGCTCGTGCCAGGAATCATGGCCAATGCCTGAAACGTACCAATAATGATGGCGGTCAGGTAGCTGATTTCATCTTCTTCGGGTGTATGTGCTTCATTTTTAGCAAACCATTTGTCTACAAACACCAAAATAATTCCTCCCACCAGTAGTGTAATGGCAACGACCATCACATTTTCGAGCAGGGCATCAATTCTGGATTTTAGGAGCAATCCCAGAATACCTGTAGGCAAAAAGGCAGCAAAAAGTTTGAAATAGAAGTTTAGATCTTTAAAAAATCGTTTGAAATACAGCACCACCACAGACAAAATAGCTCCAAACTGGATAGCCACAATGAAGAGTTTGGTAAACTCATTAGACTCGATTCCAAAAAGAGCCGCCGTGATAATCATGTGGCCAGTAGACGAAACAGGTAAAAATTCGGTCAGTCCTTCCACAATGGCAAGGATGAGGGCATGTAAAAAGTTCATGAAATCGGGTACAAACCTGCATTAGAGATGGAACATAGGGTATAAAGAATGGTTAATAGCCAAAGAATTAGCGGATATGCTATCCACATAATCCTTTGACAATTAACCATTCCCATATTCTTCCGAAAAAGGAAATGGGCTATTGCTGGGGCTTCCGCAATACAGCAAAAAATTCCACCACAAATCCGCTTAACACGACAATCGGCCCAACAGTCATACCCAGCATACCAAAGCCAAATGGCTCTTTATCCATAGACATGATAAGAAATCCAATTAAAATGATTACGATACCAGCCAGCATGAGTACATAGTTTTGTTTGCCAAATGCCAATTTATCTTTGTTTTCCATATAGAGAATAGGTTATGTGTTTCTATTTAAATGTGTGTAATTGAAGAATGACCGAATGGTGTAAAGATGGCTATTATCGTACAATTAACCATCTGACGATCAGTCATTTATTTAATATAATTCATCCAGAGACATGTTCAGGTATTTATTCAACGCTCGGTACGAGCTACCCATACTAACCAGAATACCCAGACTACATAAGCCAGCAAAAAACAGATATAATGCACGGGTATCTTGTACTAAGGTAAACAATTCCAATACTATACTCACATAGTACAACAGTCCATATAAGGCTACAGAAGCAATTAACCCGCCTAGCAGGCCATACAGAACAGCCCGCCACAAAAATGGACGTTGGATAAATGCGGGTGTGGCTCCTACCAGTTGCATGCTGCGAATCAGAAACCGTTGTGAAAACATAGCCAGCCGCAAGGTGTTGTTAATCAGAATAAAAACAGCCACAAACAAAATCAGGGCAAAACCTAGTAGTATCCACGTAATTTTGTACATATTCCGATGGGCTTCTTCCACTTGTTCTCCAGGATAGCCAGCCTCAAATACACCTGAGATTTCTTCTATCTCTGCTTTGATCTGGGTCATAGTAGCCTTGCTGTACAGTTCTGGTTTAATATGAATCACAAAGGCATCGTGTAGTGGATTTTCGCCCAGTAAGGCCACAAAGTCTTCGTTCGTATCTTTCATCAGTTTGCGGGCTGCCTCGTCTTTAGAAACAAAACGGATCTGGTGAGCCTGTTCTTTGATTGCGATATATGGCTTTTTCACAATCTCCTGCCGGATTCTGACCACATCGGCAGGTACAATGTAGCGGTTCAGGTACACATACACCTCAATATTGTCTTTCATGGCTTCAGAGAGCCGCATGGCCTGCAAAGCCAATAATCCACCCAATCCCAGCACAAATAAGGCAAGGATAATACTGAAGATGACCGTCAGGTAAGGATAACTTCCGAAACGGCGGGATACACGATTATTTTTCAAAGAGAATAAACGGCTAAGTGACAGGACAGTACCTATCTATTGCTACAAAGGTAAAATTTACTGGGCATGAATTCAAATGGAATCAAAAAAAACAAAACCCCTCTGTATTTCTACACCAGGGGTTTGGGTACCGGAATCCGGACATATTTATTTTCTTTCATTCAGGATTGTCTGTAGAGAATCAATCAGGCTCTGGTCTGTAATCAGTACCTGTGCAATGGGTGTAGGTGTTGCTTGACTCAGATTCAGCTTGTAGAAGTTTTTTTCATAATACAGATACGTAATGTTTTCAGCAGGCATGTCCAGAAAGGTATACGGTTTATCAAAGCCCAGCAAGGCAATGCGTCCATTCTGATAATAATAATGCAGTTTAAGTTTTTCGTTGGTATTATCAATGACGTTAAGCCGGACATGTGCAGCGGGATTATTGCTGTATACAACAGATTTGCGTTGGACGGTTTCTGTTTCTCCTTTTTTGATAGGGACATCTTCTTGCAAGTCCTTTTTGCTCTCACTCTGGGGTATAGTCAGGGTTACAGGCTGACTGTCACCTGAGATATGCTTTTTAGAAGCGGAGCGTTTATGGGCAGCTGGAGTTGGAGCTACTGCAGGCGTTTTTTCGATGGTATTTCCTCGGGCATGTGGCTCCATTTCCTGGGCAACGGTCTGTATAGGTTCAGGTTCGGATAGAGCTACAGGAGCTAAAACTACGCCATTGGAAGCCGTTACTGCAGAGGTCGGTTCAGGTTGCCTATACTGTGCATATCCCCACCATCCTAATAATCCTACCAATGCCAGTCCTCCAATCACAATGCCGGCAGCACTGTTTCCATTCACTCCAGAAGCAGAAGAAGTGACATCAATCTGATTGAGGCGGCTTTTGAGTTGTTGTTTCCGATAGTCTTGTATGCCAGATACGATCTCCTGTTGGAGTAAAAACTCATTATACAGAAGCGGGTCCTGACTAACCAGGTGCTCAAAATCGGCTCTTTCGGCTGCAGACAGCTCATTGCGCAAATACGCCTCGATCCTTTCTGAATATTGATACTCCTTGTTCATGAGTAGTAGGGGACTATTAAGTTATATACAAACTGAAAATCTGTTGCTTTCTGTTTTATTAATCCATAAAATCACTGGCTTTGTACTTGGATTTTATTAGCTCGTCCAGCTCTTTTTTGCATTTATATTTTTTGGTCTTGGCAGTATCTGCATTTGCAAAGCCTAGTAGCTCTGCAATATCATGCATGGATAGGTTATCAAAATAGTAATACGTCAGAATCCGCCGGCATGTTTCTCCTAACTGACTGATGCACCGATTAATAACATCTATACGTTCCTGCTGATCAAAGTCCATTTCCTGTTCGGTATCTTTTTCTTCATTGCTCATACGACTCTTGCGTTCAAGCTCCTTGCGCCATAGATTCTGGCAGATACTATACAGGAAAGTACTTATTTTTGATGAAAGTGTTAAATTACCGCTAATTGCCTTTTGCCAGAATACGATCAGAGCCTCTTGATAGATGTCTTTCGCTTCTTCTTCAGTGCCATTATTATTGATGACCAGTTTAGTCATCATTTTAAAATTTTTCTTATAGAGGTAGTCTAACGCACTTTCATCGCCTTTCCTAATTTTTTCAAGGATTTCGCTATCCCTCATCGTAAAGCAATGCTAAGATTGATACTAAATAACAAAAAATAGTAACCTGTAAAATCAACCAGTCGAATGAAAGAAAAGGTTTGTGGTTTCATATACCTGTTTGGTCGAAATGATGTCTTGAAATTACAATTTTATAGGCAGAAATCCCAAAAAAGGCACTTTACCCCAATGTAATATTTGTCTGATGCCTGACAGATATTGTCCAAAAAAGCACCATTTAGTTGCATTATCTGAAACCGCATACAAGCCATTTTTTCTTTTTATGGTTACCTTAGTATGCAGCGTTGTCTCCTTTATTGTACGAATCAAGCTATTTAGCCAGTAAAATTGTATTTTTCTTTCGTTCCTTTTACCTATCAGTCTGCATATTTGGATAAAAAACGCATTTATTCAAACCTAGCAAGTTTTATACCATGACTTACTTATGGGAAACAATATCTAGCAATCGTATTCGTATCTTTGCTACATCGAATGTATATGCATGCAATTTTTCAGATACCTACAAAATTTATTGATAATGAACTATTTAACTAAGAGTATTTAAATTTTCATAAAAAAACCATTTTTTTTATGAAAAACAGCTTTTTCCGACTTTTTTTTGTGTAAGTGTGCTCTTAGCCTCTATACTTGCTTGTCGTAGCTCGGTAAAACCTTTGCTTATTTGTAGCCACAGAAGGCAACAAAAGTCAGCATTTTTTTTACAAATACAAACTCTTCTAACTGTGTAAATGAAAATAGATATGGGTAGTCAAAAACAAAAAGAACCGGAAGAGAAACTCTGCCGGTTCTTTAGTAATTATCCATAACCACCTATTTTATTTTCTTTAACTTCTTGAGAGACTTAGTTTTTGCTTAAACTGTTCTGGCTCATATCTACCAGTGTAATTTCTACACGACGATTCTTTTTCTTTTGCTCTTCATTGGCATTTTCATTGAGTGGCTCTGCCTGGCCATATCCTTTGGCCGCAGAACGTTGGGCTCCGATGCCTTTAGCCACCATATATTTTACAACAGCTTTGGCACGGTCGTCTGAGATAACCAGATTTCGTTCAGGTGTACCAGAATTATCGGTATGTCCAGCAATGCGTACGCCATACGTAGGATTCTTTTTCAGGAAGTCGTATACTTTGTCTAGTTCAGGTTTGGCATCTGCTTTCAGATCTGCTTTATCAGAGTCAAAATACACGATGTATACCTGATTAGGCTTTAACACGGTAGAAGCTGTAATAACCTCTTTGGGAGCATCTTTGCCACTGCTGGTTTTGGTATCCAGTGGTGCCATGGTATAGATGGTTTCATTACCCACTTTGGTTGCCTGCATCTTAGACTTGCTATAGTCATAGGTAGCCTCGGTAGCTTTCTCATTTTTAGTAGCAGCGACTACATCTGCTGGATCGGAGTAGACGGATTCAAGCAAAGCTCCTAGTGCAGCAGAATCTTCTGCTGTGACGATTTTACCCATCAGGGCATACACTGCATCGTTGTTCGACTTGGGCTTGTCTTTGTCTACATCCTGAAAAGCCTGTTTAACGGCAATCCCTTGGCCAACCATTTTACCATCTTTCATCACAGCTGTCAGGATGATTTCCTGGTACAGTTCATAGAAATAGTCTTGGTTGGGTACATAAATATTGACCAGGTATGGCTTGTATCCTTCTGCCTCAATGATCATGTCATATTGACGATTAGGCGGGAATATAATTAAATAGCTACCTGTTTTGGTATTTGGGTTATATACGCCTTTGATCACTTCATTGGTCACTTTGTCTACCACTTTGATCTGTGTTTTGACAGGTACAGCGGGTGTTCCGGCCAGGATACGTCCTTTCATCATCGTCAGGGCTACTACACCTAGTTCTTCAGGAATACCCAGGAAGTAAATGTCTCCACCACCTTTGCCACCCGGACGGTCAGAAGAGAAGTATCCTTTTTTTCCATCGGCAGAGAGGGAAAAAAAGCCATCATTGTACACAGAGTTGATGGGGCTACCCAAGTTGACGGGTGTTGTCCATTTTCCTTTTTCGTTTACTGTTTTAAAAATATCGTCTCCACCCATGGAATTAGTTCCATCACTGGTAAAATATAGGGTCTTTTTGTCGGGGTGAATAAATGGAGCTTCTTCGTCGTATTTGGAGTTGACCGTAGGGCCGAGGTTGATAGGGGCACCCCAGCTTCCATCAGGTTGTTTTTCAGCCTTGTAAATATCCATTCCACCAAGTCCACCGGGACGGTTACTGGCAAAGTACACTACTTTTTCATCAGGCGTAAAGCTGGCACTGTTTTCCATATAGGTCGAGTTTACTTCTCTACCCAGTTTGGAAGGCACCGCCCATTTGTCACCTTGCAGCATAGAAGAATAAATATCTCCGTTGTTGCCTCCACTGCCTACGTATATGAGCATCTTTTGCCCATCTGGAGACATCCCTACCGAACCAATATTACTTTTTACACCACCCACTGCTGGAGCTACAATGCCTGCACTTTGTGGGGTACTCCACTGGCTTCCAGTTTTGTGGACAATCATTACATCTTCGTATTCTTTCGCAGCTGTAGTAGCAGTAGTCGTTGTATTTTTTTTCACGGCTGTGTAGGCCAGTGTTGTTTCATCGGCAGAGATAACGGCCCCATATTCAGTAGCGGGTGTATTAATAGCATCCATGCTCTGTACAAACACCTCTTCTGGCTTGCTCATCAGGGCTTTGGCGATGGTACATTGTGAGACTAGTTTGGCAGCATCCGCAGCCATTTCCACATTACTGGTTGTCTGGCGGAAGTTATTCAGGGCTGCTACAGCCTCCTCAAACTTTCCTCCAAGGTGCAGGGATTTTCCATACCAGTAGTATACTTTGTCTGGCACATCTTTACTTTTACTTTCAATAGCTGACTTCAGATAGGGCGTGGCTTTTTGGGCCTCATTGATCTGGGTATAGCATATTCCAATGGCATAATGATTAGCTGGATCGTTGGGTTTAGCCTTGTCCAGTTCCAAATAAATAGGCAATGCCTGTTTATAATCTTTACTAGCCAGCAAAGCATCTGCCCGCTGAATTTTTTTCTCCAGATCAGATTGTGCCTGAGCCAGAAAGGTAATCAGAAATGCTCCAATCGAGAGCATCATAGATAGAAGATGGCGGTGTTTCTTATTCATAGTATTTTCAAAGTTCCAATGCTAAAGAGTTGACACAGATTTACAAAAGGGATAAGACACTGACCACACTGGATAGCCTGGGTTTGAGCAGTCACTTGCATCATTATGATGCCGCACTGCCTGACTCAAACCCTGCACCCTCACTTCTTTTTCATCCTGTTTAACACTTCCTTTATCCTGTGTAACACGTATTTTGTCGAATACCTGTGCAATATTAAGGGATTAATATGCGTGGTGCTGGTCACAATCGGGCAATTCTCTGCATAGCTAAGGTTTGGGCTTTTTTTGCAGAAAATCCAATCTCTCTACCGCAAAAACGCCTGTAAAAGACCACATTTGGACAGAAAACAAATGTAAGAGAGAGGATGCTTTTAGAAGGTTATCCTACAATTCAGGTGAGAAACTTCCCAGTTGATACAAAACAGTAGCATCGGCTCGGTGGTGAGAACCGGATTTGTTTTATCGAAAAAGTTGTAAGAGAGGCTTTTTTTTTTCTTAATATTGCAAATATAAACATCACGCCCTTCCCTGCTGGAACATTGAAATTGTTTTATTCGTTGTAGAAAAGACCACCATAGCCGTACGTAGTATGAAACATTCTGTAATCTTGTTGCTTGCAAGCCTTCTTTCCTTTAATCATCTATCTGCACAGATACAAACACCTGTTACCTGGCAGTATCGGGCTTCAGCGAAAGAAGTAAAAGCTGGCGAAACCATTGATTTAATCTTCCAGGCAGACATTCAGGCGGACTGGTACCTGTACTCTTCTGACTTTAATCCGGATTTAGGACCTCAGGTAACTACTTTTGCCTTTACCCCCAGTGATGCCTTTCAGCTGGTAGGTAAAATTAAGCCTATTCATGCCAAGAAAAAATATGACCCTCTATGGGAAGGCGAATATACCTATTTTGTAGATAAAGCTGAATTTCGACAAACGATCAAAGTATTAAAGACGGTTCCGTCTATTACAGGAAGTATCTCCTATCAGACCTGTAGCGAATCAGAAGGCAAATGTATTCCAGGCGAAGAAGAATTTACTTTTTCTACGATTACAGCCAAAGGAGTGGCTCAGGCTGTGCCCACCACTACCCCTGCTACTACGCCTTCAACCACAACCACCACTCCTATTCAATCGGGTACGGATGTATCTCAGGCAAGTACAGATACTTCGGCTCAGCAGGCAGTAGCAGCAGCTACACCTGGGGTTTCTACCAAACCTGAATCACCCAAAACAACGGTTCAGTCTGACACAAAGGTTTCAGGGGCAGCTGTATCAGGGGCATCTAAAGAAGAAGAAGAAGAGTCGCTAGGTGGTTTTCTGCTGTTGGCTTTCTTTTCTGGTTTTATAGCCTTAGCCATGCCTTGTGTGTATCCGTTGATCCCGATGACAGTTTCGTTTTTTACTGGACAAGGTGGTTCACGCAAAAAAGGTATTACCAATGCGGTTGTCTATGGTTTTTCGATCATTATTATCTATACCCTGATTGGTACAATTACTTCTCTACTTTTTGGGAGTGCCATGCCATATGAGCTGAGTTCAGGATGGGTGCTAAACATCATTTTCTTTGTCGTATTGGTTGTATTTGGCTTATCATTTCTGGGGTTGTTTGAGATTGTGTTGCCTAGCTCACTGGTCAACAGGGTTGATAAAGAAGCTGATAAAGGAGGTTTTTATGGCATCTTCTTTATGGCTTTTACACTGGCTATTGTGTCTTTTTCATGTACAGGTCCTATTGCAGGTAGTTTATTGGTATTGGCATCCAAAGGAATCAGCCTCAAGGCTACGCTGGGTATGATAGCCTATTCATCCGCATTTGCTATCCCCTTTACCTTATTTGCTATTTTCCCAGCTTGGCTTAAAAATATGCCTAAGTCTGGCGGCTGGATGAACACAATTAAAGTATTTCTGGGATTTCTGGAACTGGCCCTGGCCTTTAAATTTCTGAGTAATGTAGATCTTGCCTATCATTGGGGTATATTGGACAGAGATGTGTTTTTATCTATCTGGATTGCCGTTTTTGCAGCACTGGGTCTATACCTGATGGGTGTGATTACGCTGCCACACGACAGCAAGCCAGAACGGATAGCCATTCCTCGTCTGTTGATGGCAATGCTGGTCTGGGCACTAGTTGTCTATCTGATTCCAGGTTTGTTTGGTGCTCCTTTAAAACCCTTGGCTGGCTTGCTGCCGCCACAAACCACACAGGATTTTTCTCTGCAACCGACAGCCGCTGCGCCTGTTCCTACAGATGGTTTCCCTACCAACCGGAAATATGCTGATTTTCTAAAACTGCCTCATAACCTGTCTGGCTTTTTTGACCTAGAGGAAGGATTGGCCTACGCCAAAAAAGTAAACAAACCTGTAATGATTGACTTTACAGGACATAGTTGTGCCAACTGCCGGAAGATGGAAGAATACGTATGGTCTGACCCACAGGTACTTAAACGCCTGTCTACTGATTATGTACTCATCTCTCTATATGTGGACGACAAAACCAGTTTACCTGAAAATGAATGGATTACAGGTGTAGATGGCAAAACAAAGAAAACCATTGGAGCCAAAAATTTCGAATACGAAATCAATCGTTTCAATTCCAATGCTCAACCATTGTATGTATTACTGGATGTACATGGAAACCCTCTGCCTATTCCAACTCAAGCGGCCAACTACAATGTGGATGAATTTGTAAAGTTCTTAGACAACGGTCTGGATACATTCCGGAAAAGTACGCCTGTGGCTGTTGATGGTTCGGTAGATACGGTGTTGAAGGAAGGCAAGGAGTAACTGAAGTTATATTTGGTTGTGTGTCAAAATATATGATGGCAAAAAAAAGCTATTTCTTGTCGTAAATCCACTTTTTATCCCTGTGTGGTTATTGAACTCAAAGAAATAAAGCTTACATATAATCATCTGATAGTCAGCAAACAAAGCTCTTCATATATTTTGACACACAACCCAGAAAGTTAAAATAAATGGCCTAAACCTTGATTGGTAGAATCAGGGCTTGTTCATAAAAAATATAGGTATTTATTCACGTCATTGCGAGCTTGCCAAGCAATGACGGACTGTTTTTAAATTTGTCCAATGCTTTGAACTAATAATTTTTGGCTGTGTTTCAAAATGTATGATAGATTTTCAGTCTGACTATCAGTAGCTTATGTGTGTAATTATTTTTTTGTCTTCCCGCAGGGATCTTCGCGCAAATACAGCGGCCGTCGTCTGTGTGCGA
>JACCDR010236816.1_pt1 | contig 102146 bp, 72 predicted proteins | sample 7446431 | NCBI WGS metagenome assembly JACCDR01 (sample SAMN15323443, study PRJNA562643) | freshwater metagenome | isolation source: river surface water | place: USA:Blue River Watershed | collected 2017-08-17
ACTTGCATCTTTGTCTCCTCAGGCATAAACAAGAATGGTGCTGTGTTCCTTGGTTCTGAGCTTTGTAAGGCACGCGGAACTATTGCTTATAAGGCAGTAGATATCGAGCATGACGAGAGAGCAATCATTGGTCAGATTATGGCCAGCGCTTATATGAAGCGTGACGGCTCATTACTTGATCCTGCGCATCTACTAGAAACTTCTTCTTTAAATGATCTTGATATGATGGACATGGACATTGCTGCTTCATGCATCATTCACAAGGCAAGATTCCCTGAAATTGCTGAACAGATTCTAAACGGTGAGTGGATGGTTTCGATGGAAGCCTACTTCCGCGACTATGACGTTAAGGTGGGTGATCTAATTATCCCACGTGAGCAAGCCACTGAGCTTGGATATGATAAGCTTATTGGAACTGTAGTCAAGTTGAAGAATGGGGATAAGGAGCTGGGATACCACCTTGTAGGCCGTGTTCTCCGTGACATTACCTTCTCTGGTGTAGGAATCGTAAAGAACCCAGCAAATGAACGCTCGATTATTATGGAAGCCGCTGCAGTAAGAGACTTCTGTGAACTCAACAAGGAGACGGCTGCAATCGTGAACCTCGCTGATATCAACACTGTCTTTACACCAGTTCGTGCAAATGCTGATTCCGATATTACTGAGATTGTTCGTAAGGTAATTCGTGAAGAGCTACTAAATGTTCTACCTCCAAAGGAGGCAGCCGGTCTGGTTCCTGGGGATATGCGTCCAGGTACTTGCGTCCACTATAAGAAGGAAGTTGTGAATCTACCAGCTCCTTCACTAGATGAGCCAGCTACAGACCTAAGTCAGTACCCACTATTTTCACCTCCCGGCGGAGTAGATTCAAATCCACCTGGTACCGAGATTAGCAAGCAGCACCACTGTAATCTATTTGATATTGAGTGCTCTTCTCGCCCTGGCGATGCTACAGCCCCCGCTTGTTGGAGAAATGTTTTTGCTACAACAATGAAGGATGAACTTTCTAATTATGAAGAGATCGTAAGATCTATTAGAAATAGCAATGGGAATCTGGTGAAGTTGCAGCATCTCATTGATGAGGCGAGGAAGTTCAAGCAGTAAGAGGTTGGAGTAAACAGGTCAGGTAGATAGAGTCAGAAGAGGCGCTGAAAATATCTTAACAGCATTAATCGGAATCGGCCAAAAAGATTGAGTAGAGTTAACAAACTAACAACCACTAGGAGGCAGTGATGTCGAGAGACCACTACAAGGGCACCCGCAAGAGTAGGGTAGTCCTCCTCGATGCAGACGGAGATTTGGAAGCACTAGGAAAGGGTGGGGTCCCTGTTATCCTCACCGGAACAACCACCATGACCACTGGTCGTGCTGTTGTTTCTGGTACGGGTATTAAGACCACCAGCGGCGTTATTGCAACCCCGCACCATGGCGGACCTACCAGCCTTAACTATGCTGCTTTCAACGGTTACGTAATTATCTCCGGTTCTGGCTCGGGTCAGATTACTTACCAGATCGTAGTCTAAAAAGCTAATTAAGGAGAATATAATGGTTCTTACAAAGGAAGAATTCCAGGCAATGTTGAAGGACGCCGTTAAGGGTACCTTTGATGGCCTGTCTGAAGAGTCCCGCGCGGACAAACTTAATCAGCTTGTTGTGGCTGCCGAGTCGACCATCACCGACCTTAACAAGGTTGTTGAGGATAAGGAAGCCGAGCTGGCTAAGGCCGAGGGCGAGAAGAAGGCATTGAGCGAGCAGGTAGAGGAGCTAGTTGCAAAGAATAAGCAGCTTGAGGAGCAGCTTGCTGCTCGTGAGGCCGAGCTTAAGGATGCATCTGAGAAGCATGCTTCTGCTGAGCAGCGCGCCACTGCCGCTGAGACTGTACTTGCTGAGCAGGCTGCTGCCCGCACCCTTGAGGCGCGTGTTGCTGAGCTTGCCGCAGCTAAGGTTCTGAAGTCTGGCGAGAAGCTAGAAGGTCAGAAGACAAAGATTGCATCGATGTCCGACGAGGAGTTTGCTGCTTATCGCGATGAGCTTGTTGATGTTCGCGCTGAGGTAGAGGCTCTTCTTAAGGATACCGCTGGTGAAGCAGTAACCGAAGAGGAAGTGGTTGTTGAGGTAGCTCCTCCGGATATTAACAAGGAAGAAGCTGCAGCAGCTGGTGCATTGGATATTGAGTCTGTAGAAACATCAACCAAGAGCAAGTATGCAGACTTTTCTGTTGCGCTTGCTAAGAGAATGCGCAACGAATAATTTAGGAGAAACTAAAAATGACATTTCTAGTTAGACACCCAATGGTAGAGAACCAGTTCTGCACCTTCAACGAGAGCAGCACCGAGGCTAACTCGGCTCCTGTTCCTGCAGGTCGCCTGGTTCGTATTGTAGGCGAGACCTCAGACGGTCGCGCCAAGGTAGATGTTGTATCTGATATTTCTGCTCAGCCAACCGTTCTCGGATGGTTGATGCAGAAGGTTAAGCTTGAGTCGACCGAGATGCCTCCTGGCTTCCGTTTCCGCAGCGACATGGGTTCGTCCGATGCTTTCCTTGGCGATCCAGTTGCTGTTGCAATGGGTCCAGGCGCTGTATATGAGACCGACCAGTATGTAGACGAGGGCGCTGACGGTATTGCCGCTGGTACCCTTCTATATTGTGATGATGATGGCAAGCTATCTGACACGAACGCTGATAGCGCCGCGTCGGCCGCTGCTGTTGCCATGAATGGCGTAACCGCCGCTGAGGCAGCTGCTGGTAAGCTGCTTATGATCAAGGCCCTAATCTAATATTCGTTTTTACGAATAAGGAGAGAATAACATGAGTGATATGAAGCTCGAAGAGATGCAGCAGCTGTTTAAGGCAACAGCTTCCTGCCATGAGACTGAGGCCGGTCGCGCGGCGTTTAAGGAGTTTGCGGCGGCACTTACTACGCCTATTCTGCAGGAGATTAGACTTAAGTCTGTTGTTCGTCAGCTATTCGCTGAGGAGAAGCTAGGCCCTGGTGCCCAGGCTGTCTATCCAGTTGCTGATGACTTCGACGTACCAGTCTGGGTACTTCCTGGTCTTGGTTATGCGGCACAGAACTTCATCGAAGGCGTAGGCGAGGACGTATACGTTCCAACCTTCACCATCGATTCTTCTGCCCAGTGGAAGCTAACCTATGCTCGTGACGGTCGCGTTGATATTGCTACGCGCGCTGCCAAGAACGTAGCTCGCGCTGTCGCTGAGTATGAGGAGGAGTCGGGTTGGCGCGTACTAATTCCAGCCGGTACCACTGACTTTTCGGGTCAGGGTCTACTATCTGCTCGTTCGGCCCCTATCTTTGAGGTTGACGCTGCTGCCCCAGGCGCAGGTTACCTCTCGAAGGAGCTTATCAACAAGATGATGGTAGGTATGGTACGTAACGACCGCCAGCTAACCGACCTATGGGTCTCCCCAGAGGACGCTGCTGATATTCGTGAGTGGACTGACACTGATATTGACCCAGTTACCCGTCGCGAGATTTTCACCGCCGCTGGTATGGGCCGTATCTGGAACGTCCAGATCACCGAGTTGAAGCACCTCGGCGCTGTTGGTAAGTTCAACATCAATGACCAGACCTCGTCCTATGGTATTTTCAAGGATAGCGCTGGCTCGTTCAATAACTACTCCCTAACCAACGCCAACGTTGTTGACGCGAATGGTCAGGTTACGACTGCAGGTGAGACTCAGATTTGGGGCTTTGACCGTACGGTTAACGACTCGCTCGTTATGCCTATCCGTCAGGAGTTCCAGGTATTTGATGATCCTACCCTACATCGTAAGCAGCAGCAGGGTATCTACGGTTGGGAGGAGATCGGCTTTGCCGTCCTCGACAGCCGTATGCTCAGCATGGGTGTAATCGATCGTAGCCTCTAAGCTAGCAAACTGAAATCCAAATTAGGGGAAGGGAAAAGTTGTCTTCTCCCTTCCCCTTTTTTCTATGGTTTATAGTAAACCTTATTTACATTTTATGAGAAAATTCTTATAATTAAAGGGCAGTAATCTATGCTTAAAGGTCATGTAGTAAACAATTCAAGTAAGTCCAGACATATATTCAAAAAGACTGTATATCCTGGCCAAAAAGTTCCACTCGATTATATTTATCAGGTAGTCTCATCAAAGGTTGGAGACGATGTCAGTTTTGTAGATTGGCTACGAAGCTCACTACCTCCTGGATGGGAAATTGATGTAGAGGAGGATTTCGAGGTTCCTCTAGATCCTGCTAATGTTAGTGTCGAGGACGTACGTGCTGCAGCAGAGATAGAAGATGACGAAAGGGAGAGTCTAGAGTACGCTCCTATGAAAGTTATCGATAAGCTGTCTGCGCGTGACGTTTATAACCTTAGAATCAAAGATAACCCTAAGCGGGTTATTAAGCAGATTACCAGTGTACATAAGCTGAGACGCGCACTCACTATGTGTCGTAACGATTCTCGCAAGAGTATGCTGGCTACAATAATCCGCCATAGAATCAAAGAGCTAGTTGGGTAACCCATGAGCTTTTTGGTTCAGTTTCTATTGTGCGTGGTTGTAGTAGAAGCTCTATCAGAACTTATCGTTAAGTCTGGTATCTTATCAAAGCCAAGAGAATTTGTCAAGCAGCAAAGTGAGTTCGTTAAAGAACTTATATCCTGTGGTTACTGCACCTCTGTCTGGGTGTCTATTATACCAGCTATATATCTAGTGACCCAGGTGAATATAAATCCTCTTGCTGCTTTTCTAATTATTTGGTTTAGTTTGCATCGTTTAGCTAATTACCTACATAACATAAACGATAAGCATTTCGATAAGTTCTATTCGAAAGATTTAGGAGTTAAAGATGGTTGATTTAGATATTCACTCAGATGTAGTTCCCGTAAGTGAGTGGCACGATCCTGTGAAGATTAAGCCTGAAGATTTCGAAGCTCTTCGAGAAATTCAGGTCTATGTAGACGCATTGAATAAGTATCGTCAAGAAATGGGTCGTATGTTTCAAGCATTAAACAATCTAAAGGATCAGGCCAACGAGACAGAAATTGGCCTAGCTAGTAAACGTAGAGCCCTTTCTGCCAAGTACAACCTAGAGACTTTAGGGGAAGGCCAATGGGCTGTTGATTTTGAGAAGAAGGAATTTGTACGCCTATCTCCTCAGTCACCTGTAATTCCATAACAAGCAGTACAGTAAAAGGAGAACACAATGGCTTCAGCTTGGTACAACAAGGGCAAGCACCAGGTACTGTCCGGGACGATCAATCTCACCAGCGACACTATCAAGGTACTGCTTGTAACTTCGTCTTACAGCTTTAATCCCGATCATAACTTTGCATCTGATGTAAGCTCAAACGAGATCTCAGTCACCAACTATACAGGTGGATTTGCGGGTGCTGGTCGTAAGACCCTTGCCTCGAAATCCATCACTGAGGATGATACCAATGACCTGGCCTACTTTGATGCAGCCGACGTTACGTGGACTGCTCTAGGTTCTGGTGCCACCATTGGTGGAGCTATTCTTCTCAAGGAAGTTACTAACGATGGCGCAAGTCCACTAATTGCATTCATGGACTTGACTGATACAGCCACCAACGGTGGTGATATTACGATTGCTTGGAACGCTAGCGGCATCCTGACACTGACCTAAAATCATATACAATTCAGGACTCTACTTAAGGGCAGGCGTACTCGGTATGTCCTGCCCTCTTTTTTATCACGAGAGGTTAATACGTGGCTACCAGACTAAAGACAGTTGAATATGCTTTTGATACCACAACATCTGGTATTCCTGCAACCACTCGCCATGAAATGGCGACTAAGACTATTACGATTTCTGAGACCAACTCTCGTACGTTTAGAGCTGCTTATGTAGAGATTACATTTATGGATAACACTACCACTGCAACGTCTTTAACGCAGTGGGTAATTGGATTAAAGCTTGGAGCGGCGTCTTTTAGTGATCAGACCACAACGCAGACAATGACTAATACCGGCGAACATCAGGGAGTTAAACTGATGTCCGCTGATTTTTCATCTTATTTCACTACAAATTTCGGCTCTGGTAGTACACAAACTTGTCAGGTGGCTGTAAACATATCAACATTACCTATCATTAACATAACGGCAAAGTTGATAATCACTTATGAATTCGAAGATACCACAAATGATACTCGAACATGTACAGCTCGAATACCTTTAGAATCTCCAACAGCTGTACTGACTGCATCTCTAGCTAGTATAGGTTCTAACCAAATACCTACTCTTACTGGTCCTGGCGGATTTTTACCAGAATCCAATGTCTCAATCAAAGATCTCTGGTTTGAGATTGAAGGTAACGAGTCTAATACAGCTACAACAGACTTCCAACTTGCAATGGCTCTAGACTCTGAAGTTGAGGTTTTAAACGGACTTCATGAGCAGGCCTTGCAGTCTGCAAGATGGGTAAAGCATATTTGGCGTCGCACAGATATGACGACGACGTCTGGTCATGATTTCAAGATGAGATCTACGGTAGCTAGTAGACTAGCTTTAGCTACTGTCACATTATATGTAACTTACACATACACACATAGTACAACTACTACAGTATTAAATAGCCTTATACTAGGTTATGATATTACTGGTCCACTTGGAAACGGCGCGACTGATCTTCATAGGTTTAAGAGATCTATAACAATCGCTGAACCAGGACCTATTACATTAAAGCAAAGCGCCTTACGTGTGAATTATAGTATGGGTGCAACCAATACCTTTAGCATAAGGGTAGGTCCGCAGGTTGCTAGAGCTTATGTACAAACAGCAGGAACCCTAACTTGCGGTCAGCACACATTTCAACATAGGTTTGATTCTGGGGCCACTACAGGCTCTGGGTTTGTTCTAAGTCGTGGAGCAAACACAATTCAGGTTGAAGTTTGGGCGAACTCCGCTGCTACAGCTACAAATGTGTCCGGCTATTTCCTTCTAAACTACCATAGCGGAAAATCTGATATTGGTGCCGATGCTCATAACCATTCAGTATCATTTCCTCTATTTGCTACTTCTGCAGCAGGAACCAATCTTTCTCAGGGTAGCTTAACAACACCTTCTATTCCAGAAAATAACTACGATTTAAGAGCTGTAAGTTATTGTATGGGTATAACATCTCCTGGCAGTACCTCAATTATTCTAGATGCTGAGGTGAATGGCTCCGACGGCCTAGTAAATGGTTGGGTTACCTTGGGTAGTGATACTGCCACCCAGGATGGTGAGATTGGTTATGGGGAATCTTGGGTACGTGCCAGGGACATGTTTTATCAGTATCCAAACCATCCAGATGCTGCCAACAGAATGGATATTGAACTTGCTAGAGGATACCGTATATTTACTAGTGCCTCTACACACAAGAGTCTAGCTGTATGGATCACTTACCACGCTATGACCTATGCAATTTCTGGAACTATTTCTAACTATTCAGGAGCCACGGTTTCTGGACTAACAGTTAAAGTTTACGATCCATTTGATGTATATCATGGATCAACAACCACATCATCTAGTGGAACGTATACTTATACGGTATATGACCAGATTCCTGGATACGTAACTCTTTGCCGAGTGAGTCCAACTCTAATGGGTAGGTCGGACACAATCACTCCTGTATAAAGGATAGTATGGCAATAAGGGTAAGCCCAGCTATTGAGTATGCGTTTGACACAAGGATCACTCCGATCACTTGTAGTGGGAGTCTCTATACTTCACAGAGATATGAATCCCCAGCTATAACTGTATACTATCCAGAAAGTACTAACCGCACCTTCCTATCCTCCCACCTTGAATTTACCACACGTGATAACGTAACAACAGCTGCATCTGTTGTTGGAATTAGAATGGGTCTAAAGGTAGGATCAGGATTTGGTGTTGACGTTAGGAAGAGTGTTGTCTCAGGCTATGGTGGTGCGTTCTCCATTCAATCAATGGCTGGCGACGGATATGTAGAGTTTGTTGCAGCACAGACGGTTGTTGATGGGGATGTTGCTGTAGGACTATCCACAACAAATGCTGACCATCTTTTAAATACCATCAATTATGGTATTGCTATGTATTTGAATGATCAGGTCAGTGTTATTGAAAACTCTAATATTGCATCATACACGACTACCTATAAAGTAGGAGATGTGTTTAGAATTCAGAGAACAGGTACGACCATTCGGTATTACAAAAATGGTGACTTGATGTATACATCTGGTGTATCTTCCTCAGGATCACTCTTTGTAGACACCACTGTGTATGATTACACAAGAGCAGCTAACATCAGGTTCTATCCTGCGGGAGTGGAGACGACTCTAACTTGGACTGGCTTGGTAAACGTTACTACTTCTGCTGCTTCTGGTTGGATGGATCAGGATGCTATTTTTACATCAGCCAATACCGGGGATCACACTGCTGATAAATGGATAGTTGATGTAACACGGATTATGAATACTACCTACTCTGGTACTTCATGTCCAGCTCAGGCTGCGTTTACAATGTCAATGTCTCCTGATGGTTCTGTAACGAATATTACGTGCAAGCTAGTATCTACATATTCTTATGAAGATTCTGCGCAGAACATCTTCCTAAAGACTATTAGAATTCCTATTCAGTCACACCATACAACGTTAACTACTTCCCATGTAGAGGTAGGAACTACCGGTGGTGCTGCAGGAACTGATGTTCCTTCTGGTCAGATTCCAGCACTAAATTTCTTCCTACCGGAAGCTGGTAAGACAATTAGGCAGGCATTCCTTGATTTATATGCCAATGAGGCTACAGCTCTTAATACAACAGACTTCACACCTTATATTAAAATTGATTCCTCCAGTGAAGTAGCTCGCGCCACTTTGGAGCAGGCTCTAGGTACGAACAACACCTGGAGAGACATCTACATATATGACACCGGAACGTATTCTCTTAATACCACACATACTCTGTCTGCCCGCGCTGATTTAACTGCGCGCCTCAGTCAGTTTGGTGCGTCACTAAATGTGACTTATGAGTATAACAAGAATCTGACAGTTGCCAGTGGTCTTGTTATGTGTGAAGCGTTGGTCCCTCTTACTGTAGGTGATACTGATCGTAGGTTGGCAAACGAGGCGAACATTTTGGCAGGCCAAACAGCAGATGCTGAGTGGATTACTGCTTATTTTGATATCTCAGAATCTAACCCAACTATTGCACAATCTGCAGCTTTTCTATGGATTGATGTCTCATCTAACGGAGCATCTCCCAGAGTTTGGGTAGGTACTCAAGCAGAGCGCACACTTTCAGGATTTACCTCTGGACAGGGACAAACACCTACGTTTATTCGAGGTGATATTAGTACAGGACACTGGACTGTTTCGCAAGGAACTAATGTGCTGCCTGTTAAATCATGGGCAAACTTACCTCGTTGTGCCATTTCTGGATACGCAATAGTTAACTATGTTAGTAGTGTTCCCACATCTGGACCTCACACAGTTACTATGCCAAGGTCTAAGATAGTAGCTTCTACTTCTGACTCATCTACAACAAGAACGATTACGAATGAGCCTATTGCCTGTACGGTTAGTGGTACGACCTACAAGGTAGTTTCTGTTCTAGGTGAAATTCATATGAGGGCGACGAATTTTATTCTTTCAACCTTTATGGGTCGCCTATCAGCTGGTGAGTTTATGGGTGCTGGCTGGATGCCAGCCTGTGCTTCTTATGACATCAACTCTGGTGGTTCTGAAAGAATCATGAGAATTGGTTATGTACCCATGACTAGAAGCTTTAACTCCTGCAACCATGAGACTGGAAAGATGAGTATTCTTCGTGGTCGTGAGTGGTGGCTTTCTTCTAGTGGGCAGATGGAAGCAGCTATAGCTGCTTGGACTACTTATAACACAGTAGAGTGTTTGATTTCAGGATCAGTATCTGGATACACAGGCACAGGTGGTAGTATCTCAATTGATGTGTTTGATCCTGGTAAAAAGTACCATACAACAGCAACGACAGTTTCTGGTGGTATATACACTACTACTGTTCACGATAACAGGTCTGGTTGGTGGTCTGCTGCTCGCCAGGACTCTAGCCACGTGGGTCGTTCTGACGACGGCACACCAACACAAGGATAAAAGATGGCTCAGAGAGTAAAGACTGTAGAATATGCTTTTGATACAAGGCTAACAAACCTTGCTACAAATACTACACTCGGCACATCTACACGCCACGATTTCTCGGCTATTACTATATACATTCCAGAGACAAGTGGATTTAGAGTATTCAGATCAGTAACGGTTGAGTATAGCTGGCGCGACGCAGTTACTCTTGGTGTAAACTTTTCTGGGTGGAGACTTGGTGTAAAGTTAGGTTCTACCCCTTTTCAGGACAAAGATTTTACACCCAACACAATGGCGAGCACTGGAGATCATGAGTGCTCTACGATTTCTCACGATGTAACAGCCTACTTTGCAACGAACTTTGGTTCAGGTTCTTCGCAGACAATGCAGGCTTCCTTTACAGCTAGCTCATCTTCCGCAACGAATGTGAATAACATTACTGCGAAAGTTATAATCACTTATGAGTATGACGATTCGAACGTTACACAAGTAAAGACGGTCAGAGTTCCTATTCAATCGCACCACACTAGTTTAACTACATCACATGTGGAAGTTGGCACAGCTGGTGGTACTACTAATGCTCCAGCAAATCAAATCCCAGCATTAGACACATTCCTGCCTGAATCATCTAAGACTATTCGTAGAGCTTGGATTGAAGTTTTTGCTCAGGATGGTGGTAATGCTACTACAGATTTTAACGCTTTCTATCAGATAGACAATGCTACAGAGGATACAAGAGCAACGCTTGAGCAGGCCCTTATTACTTCTGTTTTTTATAAAGATATCTTTATATATAATACAGGTACGTATTCTACATCAACTGCACATGCTTTCAAAGCTCGTTCTTCACTTGCAAGTATGTTTAACACACTAGGTGCAGTCCTTTATGTTACATATGAATTTAATGCAAGCTCATCAACCACAATCTTAAACTCCCTTTTGCTCCCATTGAATGAGAAGCAGACTGGTCCTTATAATTCTCAAACTGCTCTTTACAAGGATCTCAGAACTCTTGATTTTTGGGTTGAAGAGCCAGGTACTCCTTCTTTAGTCCAGTCCGGATTGTTCCTATATCTTCATACAGCATTTGGTGGTTCTGTAAACTTTTCCGCTAAAAACCAGACAGACAGAAACTACACAACCGTAGGTATTAACGCATCTGGTCCACATATGATTGTGCACAGAGCTGATCATGGTGGTGGGTGGTCTATTAATCGTGGGAGGAACTTGTTAGAGCTACGCTCCTATGGTGTAGCTATCGCCCAGTACTATGGGTACGCAATTATAAACTACACTAGTGATAAGGATCCATCTGGTGTAGGTGTACATAATAAATCTACACACTGGTTAGTTACAGAATACCCAACATCTGGAGCTGCTTTTACTTTTGGAGTAGCTTTATCTTCAGGAGTGAGAACGCCTAATATACCGGATGATTTATATTTTATTAACTCTGTAGGTTTTGAACTGCATTTTCGCCAGACCGCCGGCCGCTCTCCTGTAATGATTTCTTTTGCTACTACTTCAGGTGAGGGTGGTTACGGGACGGGGGCTGTTTTGGCAGGAGCTGCTGCACCTGAAACAGAGTCTGAAATGGGTACGACTCCGCTTGTATTTGATACTACAAGTTTGTGGAACAGGGACTCTAATAAGGTTGGGAAGTTAGATATTGAATCACCTCGTCATGTTGGAATTTATTCTGGTGTAGCTTGCTTACCTTGGGCTTTCCAATGGATGACACACCATAATATATCATATACTGTGTCTGGAACAGTTACTGGATACACAGGAACAGGAGCAGGACTTCCTGTTAGAATTTATTCTACTGTTTCCGGAACTTTGGAAGCTGGAGCCACAACAGTTTCTGGAGGCTTCTTTACTTCTAAAGTGTTTGATAATACTTCTCCTTACTTTGTGGAGGTAAGGCAAGATTCCACTCATGTAGGACGCTCTGATAACGCAACCCCCACGTAGCCTGGAGATCTGATGGCAGCTGATATTGTCTTATATGACAATGGCGCGAGGACCGGAGATATTGATCTTAGGGTACCTTCATCTCAGACTATTGTAGTCTCAGATACGGCTGTAGTTGCGTCCTTTTTACCAACGGCTTATATTGTTCCAGTATCTGTAGGGTTTAATGTAGCAATCAGAAACTCTGGAAGCAACTTCAATGTTGCCCTTCAGGAAATCTCCCAAACTCAGATCATTAACGTTTCTGATACGGCACGTATTACATCTGCTGTAATAGATGCTGCATGTACAGCTACAGTAACATTAACTCTGGCAGATGTTGCTTCTGTAGCCTCTTCCGTATTAACTGCTAGTGTAACTCCAGGTGCAGTATTTATTGCTGGAGGAGTCCCAGCATCAGTTTCATCTACTGCTCTTACAGCTACGGTAACTCCTGGTGAGCGAATCATCCCATTTGCGGACTCAAGGGCACCTGGATTATTAACCACTAAGGTAACCGGTGCATTCGATGCTGGTGCTTTTTCAACACAAGGCATTGCAGGAGATGGTTATCTAGAGTTTACGGTAGGAGAGGATAACACTTCTAGAGTTATTGGATTATCAACCACTTATTCCAGTGGAAATCGAGCATCTATAAATTATGGTATTTTCATAAATACCACAGGCGACGTTGTTAGATACGAGAGTAACACTAGCTCCACTATTGGTTCCTATGTTATTGGAGATGTTTTCCGTTTAACACGCACAGGAACAACTGTTACCATTCATAAGAATGGTTCTCTTCTTTATACGTTTGGAAGTACATCTACTGGTACACTTTACATTGACGTAGGATTCTTTACTTCTGGAACTATTCAGAAGGATATACGTCTATACGACAATGGTACAAGAGTAGATCTAACCTGGGCTCAACTTACCAACATGGTGGATACAATTCCTACCGGTTGGATGCTTCAGAAGACTTCAAATTCGTTTGCTTATGGTATAGCTGGTAACAGGTCTGTACAAGTATTCTCAGGAGACTTCATCCTTGAGTTTACTAAAGGTGAGCTACTGAACAACGTTATCGGTATGTCGGCAGACAATCCAGATAACGATTTCACGACCATTGATTACGCTTGGGTTATCAATGCTAATGGTACTCTATCGATTACAGAGAACAGTTCTAGCAAGATTGTACCTCTACCAGTATCCTATGCTGATGTCATTCAGATTAGACGTGTAGGTTCAACCGTTTCATATTGGCATAATGGTGTTCTGCGTTATACATCGCAGACAACCACCAGCGCCGATTTGATGATTGACTCAGCGTTTGGAAATGCGAATAGTACAATTCAGGGTATTCAGGTATTCCAGAATGGTATTCCACAGACCATTACTTGGCAGGATGCTACACAAGTATATGCTTACTATGTAAGTGGCCCTCCTGAAGTACCTACTGTAACTTCAAGAGTTCTTGATGCTTCGGTAAATCGAACCATTACTCTTGCCGATACTGCTTCTATAGCTTCGTCTCTTCCGAACGCTACTATAGTGCCGGTAGTTTCTCTAAATGCAGAACTTGCTACTACAGTTGCTTATGTATATAAGCCTACAGTAAATATTGTAGGTGGTACGAATCCATTTGATATCGAGCTTAGGGACAATGGCACACCGTCATTCAACTTAGCTTTTGATGATATTATCGAATTTACTGTAGCAGATAGGGCTTCAGTCGTTACTGGAGCGCTTGCCGCTCAGGTAAATAGGTCAGTTGCGCTGACGGATGTTGCGCAAGCTACTTCTACAGCACTAAATCCTACTGTAACAGCGACTGTAACTATTTCTGTAGCGGATACAGCTAGTATTATTTCCGCAGCTATAACACCAGCTGTCAACCAAACAACAAGTGCAAACGTTGCCACCGCCACATCTGCAGCTCTAAGTGCTGCTATAGTGGCAGGTAGTGTAACCATTACACTTGCTGACACTGCTACAATAGCTTCCACTGCTGTTGGTCCCCTAGTAAACCAGTCTACTACGGCTGTTCCAGCAACAGTAGTTTCTTCAGCTCTTAGCGCTACGGCAACACCGGGTGCAGCAACTATTACTCTAGGAGACCTTGCTTCTGTAGATTCGTCTACATTAGATCCTACAATTGTCCAGACTATATCTGCTGGACCTGCGTCTGTAACATCAAGTGCTCTTAACCCTACAGTTACAGTAGGTGCAAGTACAATAAGTGTAGGTGATACAGCATCAATTAGTTCTAGTGCGGTAACCCCACTAGTTTCTCAGGTAATAACTGTCACTTCTGCGCAGCTAGTTTCAAGCGCTAATGATCCTACTGTAACGGCAGGTGCTGTTACATTAACTGTAGGAGATTCTGCTTCCGTATCTTCGACAGTTATAGACGCGCAGCTTGTCCAAGTTACTACAGCATCGCCCGCATCAATTGTATCTACTGCGCTAGATCCTACGATTACTGCAGGTGCATTTACTGTTTCGGTAGGAGACACGGCTGTAGTAAATTCTGGAGTTCTTTCTCCTAAGCAAAACGTTAGTATTCCTGCAGATGCAGCTTCTGTAGACTCCACTGCTATTGATCCTACAATAACAGCTACGGTAACTATAACTGCGGATGCTGTGTCTACGATTAGTGCAGCTCTCGATGCGGATATTGTATCAGGAACTGTTACACTTACACCAGCAATATCTACAATCGTTACTAGTGCTGTAGATCCAAATGTTGTAGCAACTGTTACGGTAGTACCTTCCCCAGCTGAGGCAGAACCAGGCGCTTTGGAAGCTACCTTAATTGCTTCTACAACACTTGTTCCAAATCCAGCGTCCGTTACAGCTACAGTAGTTGATGGTGATCTGCTGGGTAACGACGCTTTTGTCACAGCTGATGTATGCTCGGTTGTAGCTGTCGCGCTGGAAGCAGCAATTCTATCTTCAGTACGATTTGAGCCAGATCCTCTAACTCTACAAGCCGTAGCTCTTCAAGCAGCAGTTATTATTTTCCCAGAGTTTATTGGGGAACAACCAGAACACCCAGCTATACCAAAGCAAGAAGTTGAACTGGTCGACAAGCAAGAGCCTACGATATATAACAAACAGGGTCCGGTAACGGTTAATACAGAACCCAAGGTCTTTAACAAAAAGAAGCCTAATTTATTAGGCTAAGGCAAGGAGCTGACAATGGCTGTTAAGGTAACTATTACGGTTGCAGATATTTCAGGCACACTTGGTGCTGGATATACAAAGATTAAATTATATCGCTCCGCCCTTGAAACTTCTGGATTTGATGAGATTACTACCTCAAGCACTTCTGTACCACTTCAGGCAGGGGTAAGTGAATATCAATTCATCGATGCTGGAGGAACAACAAGCCACTGGTATAGGTACACTTATTATGATCCTAACACTCCAGCTGAGACAACTTACAGTTCTTCCTTTCTTGGAGATTTCGTAGACACTAACTATGCCCTTGCTTCTTACCCAGAAGAGGGTGTGTTTACTAATGACGACAGGTTAGTTTTAGATAAGGTCCGTATTCTAATAGGTGACAGAAAAGAACTTACTAGAGATTATGTTTCAGCTGCTGCAGGCTACAGCAGTATTTCTTCTGATGGTTATTCTCATACTTTCAGTAATCCAAAAGGATGGCCTCTGCGCGTCACTTTGGATGGTACAGAATACACCACACTTGTTGAGCCTAGAGTAAATGATTACCAATTCATTACATTTAGTGGTACACAGATTAACACTGTAAGCGGTACGCTAGATGTATGGTACTATCACTTTAGATATTCCGACGCAGAGATTATGAGAACCTATAACGGCTTAACACCTCCATATCCCCTAGAGGCCGAAGACGTAACCTTTGATCTAGCTATTCTATGTACAGCTATTGACATTCTAACCAGCGAGTTGAATAGCTCTAGCTCAGACTCAGGAGTTGAGGTTGATATCTTCGAAGAGATCCGAATCAACCCTAAGGTTGGTCTAGACAGTAGATATGCAAACCTAAAGCGCCTGATAGCTGAGCGAGATGCGATTATTGATGATATAGTAAACGATGACTCTGACCTATTTGGAGTTCTAATTGACTAAGATCGTAACACCTGGAATCAGGAAAATCTACAAAGAACTTATTAAGCAAGTTATTGAGGATTTGCATAAGCCTATTCTGGCGCACATGCCTCCGGAAAAGGCTGATTGTCCTAACTGTATCTGGGATTCAGCTAATAACAAATCATCTGGAGTATTCCAAGCTTCATTTGTTTCTCCTGTTACTATATTTGGGAATCTAATAACTCCTAATGCGTTTACTAGAGGGAGATGCCCTGTTTGTTTTGGTGTTGGGTATCTTACTCGTACAGTTACAAGAAATCTGAAGGCTTTGGTTAAGTGGAATCCCAAGGGATCAGATAAGCTAGATGTTACTCCAGCCGGTCGCGAGGGTGAGCCAGAGGTTCGTATCAAAGTTCCAAGGGCCGACCTAGAGACGGTTACCAATGCTGAGAGTTTTACCATTGATGGTGTTCGTTGTGTTGTAAATAAACCGGCAACGATAAGAGGTCTCGGAACACAAGAAGAACTTGTAGTTCTGTTTCTATTAGCTACAGAGGTAGGCTCAGACGTTAAGAGGTAAAAATTATGCCCAAGCAGTCCAGCTTCAATCTGAACGAACTCATAAAAGGGATTGAGCAGTTTACTAACACCAAGCTAGCTCCCACCTTGAAGAAGCTTATAATGCGTAGAGTTATCGGAGTATTTAGATCTTCTGTAAGAGACGCATTGGTGGCAGCCTTAACAGAGCAGTATGATTTGCTTGCTGATATAGGGGAATATGGTGCTGCTGTTCAAGGAAAAGACCCCTTAGCACTTGAGAAGTATAGGTCCTTATTTATAGAGCAAATTAAGGATGAGATTCTGAGGACCAGAGTTGAAGACACACGAATTATTATCGAGGTGATGGATAAAGATCTATTAGGGTTTGGGGATGATGAACCTAAAGAGGGCCCACCAACCAGTGTTGATTTTTTACACTATTACCTCAACGGTCAAATAGGGGAAGTTGGGTTTATCAGCAGAGAGCTTTATGAGCTGAGAAGACCAGAGCATTCGAACCTAGGTAGGTTTGGTGAGGGGTTTATGATTACCAAAGAGGACTACATTAAGGAGAGATGGGAGAAGGTTATTAACGTTAAGTTTTCGGATATTAGACACCCCATTTCAGGTCAGCCCCCATTCAAGGGGTTCGATGAAGCTGTAGCAAACTTTGACTTTTCTCCTTACATTAGAGAGGCAGTACAGGGTGCTTTTGAAGACGTAAAGACCTTGATTGGTTAATAGAAATCAGTCATTTATTGGGTTTACAATAACATTTTCTTGTATTATAATTAATACGTAATTCTCTAGGTAAAATGCCAAGAGTTTTACTAACTTAGGAAGGGTCCTGCCGATGATTCCTTATCTTAGGTTGTATGACTCCTCCATCTTTAACTATCTAAAGTACGAAGTAATCCCCCTTCACTTTGCAGAGAGAGTGAACAACGACTCACTCGTGAAGGTTGCGGATTCTAATATATACGCACTATCATCGTCGATGGAACCTTCCCCCGTTTCATATGGGAGAGGGTTTGTTTTATTTGATGAAGATACAGTTAATGGGCGGTTGGTTGCGGATACTTCTGTAGAGCAAACCAACGCTGTTACTGTCAATGGTGCTTCCTCGTATACGATAGATTATGTGGGGGGAAGGATTATAAATCCTGATACACCGCCCACAAGTATCTCGTATAAGTGGTACTACGTTTCAGTTATGCAAGGTTGGCCAGGTACAACACCTCCTCCTTTGCCTTGTGTTGCTCTAGATGTTGAGTCTACCCAGAAGAGTGGATTCCAGTTAGGTGGCGGCACAAAAGACACAATCAAAGCAACGCTTCATGTCTTTGCTACCAGCGAAGCTGAGAAGATGGACATCACCGATGTTCTCTATCAGGCCTTGTACGGTAGGTCAATTTCGATCAGAAACTGGCACGAAGGAAGTTACCTAGACTACAATGGAACATACACAGGGTTCTCCCCTTCTGTAATTCCTGGTTTGTCGAATGGTTACTTTTCAGACGTCAAGACAACTCTGACAGCTTCAAGGGCCTCATGGTCCGAACTGAACAGACACAGAAGTAAGATTGATTTTGTATTTGAAGTATATAAGGACTAGTAATATAGGTTTGTAGGAAACGCCTCCCTACTGCCTGAAGTAGTGTTGTCCAACCTCAGTAGTAGAATGTATTGTACAATAACGCGCGTTTTAAACTTATCATATATGAAGCCAAAAAACCTTAAGGAGGCCCTAAATGGCTAGAAACCGTATTATTTACGCTAGTCAAAGTGTAATTGTTGACGGGGACTTCCTGTATCGTGTCCAGACTCTTGGGTCTTCGACGACTTTTAATTCGACAGACCTCTTTGAGTTGGGCCAGCAGGATGTTATCGACGTCGTAGACGACGTTCCAACCGTTGCAATTCAGCTTGACACGAACGATTGGGGTACTGTACGTACTGCAGCCGCTCTTGCTCGCGTATCAACCGCTAACTTTGGCGTAACTGCCACTGTAAGCAATGCGAACCTTGCAGTTGTATCTGGTACCACAGACCTTGCATATTACCATGGTGTATCTCTCTCGAACTACGGTGTTACCGGTTCTGAGTTCGACCTCTGGGCTCCGGTCCAGTCTGAGTCGGCTCTCGGTTCACATGACGACGAGATTGATCAGACCGTATATATGCCACGTTGCTTTACCACTGGTATTACGCTCAGTTATAGCGTAGGTGGTGAGGCTACTGAGAACTACACCGCTGAGACTGACAGCAAGACATGGTTCCTGAATGACGGTCGTTTCGTTTCTCAGGAGGAGTGGACCACCCTATCAGGTTCTACCTATACGCTTGGTCTAACCCCATCCACTGACACTGTTGCTACTCTCTCAGACAGCACCAGAGCGTTCCTCTACATTGATCCATCGACTGGCCGTCGTTCGCTGGTTGTTGATCGTGCAGACGAGACTCGTACTTATGTTCCTGTAGTTGTAGGCGCAGCCACCGCTACTGAGGCTGGTTATAACGGAACCACTCACGTAGTAACTCTACCAGGTTCTGTAACTGTTGGTCCTAACGATACTGTTAAGATTCGTTATGCTGCCAGCGCTTACGCTACCGACCAGGGTAACTCTGACGTTCAGAAGGCGAATTACTTCACCCCAGCAACTGACGCTAACACAGGCGATCACTCGAACATCGGTGGTCTCCGTCAGGGACAGATTGAGATTTATCTCGTCGATCCAGATGCGTCAACTGATTATGACTTGTCACTCCGTCTGCAGTCTGTAAGCATCTCGGCTGACCTGTCTCGTGAGGCCCTATCTGAGCTTGGACACCTCAAGCCATATGACCGTCCAGTAACCTTCCCAATCCAGATTAATACGACTGTGGAGACTACTGCCGGTGATCTTGAGACCTTTGCTAAGTTCGCTGGTAAGGGAGCTGAGTTTGAGGCTGAGACGCTGCTTGACCTGACGATTGACCACCTACTCCAGAAGGATAACCTAATTCTTGTCGTAATGGTCTATGACCAGACCGACGTAGAGGCAGGTAACGCCACGGGTGCTCTTCGTAAGGTTCTAAATGAGGAGATGGGCGGCAAGTTCTACTGGGTTGATGGTGTACGTTCAACCTATGCTGCTGTTAACCCATCCTCACCTGAGCGTGAGTATCCTGTCAAGACCATTATTGTACCTGGTCTAAAGGCTACAAGCGAGAACATGGGTCTAACCCAGGGTCAGAACGCTACGCAGTCGTTCGGATTTAAGTCATCAAACAAGTTGTTCATGGTTAAGGGATACGTTCCTTTCAGCCGTCTCTTGGTAACCCCAGGATTCGAAGTTAACTAAGTAAGTAATTAGAGGGGGCGGGATCTTTCTTATGGGGGCTCCCGCCCCCTTTTTCTTAAGAAGTAAAGGGCATTTGGAATGGAACAGCAAAGCATTGAGGAATGGTCTAGGGAGAAACTTAAGAAGTATATTGATGAGGAGATTAAGAAGCTCTTTTCTGGAATCTTGGATTACACGGAAGTGGCAGTAGATAGTCCAGAAAGGTGGAAGGCTCTTAGGTCAAGAATTCTTAAGCTTTCTAATGATACAATTCGAGGGATCTTAAAGGAAGTTGACACAAAGTATACAGTCAACTGTACGATCGCCGAAGATATCATTATGGTTAACAATCGTAAATAACGGTCAGGTAAGGAGTTTATATGAGCAAGGTAGTTAAGGACAAGGTTGTCGAAGATACTCGTCGTTCTTTTGATTTCGTGGTTGATGAAAATACGACCGCAAAGTATTATCTAGGGATCCCTTCTTCTGATCAGATCAGAAAGGCGGATTGGCACTATTCCAAGATTTATAACAAGGCCCTCGTTGAAGGTGTAGCTACTGAGGCAGAGATGATGGATATCCTCCGCCAGCGTAAGATTTACACCCCCGAGTATATGTCAAAGCTTGAGAGTCTTCAGATTGAGATCGCTCTGAAGATTAATGAGATGGCCAAGATTGAGGACGAGGTTGTCAAGGCTGAAATGGCTTTGCAGATCCGTGACCTCAGAGATAAGCTTTACCAGTGGAACCAGAGAACTACTGGTCCTCTTAGTAACACATGCGAGCGTATGGCCGAGGATGCGAAGATGGAGTATCTAACTTCCGTAGTTGTACAGATGGAAGATGGTACGCCAGTCTGGGATTCGTACGATGATTTTATCGCGGAGCCAAATCAGAGATTCTCAATCAAGGCTCGCTTTGAGGTTCTCCTTTGGATGCAAGGACTTGAGCCCGACTTCCTAGAGAAGACCCCAGAGAATATGGTTCTTTCAGAGATCGCAGATGCCCAGAAGGCGCGTAAGGAAGCCAAGCAGTTGCAGGCTGCAACTACGGAAGCCGAGCAGGCCGCTGATAAGGCTGTTGCTGACGCCGATGCTGCTGTTTCAAAGAAGAAGCCCCGCTCTAAGAAAGCCTAAGCGCTTAGGAGAGGCCCTTGGTCGATCTTAACTATGAAGACCTTGAGAGGTACATAGGCGAGATTAGTTCTGGTGAGAAGGTTGTGTATGTCAAGGACGGCAACAATAGAGAAGTTCCCGTCCTACTTAGACACGTAACTCAACGGGACAAGGATATCGCTGCGCATTATTACAGGAAAGCCCTTAAAGAGGCGGAAGAGCAGGAGCTGCCAAGTCTAGCTGAGATGGAAGCTATGATAGAGGAGCGCCAGCTTTTCAGCGACACAGACCGCCAGAATCTAGAAAAGTTAAAAAGCAAACTGGCAGGACAAGAGGCTATTCTTGCTAAAACTACTAGGGTGCCTGCTCGTAGAAACAGGGTTAAGGAGATCATTGCTGATATTAAATCAGAGATCAGCGAACTAGAGCTTCGAAAAGAGAGACTCTTTGATTTCACCAGGGAGAGAAAAGCAGCAGAAGAGAAGATGCTGTATTTAACCTGGCGAGGTACTAGGGATGTTTTCTCTCAAGAACTTTTTTGGAAAACGTTCGAAGACTTCAACAACGAACGTGACGTTCTATTTAGAAAGAGAGTATATGTTGAATTCACATTATACTTCTTTGGAATAGAGCAGAGTACTATTAGAGCAGTTGCTCGTAGCGGTCTTTGGCGAATACGTTTTGTAAACGCAATGAAGACTAGCGAGAGCTTGTTTGGTCGCCCAATGTCTGAATATACACCTGACCAGCTAATGCTTTGTTACTGGAGTAATTTTTATCAGTCTGTATATGAGATGCTCAGCGAAGATAGGCCTCCAGAGTCTGTCATCGAAGATGATGCAGCCTTAGACGCTTACATGAAGGATTGGGCAGCTGAGCGTAGCAGAGAAGCTTCTACAGCGCAAGCTAAAAAGAAGTACGGCAATTCAACTGCAATGGGCTATGCAGATCGTGGTGGAGAAGTATTAGTAATGAAGTCCAACGATATGTATGGTGACATGGAATACTCTAAGACATTAAAAGAAAAGGGACTAGCAAAAAATGGTTCTGCCCAAGACGCAGCACCTATAGGTCGTAAAGGACGGTAGTAAGGGTTTCTGGGATTTCAAGTTGTTCACTGTATAAACAGGAGAACTTAACGGAATGGCTGATTCGGTAATTAAAATTACTGTACAGATGGAGTTGCTAGGTCTTAAGGGCGGCAGCGGTGGGGGAAGTGATTCTCCTGGCGCTACAGGTGCGTCTAGTGGTAGTAGTTTGAATCTACCAGTAGATGAAGTCAAGAGTATCTTTGATTCTCTTGTTACAAACGTAAAAACTCTAAATCAGACTATTGAACAAACTAGCCGTGCGTTTGCTGCAGTGCAGCAAGTGCAGGCTACAGTTGCGTCTACAGCAGCCCAAGTTGCACAGACCGCAGCCTCCACCACTCAAACTCGTCCGGTCCAGCCACCTCCACAGCAGGCAGCCCCACCACCATCAACCAATACTTCTTCAGGTGGATCTCCAAATCAGCTTTCACTGCCAGGTCTAGGTCCTTCATCAAATACTGCTGGTAATCCAAATCCTAATCTACAGGCACAGGCACAAGCTGCAGCTAACGCCAGTCAGATTGCTGGTATTACTGCGGACACCCTAGTAGAGCTAGCTAAAGCGTATCAGAGTACAGCTTCCGCTGCGGCCGGCGCTGTAATTACAGTAAACAATGTAAGAGAGGCTCTTGCAGAACTGAACAGTGGTCGTAGGTCTTCTGCTGGCTTGTTTCAGACCCTTGTAACACCTATAGGTGACGACCCTCTACTGAGAGAGCGTGCTAATAAGGTGCGCCAGCCGAATACTTCTGCTCAGTTCTTTGATGTTGATCCTAATCTAGGACCACAAGCTGCTAAGAGGGTGCAAGATACTCTCGACACTATTGATGCTGCTATTAAGGTTGCAATTACAGAGCAGGATTCAGGCGATCTTACAACTACAATGTCGAAGAGATTCTCTAATCTTAATCAGAGAATCAAGCAAGCTCTAGATCAGATTGATGATATCCAGCAGTCTGGTGGAGTTAAGTTTAAGAACAATGATTTCGGTGCTGCTTTCCGTGCCCAGCAGCTTGTCACACTAGCAGAGCGTGCTCGTGGTGCTGTTCCTGCGGTTGCAGTAGCCCAGGCCTCTGGCGACCAGAACGAGATCCTAAAGACAAAGGCTATTCTTGATCAGATTGTAAACGAGTTTGCTGATATTGCTAGAGCCGAAGCGGGAAACAGTAAGCGCCAGGCCTTGGATAATCTGAAGGATAAGCAGACAGGTCAGGTTAGAAATCTCTCCGAGATTGCTGCTCGTGAGGTTGGTGTAGCTGGACCTTCGAACAATTTCAACAAGATCCAAAAAGACATCATTGACATGGTCAAGTCGACCATTCAATTGGATAAACCTCTCAATGTTGTGCATCAGTTGTTCAAGATTCTAGCCACGGATCTTGATAACTTTGAGGAGAATCTACGCCAGGTTAGACTTGGTCTTCGTGATGTAGCTCCTTCTGAGGTAGGCGGCCAGGAGAACTTCCAGAAGTTGGCAGAGCTTCGTGGTCTTGCAGATGTGCGCCGCTCTAGAACTGGTGTTCTATCTGGTTCAAATGCCGGCGCCGTTCTTGCTGAGACTTCAGCCACATTGAATGTTGCCGAGATCAACCGTCTAAGACAGGCTGCTTCGCTAAACGCGCCCGGCACACAACCAACAACCAAGACTCTTAACTTTACTGATGATGCTGGTAATGTTAAGAGAGTAACAGTAGAGCTTAAGCAGCTAGGTACTACACTGGACAGTGTACGTATCAAGGCTAAAGAAGTGTCCGATAACATGTTCGACAAGGCTAGTGTACGTACAGCCTTGCAACGTGTTGCTGTTTGGGGTGCTGCATCTGGTATTATCTTTGGAGCGTTGAGTGCGTTCAAGCAAGGCGTCGATACTATTGTACAGACTGAAGCTTCTATTGTAACCCTAGGTAAGGTCCTAAATGAAGCGGCAGTAGACTTTGATGCCTTTAAGACTAGCGCAACTGCTACAGCTGTATCATTGGCGCAGGAGTTTGGCCAGCCCCTGAAGGATGTAATCAACACAATGATTACCTTCGCTCAGCAGGGTAAGACATTGAAGGAGACTATTAAGCTAACAGAGGCATCGTCCCTGGCAGCTAACGTAACTACCCTAAGCGCTCCTGAAGCTGCCAGTGCATTGACTGCTGCTACCGCTCAGTTTGGTATTCCTATTGATGATGCTACAAGTATCATCGATAAGTTCAACAACGTATCCAACAATGCGGCCGTAACTGAAACTGCTCTTGCTGAAGCTCTAAAGCGTGCCGGTAATGCTGCCGTAAACGCGGGCTTGGATCTCGATCAGTTTAACGCTGCTGTAGCTGCTATCTCAGAGCAGACTCGTCAGTCTGGTTCTGAGATTGGTACAGCTCTAAAGTTTGTATTCTCAAGAATTAATACACCTGAAGCCGAGAAGGGTTTGGGTCGTATTGGTGTTTCTATTCGCGATGCTCAAGGTAATGTAAGACCATTCATCGAAATCGTTGAGGATTTGCGAAATGCCTTCCTCTCTTTGAATGATACGCAGAAGACTCAGGCTGCTATTTCAGTTGCTGGCGCGCACAGGTTCAACACCTTCCTGGCTTTGGTTCAGAACTTTGACAGATTCCAGGACTCACTTGCTAACAGTGTTAATGCTAGTGGTTCGGCTTTGCGCGAGCAGGAGCGTGTAGCAGAGACTGCCGCATTCAAGATTCAGCAGCTTAAGAACGCTGCTTCAGAGACGGCCATCTCGTTTGGTGGAATTCTAGCGCCCGCACTAACAGGTGCAACTGATATTGCTAAGTTGTTCTTGAACACCATTAGTGGTATTCCTGAAGTTCTCAAGCTAATTGGTGTTTCTCTGGGTCTAGCAACTGTAGCTTTCGTAAAGCTGGGCGATCAGATGGTATCACTCATCGACTTGTTTGATAAGACAAGTACTAGTGGGGCTGGAATATTTGCTACAGTAGGAAGAGGTTTATCTGGGCCAAAGCAGTCTGTTGCTCAGCAGCTTGCATTCAAGCCTGCGGAAATCGCTTCGCGTGCAGACGTTGGAGGTGCAGAGTCTGGAGTAATTCTAGCTAGAACAGTAGATGACCTAGCTGGTATTGGTTTCGGAAAGGCAAGTTCTGCAGGTAAGGAATTTGCTGATGCTCTCGCAAAGGGTAACAGAGTTCTTATTGACACATCAGGAAATGTTGTCAAGAACACTGCAAACTTTACAAAGTTCTCGGCTGTTACGAGAGGATTCTCTACAGCAAAGCTTGACAGCCTAGGAAACGTTACAGAGAAGGCTACTCTAGGTATTGCCTCATTGAATAGTGGCTTTACTAGATTGATTGCTACCACAGTGAAGATGTCGGGCTTTATCACACGTCTAGCTGGTGTTGGATTTATCTTTGACGCCATGGAAAAGAGTGTAACTGGAGCGAACGCCGCCCTAGCTACAACTGCTCTTAACATTGCTCGTGTAGTAGCTGCTGGTGCTGCAATCTTCCTTGCAGTAAAGGCTATTTCTGCAATTGGTGACGCCGTTAATGAGAACGGAGAGTCTATTAAGAAGAGCCTCAACTCTGAGATTGCCAAGAGAAGTGAAGCAATTTCAGCTATCGAGGGGCAAAGAAGAGAAGTAGATAAGCTCAATAAGGCTCGCCAGGCTGCCGCTGTTAATGAAGCTAAGGCTAAGATTGAAGATCCAGTTCTCCAGGAAGAGAGGATCAGGAGAGGAGAATTCCGTTCTCCTGAGTTGGATAGAAGAAGACTTGCTGCCCAGGAGCAGAAGGCTACCAATGTAGTAGGCTTTGCAAATCCACAGCTAATTACTGGAATTGATGAGTTTGGTAACGCCGTGCTGAGAAGTGCTGGTGCTTTTGATACGCTTGCGCAATCTGCTGCATCAGCAGAAGCTAGTGTTCTAGCAGCTACTCAGGTAAAGGTAATTGAAGGATTTATTAAGGACCTACAGCCTGCCTCTGGAGCCAAGGATTTCTTCGGTACCCTAGCTAGAGGTGCTGGTAAACTTATTGATGTATTACCTGGAGTATCAGGAACGTTCGAAGATGTAGGTAAGACAGCTGGAGATAAGCTGAACGAAGAGATTTCCCGTATGAAGGAGTTGCTGGCTGATCCTAAGGTTAAAGAGGCAGCCACTCTCGGCGTCGATGTGCGATTTATTGACGAGGATTTCTCAAAGCAGCTAGACTCTCAGGCCGAAAAGCTCAGGGCCGCTGGTGTAGACTTTAAGGCTATCATGGACACCATCAGGGCCGAGATTGCCAAGATGCCTGAGAACACAGGAGAGTTGCTCCTTCGCAGCGATAAGGTTAAGTTTGCTACGGAGCTAGAGGCTCGTCGTCTAACAGCAGAGACGGGCACTCCCACAACTGGTAAAGATGTACGTCAACAGTTATTCCTAAGAAACCGTTCATCTCTAAAGGGTGTGCAGGGATTGATTGGTACTTCTGCTGAGGAAACTCTAGGTAACTTTAATGAGAAGGGTATTCTCCAGAGAGTAATTAAAGTTCAGAAGGATGTAGTAAATCAGCTTAAGACTCTGAAGGGCGGTGAGTTAATTGTCGGAGGCTTGCTTGGAGATAATCGTCAGATTGAAGTAGTGGTTGATGAGTTTGGTAATCGCCTGGCTAGCGCATTGAATGATGCTACAGGAAAGATAGAGCTTACCCCTCTAGCAGAACTTATTGATGCAAATATTGGTCAGATAACGTTCTTTGATCCTAAGGTCATTAAGCAGCAGATTGATTCTATTGCTCTTGAGATTGGTCGTATTCCTTCAGGTGGAGCTAGAGGTTCAGTTTTGTCTGAGGACCTTGATCTAGGTGCGTTTAGGAAGTTTGAGTCTAGTGGTCAGCAGCTTGCGTCCCAGAAGGATGAGGTTCTAGTTCGTGACATTCTGGCTGCAAGGTCGGAGCGTAAAGCACTTCAGGATAAGTTCTCTGCCGCTATTGAGGCTGGAGATGCGTCTCCTGTAAGTGGGGCAACAGTAGCTGAATCCCAGCGCCTTGATATTCGTCAGGATACTCTAGAAACAATCTTTAGGTTTAATTCTGAGATTGAGAATGTAGGTAAGTCTTTTGCCAAGGCTCTTGATGATATTGATTCGACTGAGCTAAAGGATAGTATAAAGTCTAAGTTCTCTGGTTTGCTTGGAGCTGAGCGTGGTGGTATCGAGAATAGAAGTGGTACCCCACTTCTAAGAAGTCAGCTTAATGGTGAACAGCTAGGTAAAATTCTAGCTCCTGAGCTAAATAAGATTACGAATAGGGTTGTAGATAGCGAGCGTACCATTGGCAACTTTATCGCTGAGCGTGCTGATTTAAGTAGGAACATTGGTCTAGTTACCAAGGAGTTTGCAGCAGCCCAAGCTGATGGTGGTATTAGAGATCCGAATAAGGCTAGTCAGCTATTTAGAGACGCTCAGGCGCGCGCCGCCGGAGGTGTATCTGCAGCTGATAATATTCTCGCCGCCCTACAGAAAGAATCCCTATCAGAAGCACAACAGCAGACTAGATTACAGCAGGAGCTTGTAAATCTCCAAAAGAATCCTGAGGCCCTGAGTGCAGGTATTGTAGCTGCTGCTCAGAGTGCTGCCACAAATACAACCTCAAGAGTGGCTCTCCAAAACCAGGTTGCTGGTATTACTAGAGAAACTTCGGATAAGCTTTCTCCGGCAGCATTGACGGAGCTGGCTAGAGCTTTGGGTAAGGATACACCAAAACCAGTACTAGATAGCCTAGCTGCAAAGAATGCTGAGACTGTGGCATCTAAGGTTGGGGATGCTATACTTAAGTCAGCCCCACCTAAGACAAAAGAAGAAGGCATTCTTTCTAAGATTGGCAGCTTCTTTACTTCCGATAAGGTACCACTTCTAGCTAATGTTCCAAGAGTAGAAAGTAAGCAAGCTCAGACTGAGCAGAAGTCTGCTTTGGCTCAAATCTTTTCAGAGGCCGTAAAGACTGAAGGCCCTATCACAACTCAGCTATCAGCTTCTGTAGCTAAATCTATCATTGAGAGGTTTAAGGGTAGCAAGCTGCCAGAGGTAAGAGAAAAGGGTTTGGCCATTGAGAGGCAGTTCCAGTCTGGAGCTTCTGAGGAAATTGTAACTGCAATCCAGAGAGGACTCCAAGCTGCTCGCCAGATTCCTATCCCAGCAGAGCCAACTGCGAAGGAAGAAGATAACCGTACAGTTGAGGGAAGAGCTAGCGAGATTAAAGCGGAGACCGAGGCTATTGCGAAGGCGGCTGAAGAGTTTAACAAGCTCCTTGACCCTGTACGTAATACTATCACTGCATTTCAGCAGCTTAAGGATGGTACAACAAATCTAGCCGCATCTTTGCGCGATGGTATTCAGTCCACAATTGACCAGATTCAGGTAAGCCGTCAATTGGGTAGCTTGTCTACGAATGTACAATCCGGAGCCTTGGCTGGGGTTATTACTCCAAACTTTGATCTTGGTAAAAACGAGTTTGAGAATGGAAAGATTAATCTTACTGGCCGCGAGACAACCGATAAAGACAATCAGAATCTAATCAAGGCAGCGAACGAACTTCAGCTTGTGTTCTCAGGTGCCAAGGCAAACATTGAAAAGGCTAAGGCTGCCGAGCAACTCCTACAGAGAGTGAGAGCTGAGGCTCTAAAGAATAACGATCTAGCCGGCCTGGCTCAGGCAGATAAAAATCTAGCAGCAGTACGTGACGTCCTCGGCGACCTAGAAGGTCAGTCTAGAGAAGCGGCTAGTGGTTTGAGCAGCGTAGGCGACAGCCTTCGTAATCTTGATGGAATCAACCAACTATCGTTTGATATTGATAACCTAGTCAGTGCGTTCAGAAGATCACAACAGTTCGAGGTTGATACCACCTCTATTGATACTGCACTAGGTAAGACACCATTCTCATTTACTCGTCCTACCTTTGAGCAGTTCCAGCAGGGTCAGGGTGGTAGACTTACTAAGTTTGAACGTGAACAAGCAGATATTGATTTCAGACAGCGCTCAGGAGAGCTATCTCCACAAGATGCTGCTACAGAGAGGAAGAAGTCTGAGTTCAATAAGGATGAGGAAGTTATTGCTCTTGCTCAGGGTCAGGAGACCCAGAGATTCCAGAATGAGATTAATGTTGCTCAGCAGATTCTAAGCAAGCTTGTAGACTTTGGTGGAAGTGGTTCTGCAGGCTCAGGAGAAGCCGAGCAGCTGGCTAGAGTTTTGCAGGAGGAGCTAGCTACGGCTGGTGACATTATTAAGTCTGATGTTGGGACACGTTCTATCCGCGATCCTAGAACTGGTCAGGATGTAACTGTGCCAGCTTCCGAGGTCCTACAGTTTAAGGGTGTTGAAGGTCTCGATGAGATTAAGGATAGACTAAAAGCTGTAGCTGCGCAGGCAAAGGCTGAGGAACAGTCTAATCAGGCTAAACTAATTAATGAACCAATCGTTACAGCTCTTCAGGCTTCCCAGGAAAGTATCGTAAATAAGCTGGAAGAAGTTGTCAAAGCTATTAGCGAAGATCCTGCAGGTGGTAGCGCTGAGGGTCAGGTAAAAGCTATTGAGGCACTTACCCAGGCGATGACAGAGCTTGGTGGTAAGATTGGTGGAATTGGTGACTTTGCCAAGACTATTCAAACAGCTATGGCAAATCTCTCAGGACCTGCACCACAGAAGTTTGCTAAGGGTGGTCTAATCAAAGGACCAGGAGGTCCTCGCGAAGATAAGGTTCCAGTGATGGCCAGTCCGGGCGAGTTTATCGTCAAGGCTAGTGCGGTCAATAAGCTTGGTCTTCCACTACTTCATTCGCTGAATGGTACTGCTGGTAACGTCCCTGGTGGAGACTTTGCTGCTGTAGCTCAGGCATTCGCGGAAGGTGGTCTTGTTAGAAGCTTTGATGATCTTACTGAGGAAGAGAAGAGGAAAGCTGAGCAACTTCTAGAAGCTCGCAGGCGTGGGGTTCTAGGCAGTGGTCCAAGAGGTATTGCTGCAGCATCCGCAGATGAGCTAGCTAAAGCTACGCGCGGCAAGGAGCTTAGATTCCAGGGTCCTACACCCTCAGGAGAGCATCTTGCCACTGTAACTCAGGACGAGCTTGAGAGGGACAAGATTAGAGCCCTCGAAGAGCACATCAAGTCATTGCCTGCAGATGAGAAGGTGGAGATCTTCAATGCTGAAATGCAGAAGGTTGGAGAAGCTTCTAGTCTAGATTTGGAGTTTAGAAAGAAGAATCTAGAGAGAAAGAAGCTCGATAAGAACAAGCTTATCTTCTCACAGTCCCACCCAGGAACCAATGTAATCTTTGATGAGAATGGTAGGCCCGTTCTAACTAATGCTCAGACTGGTATCCCTCTGGATGCTAACGCTATTGGTGTAGACTTTACATCAGAGGCTTCTTTCACTAGAGATCAAGCCCGTAAGGCTGAGCTTGAGGCATTAAAGCTAGAACGCAGCAAGACTATTGAGGCAAAGAAAGCTGCCGAGGCCGACAGGATCAAGAGAATCCAGGGAGACTTTGCTGCCATCAAGCTTGGAGAAGTTTCTGATCTAGCAGCTTCAGGTGTTAATACCAATACAGCCAAGTTCTTTGCCGAGGCACAGCGTAATGTTCAAGTGCTTCAAGGTCTAGCGGACCGTATGAAGACTTCTGAGGGTCGCCTGTTCTTGAATGAGTTCAGTAAAACTGCCCAAAATGACTACCTCAACGCTTCTATTGCAATCGAGAGATTGACCGGTCAGGTTGGAAAGTTCCAGAGAAAGCCAATCCAGGTAAACGACCCAGTCAACAACAATATCAAAACTTTGTTCGATGCTAACTTTGATGACACCGGATTTGTCTCTGATAAGGGTGAAGTCTTTGGTGGAGTATTCGCAGCTGATGATCCTAGGTTTGAACTGTTCCGCTCCGGTGCTCTACAACAGTTGATTCGTGAGGCAGGAGAAGCTGCAAGTTTTGCTAGAAATTCAAATGAGAATTTCTCTGCTGAACAGCGCAAAGCTTTCTCCGATAATCTTGAAGCTTCTAATCTTGGTGGATTCACTAAGGGTGCTCTTAATTTTGGTGCCGGTCTTGGTGGTGGTGCAGTTGGTGCTATTAAGGGAGCTGTTCAGCTTCCATCCAACCTAGTTGCTGCAGGAGACGCACTTGGTTCTAATCTAGAAGAGTTTGGAGTTGGTGGTACCTCAAAGCGTATTGGTTCTAGTTTGTCTGCAATTCAGGATCGCCTATCTACAGGACTATCAGACACGGCTTTTGGTTTGACAAACAGAACAGCTACCAATCAGGAGACTGCTGAGGCCTTACAGTCTCTTGGAGAGTTTACCTCAGGAACAGCAATAGGTACTCTTACAGGAAAGGTGACCCCTTCTTTTGGCCAGGTAAAGTCTGCATTTGGTTCTGCTATTGGAGAGACCAGAGCACTAGCATCCAAGGTTAAGTCTAGTGCTGCTTTTGCTGGAATCAAAGAAGGATTTGCAGAAGCTCGTGATATCCTTAAGAACACTAGTCTGCGTGGTAAGTTTGGTCTGGGGGAGAAGGCAGTAGTAGATGAAGCAGAGAAGGCTGCAAAGGCAGCGGCTAAAGCTGCGGCCAAGGCTGACCCTCTAGATAATATTACACTAGGTCCAGCTGGTCCAACTTCTGCCAACCCAAATGTAATTACTCCAGCAGCTTCTGCAGCTGAGGCTGTTAAGGAAGCCGCTAAGTCAGGTAAGATTAAGAAGCTACTACAAGGTGCCGGTCTTGTTGGTGCTTCTTTGGGCGCCGCAAAGTTAGGATTTGGGTTAAGTGGTGGTGGAGATCTTGCTACAATTCTATCATTCCTCGCTCCTACAGCAGGAATCGGAGCTAAGAAGCTTCTAGGTTTACTCCCTGAAGGATCTCTAGGTAAGGCTTTTGGTGGAGTCAAGAGCTTCTTTAAGTCGAAGGCTCCCGCCGCTGCCGAGGATTTTATAGGACCACTTCAGTTTTCTGGACCAATACAACAGGCACCAAGTGTCGTTGATGAGCTTCTACAGGCACGCCTGAAGGCAAGCCAGTCTATCGCAGGTAAGAGCAAGGGTCAGATTGTTCGTGATGAGTTGAATCGCTTGGGTGTGAATATTAGTAGTAAGGATCTGGTTGGTGATGTTGTCAATAACAACAAGAATCCATTTAAGTTCACACCTGTAAACGCAAATACAACTGAGTCAGTAACAAATCTTGGGCTTCGTGTAAGAAGGCCTTCTGTCCCTGTAAGTGAGCCTCCTCATATTCTACGTGCAAAGAGGAACTCATTCAGGCCCGAGCAGGAAGACGTAACTCCATTCGAGCAGTCCTTCTTTGATAGGGGCGTAGATCTTAAAGCTCTAATTAGACCTGGAAAGACACTATCCCATGTGGATATTGAATCTATCCTAAGTGGAGAGGGACTCGCACCAGGAAAGAAGGGACTATCACTTCTCCAGCCTGGAGCGATTAGTGCTCTAGTTAAGAGGGCAGGTGGAGAGTTCAACAAAACATTTAAGCTTAGCACACTAACGCCAGATCTTGAGGATCCAAAGGCTTTTGGTGCGCTCTTTGGACTGACTGAGAAACAGGCTCTTGAACAGACACTTAATTCCTCTAACCTTGAGCAGAAGGTTCGAGATCTTGTAAATCAGGGTCATGACGCTTTGTCTGGGCCAGTAAATCTGTCCCCTGAACAGTTGGAGGCTCCAAGAAGATTCCTTCGTGCTGTTAACATTGCTAAGGAGATCACTGGTAAGAAGGACAACTTTACTAATGAGGAAATCCAGGAAGCTCTACGTCTTCTAGATAGTTTGCCTGAGGCCGAAGCTACGGCACCTAGAAGAAGGAGAAGGGCTGCCAACTCAACCAGGTTCGCTTCAGGTGGAAAGATTACTGGACCTGGTGGTCCAAAGAGTGATGCAGTTCCAGTTCTGGCAAGCAACGGAGAGTTTATTATGAACTCCGACGCTGTACAGAAGCTTGGCATTCCTCTTATGAATCATATTAACAGAACCGGTTCAATTCCGTTCGGTGCTCTTCCTAAGTTTGCTGACGGTGGATTGGTTGGCGCTGGAAGCTCATCTTCTGGTGGCTCAGTAGAAGTTAAGATCAATACACAGGAAATTACTAGTGCAGTATCGGCAGGATTTGCCTCTGGAGCAAAGGACATGAAGGTAGGGCTTGATATTCCGCAGGGCGGAATCCCACTTGATGTTTCCGCACTGAAGGGTGTAAGTCTGGGCGACAATTTAGGTTCTGCTGTTAGAAATCGTCTTGAAGCTGTAGAAGGTTCTGTAACTGCTCTTCGTGAGGATACAAACGAAGTTATGGCTGAAGTAACACTTCTAGCTACAAAGGTCGACAACCAGAAGCAGGAAATCCTTGATAAGGTCTTTGGTATGATTAACCAAGAGCTTAATAACGCTCAAGCTACGACTGGTTCAGATTCTCGTTTGGATAAGTTCTCCTCAGAAACTGAAGCTCGCTTTGTTGATATGGCAAGCAGAATTTCCGAGGTTCAGTCTCTTGCTTCCCGTGCGCTGTCGCAGGCGCTGGCTCGTACTTAAAGGTGAATTAGAATGCCTTCATTCCTAGTAAATGCAGTAGCAGACACAAGCCCAATGAACTTCTTTCGTAGTGGAAACTACGATAGCGACAGCTATTCCAAGAGTTGGATTACAAGAACAACTCCCGACACTGAAGGACTTAACACTCCGGTCTATGTTCTAGTTCTACAGAAGTTCAATATCCCATTTACTGGCGGTCCCCCAGGAGGTACTCTTCCTGGAATTGACATTAAGAGAATGCCAGCTATGGATGCTATTAGGCTCTCATTAGCTGAAGCATTGTTGGACGGACAGTGGTGGTGTGTGTTTGAAGATGGAGAAGGTGGTGTATATTTCCAGCTTGTATTCGATGGATCTGGTCCTGGTAAATTCATTGAGTTGGATGTTCGTCTTTGCGTTCCTTCGGTAGATAAGACGAATGATGTTGATCTTGTTATTGTTCGTGGGTATGAGGGTCCGCCAGTTAGGGAAGTTCGTGATTTTAAGAACGTTGTGCCTCTTGGTTTAGGTGAGGTAAATCCAGAATCAGTAACCGGAAACGAGAGACTCTTTACTGTAGCTCCTGCTGATTTATTGTCGGAATCTTGCCATTCAAGGTTGGCAACTCCAACAGTGTATAAGAGCTACCCAGATCCTGTATTTACTGGAGATGATTTCAATCCACAAGAGCCCCATCCTTTCTTTGATCCAACTGCTAACGAGAGCCTGATTGCTTATGTCCATAAGATCACAGGGCTTCCAACCAACCCAGATGAAGCAGCTAGAGTTCAGTTCTCTCTGCAGCCTACCACTCCATGGTATAAGCCTATTACATTTCCAAGTTTGGCAAGAACCTCTGAGCCTGGATGTGCTGGTCCTGGTGTAGAGGTTGCTGGAAATATTGAGTATGTAGAGGGAACATTCACCTATACTAGCCCTGACTTTTTAGATAGGTATGGAACTCCATGGCCCCTAGTGAAGAAGCTAACTGGAATTCATTTTACAGGAAATAAACTGGTCCAGTTTATTAACGCTAGCCAGTTGGCCAGATTGTCAGGAACTCCATTCCAGATGACTGCTTATGTTGAACCTATCAAGGAACTGAAGTCCCTGGATATGGGATCAAATTGGTGGTGGAATAACACAGGTCGTGGTTCTTATGAGATTGGTATTTTCTTCCAGCTTAAGAATCCAGATCAGGTTGAAGTATGGAATGCAATTATAGCTGCAACAGGGTTGCAGGCTCTAATTAAGTATACTGATGGATCATTCTTTGATGCTAACAAGTTTGGTTCTTACGGTTCTTCTATTCGCACATTCAAGCCTTTATATTCACCAGGAGAGCTGGGATATCTTGTTGATGGTATGTGGTTGGGAATGGATTTGGAGCGCCCTTGCGCAGTAATTACCGATGCAGAAGGGGAGTCACTTGAATGGGCCGAGCAACTAAAGGTTGATTATGCCCCAATTGTATTGATTACAAATCCAGCTCCTATCGCTTATTACAGTACCGAAGGTGGTGCTATTGTAGACCAGAATGACGGTAAGCAAGATACTGATCCTACAACCTTACAGAACTTTGAAGAGTCTGAATTAGAGCAGCTCCAAGATAGGATGCAGGGAAATGTTGTTGACGTGACCCTTCCTTTCTGTGCAACAGGCGAAGAGTGTCTGAACGTTGCAACCACAATCTATAACTACATGCATCATGTTGGTGTACGCACCTACGTCCTGACTTGCAGTCCAAATGACGATCCAGAGCTGGGAGCCGGAGTCCAGGGGTATCCTGCTGATGTAGTAATCGACTCGATTGAATATGCTTATTCAGATTCTAGTTCATATGTAATCACTGTTACACTGGCCCCCATCTTTGCTTCTGTTGGTTCTTGGAATGCAACCCCGAATGTCAAGAGGACAGAGACAGTTTCTCGTCCTGCAATTATTCGCTGGGTTGGTGGTGACGGTGTTAACTATCGAGTCGAAGTTAAGGGACTTGGCATCTATAATGCCATTAATGCTACTGATGCTGTGTTTTATCCAGGAGAGGTTGTTACGGTGGAGATTAACAATAATCCGGTAGAGGAATAATATGGTCTTAACTCCTTGTATCCCAATAGTAAAAGAAGAGATCAGAGCTGAAGTTTATCTTGGAACGCAGCTTATTGCTAGGACTCCGTATGTAACTAACTTCAATATTACAGAGTCTCGCAGCCAGCAGTCAGCTACTTGCAATGTTACCTTAGAACTCCTTGCAGGGACGACGTTTAATTCCGGGCAGAAGCTTACTATTAAAGCTGGACTTAAAGGTAATCTAAAGACCAGATTCACTGGTATTATAGAAAAGACCAGTACACATCCTGCACATGCAAAGCCCAGTTATTATTCTCTAACTATTGAATGTCGTGGAGTTTTATCAGAGTTGGAGAATAAGACGTTTAGTCGCCGTCTAAAATCTGACGGCCAAGGGATGTATTGTTTGATTACTGCTGGCCCAGAGAACAGACCTGATAGGGGACGAACTCTAGACAAGATCATCAAGGCTGGCAATCATACTGTGATTACAAGCTCTCCTAGTCTAGCCAAAGAAGGCGAACATTCACCTCTTATAGTCAGCAGTACAACCGCTGGAGGCATTGCCGGTGGAGGTACACTAGAAGCTATGGCTGGTAAACTCGGTGGCGGTAGCTCAAATGCTGCGGCGGCAGAAGGTCTTGGAGTCCATACCCATGAAAATATGGAACAAGGAGGACCAGCGTTTGCTGTTTACGCTGCTGACTAAAATGGTTAATGAAAACATTAGGTTATTGTCCGAAAACGGGTTTACATTACATCTTAATTGTCTTATAATTAAAGACGTATTAGACCATTCAAAGGAGGTCACATGGCATGTGAGTGCTCCATAGTCGGTCTTCTTACCAGTAATATCCCAGGAATATTCCAGGCTTCTATTGATGGATCAACTTCGGTTGATATATCAGAGGACTCTGGAGTTGTTCTATTGGGGCAGACTGTTAGCACCTTGAGCATTGGTGCTTATGCATTTACCCCAGGGAACGATCCTTTCTTAGGTGTATCATGTAGCTTTTCAGCTTCTGCCCAGATCCCATGGATTCAGAAGTTCGATTGTTTTACAGGGAACACTTACTTCATTCCTAAATCTGGGGCAAAGGCTTCAATGGTTAATAGAGAAGCCTCTGGCATCAGTCCTTCGATTATTACAATGACCTGCAATCCAGGGATTGAGAGTGTTTCATTCGATGCTGATGCGAGCAGTGGTCCTACATCTCCTTTCTATCTGAATACTAGAGAGGATGGTTTCAATCTAGTTTACAATGGAACCCCTATTCCAGTTGCTACTGGAATACCACAGATGTATACAATTAGCTTAGGTTTTGCGGGAACTATTAGAGCGTTTCTACAGAGCTTCTCTATCTCTGTGAATCCTCCGGAAGTGGCAAAGGTAAGGTATGATTTTGTATTTAGTGGAGTAGTTCTCTAAACAAGGAAAGGATACTATATGGCCATACAGGTCGTTACCTTTAGATTGAGGGGCGGTACGATTACTCCAAAGCTTGGAGGCTGTAATGGTCTTGGTGTGCCCGGTACTTTTTACATGCAGACGTTTGGAGCGGAGCGTGTCGTAACAGACATTGACGACGCTGCCACTACACTAATCAAAAGCTCAGACATGCAGGGGCAGAATATCCAATTTGATGGAGACCACGACGACCCTAATTATAGAGCAGTGGCGTACTCACAAGCCTCCTATAATTCCCGCGGCGTGTTAACTACAGATGGTGATCTTGTTTTCAATGCAAACCTCACGCACGTCGCTGAGTATGTAGACGACGAGGATAGTATATAAATCATGGCCCTTACATGCCCAACTGATCTAAGCGGCGTGGATGTGGGCTTTACTTCCTTTATCGACTGCAGCACGCTTAATCTAAATTATAATGAACTGGGTATTGTAACCATAACCTTCTCGGTTATATCGGTTGTAGCCCAGCCAGAAACTTATACTACTTTAACATTTGGTGGTGTAACGTTTACAGGACACGTCACGAATCTGGAGGTTTCTAGGATTCCAGGAACGTTGGTATACGAGCAACGCTACACAATGGTAGCTATTGGTTGCTAGGAGGAACTATGGCTTGCACAGGATGCCGCAAAAATAAGCAGCCAACTACTCGTGGGACTACCACCCCACCACCTAGCACGCCTGCCACGGACTTGACTAAGTTTGCTTATCTAACACCAAAGCAGCTCAGGCTTTTGGAGCAGCAAGGTAAGAAGCCTGGAGATAAGTAATGGCTGTTATCATTGGTGCTGGCACTACTCTAACAGCGAACCTTAGTACAGGTGGTTCCTTATTCCCAAGCGGTGGTATTCTTTCACTGTCTTTTGGATTTGAGCCTCAGGTAGAGAGGCTTTGGCAGCTTGGGGATTTCAGGCCCTACGACACGTTTGTTCAGAGACAAAGGAATATACAGATCTCTTCTTACGGAACTCGCGCAGACGGTACGGGCGGTTCAACACGTATGACCATTACACCAGCTACTACATGCAATGATGCAGACTCAGTTGAAATTACTGTAATTCCTGCCTCATGTCTTGGTTCTATTGCTCCTTTCCGTGAAACCTATTTCGTCACTTCTTACGGCTACGAAAAGGATAATGTGGGCTATGGGCAGGAGTCCTGGTCATTCCAATCAAAGCCTATCTTTGATTCTTACACAGGAACAATCAGAATGCTTCGAGGAATTCCTGAAGGAACTTTGCTCGCTGGAGAAGGAGCAATGACTCCTGGCCAGATGGGTGTTGAGGTTGATGAGGTAGGATCTAACGATCGCAGTGGTTCGCCTATTCAAGGGGAGAGCGGTAGTGTTTCTGCAGGAACTCCTGGCATCGGCCAGTATGAATTCCAGAGATATGTTTTGGCTACTGCTGTAGGTGGTTCGGTAGGCATTAGCGCAGCTACGGATGGTTTAAGGGGTAGCGCTAGCATCTCGATTCCAATTACTCCAGTCTTTCTATAAGAGTTAATTATGCAGGAAAAGTACCGCTTAGAATTGCATTGGGATGATATTATATATCACGATAATTCAACAGCTATGTTAAAGGGAGCTTATTTTTCAGGTCCCGTCCTTAAATCAGCTCAAAAGATTAACTCTCGTGATCATATAAAACTCGATTTAACTCCTCAGCATCTAGTGGTATTGCAGAGTTACTACATTCTTAAGTTAGAGTGGGGAACGGTGGAGTACATTAAGGATGGTAGAGTTTTGTTAGGTACAACTGTACTATCAAATGAAAACCTCAAGGAGCTACATAAACTTGAGAAGAATGATTTCATTGTTATAGACACCGAGAAGCATGAGCAGCAAACTCACGCTTTTCATTTGGTTTATGATTCTCAGATAGTAAGGTACGATAGCCAACCTCATACCTATACTAAATAAGGTTCTAGATGGCGATCCTGCAGCAAAAGATTGGAGCGATTCCATACTGGTACATGACCACAGAACCCGGCAATCTCTGGGAACTCTGTATGAACAAGTACCCTACAGTTTCGACCATGATTCTCAGCGGCCCCTCAATTAGGGCAGAGAAATTACAGAACGTTCAGCTCGCCCAGGCAATGGGTATCAACGTCCTGGGCTATGTTCATACAAGTTACGCCGCTCGAAGTATTGCCGCGGTCAAAGCTGACATTGATACACACTTCTCTTACTATGGGGTTCAGGGCATCTTCCTTGATGAAGCTGCAAATACCTCGAATCCAAGTGACATAGCTTATTACGCAACTCTATACCAGTACATCAAAAATAAGCCTTCAGGTCCTAGGATTGTAACACTCAATCCAGGTGCCACAACGAAGGAGGAGTACGCTCAGTACGCAGACCATATAATGGTTGCGGAAACGCGACCTTCTAGTTATCGTAATCGTAGGAACCCAGACTGGGAAACTCGGTATCCTGCATCTCTTTTCTGGCATGCAATCCACAGTTGCCCGGCCTCAGAGGTGAATGAGATGATTACGCTGTCTCGCCAGCGTAATTGTGGTCTTCTGTATATCACAGATGACCTTAATCCTCCAAACCCCTATAACACACTCCCTACTTATTGGGACTCTTTTGTCCTCGCTGTTGAGGCAGCAAATGCCGGTAGTGTCGATCCTTTGACAATCGAAGAAGGTGGTGGCGGAGGAGGAGATGGGGGAAGTAGTGGTAGTGGCGGTGGTGGTAGTGCAGATGCCTCTGGCTCTGGTATAGGTCCTGTTCTAGTTGGAACAGGTGGTTTCTTTGCAGGTGATAGGAACTCGGTTCCTTCAACGCGAAGAAAAGGTTACCACTGGAAGCTTTGTGCGTTTTCTACGGAATACTACGAGAGATTTACTACTACGGAGTTTTTTGCTGGTAACAGTACTGGACTTAACCATAACGCCACCGGAGATACAATTCCAGCACCTGCTATTCATCCCGGTACTGATGGCGGTATGAATTACAAGAACAATGGAGGTACTCCTGGCTGGGTGTGCCTAAACGATAGCTGCCCTTACTACATTGCCAACGGCAAGAGATACTTTGAATACTAACGGAGGAAGATAACCCATGGCTGTGAACGTATCAGTTTTCAATTTGGAAAACTACCCAAATAATCCCAAGACGGTCGTGGTGGATATGAGCGAGCTAGTTCCTTATGGAAATGGCGGCGAAGACACCTGGGTTGTATCGGCCGTTACTTCTGCCACCGCTTCTGGTGGTGCATCCATTCAGCGTCTTTACATTAACCACACGAAGTTTGGTTATGCTAAGAGTTCTGGTCTGCGTACTGGTCCTTACTCAATTACAAATCTACAGAAGCATCTTAAGGTTGCGGTTGATGAGGATATCTCCAGTGCAGTAGAAGTTATGCTTACTACGAGTGCTCTTCCTCTTGGTGGTGATGCAGTAGCATCTGATCTTCAGGAGAAGATTAATGCAACAGCTCGCTCCGGTGGTCCAAAGGCTGGTAACCTATCTTACCTAAATACCGTAGTTCGTTATGTTAATGGTACTTTCGAGATTATCTCAGGAACTGCAGGAGAGTTCTACACTGGTTCGGATAAGACCTCTGTTGCTGTTGCAGACGGTGCATCTACCACAGGATTGGCTGCGGAGCTTGGATTTAACATTCCATTTACTAGTGAAGCCCTTGCTTCTAACCAGGTTAAGCAGACTAGTCTTGCCTCTAGCTATTCTTCTGGTACTTCACTCACAGTAACTAATGCTGGTATTGTTTCTGCCGGTGATTGTGTAGTTGTAACTGACGGAACAAGCACTGTATATCGTGGAGTTCAGACCGTTGTAGGAACCACTGTTGTTCTAGCTTCAGGACTAGGAACTTCGTTTGCTTCTGGATCTCTTGTTCAGGTACTGGGTCTGCGTGATCCTTCAAGTGAGCCACCAGCTATTTACAGCAGAGTGGATGACTACATCAACTTCGCTGTTAACTCTATCGTAAACCAGATCGACTTCTCGCGCTAATGGCTAACCTTTGGATTACTCATCATAAATACCCATCAAACCCGCAGCTCTTTGCAGTTTCCCTGCATAAGGTTGCGGGTATTGGTGTTGACGAGGCCAATCCAAATTTCAAGCCGAATTACCGCAGAGCCGAAAGAACGTGGAAGATATTCATCTACACCAGTGGCCTGGATGTGAACGGGGATCCTGTTCAACCTATAGTTGCTGGTGTATTTGGAGAGCTAGAGGATGTCAACGCATTAATTCAATCTAAGATTGCAGAATTATGCGGACGTATTGATTGGTCACAACAAGGTACTTACAGTCCAGAAGAAGATACCGATGCTCCATATGTTAGTGAGCAGTATCCTACTCAAGGACAGATCGATGTTTCAATTACAAGCCCTATCGTTATTCGGGTTAAAGAGCCACTACCAGGAACAGGTATTGATCTTTCCACAGTGGTTATGACTGTAGATGGCTACACTGTAACGCCAAACGTAACTGGTAATAAATACGACTACACATTTACATTTAGTCCTAGGCCTATCTTCGAGTAATTCATGGTTTATGAGAATATTCGCATTGAGCACAGCAACTTCGCTATAGGAAGAGATGGTTCCTCTTTCTATACTGTGGATCATGATGAGAATAAACTCATTGAGAAGAACTCTTCTGGTTCTGTAATCTTCTCCTACTTTCTTGATACAGACGTCAATGAGGTCACTGCCCTTAAATTTGATGGCTACTATTTCTGGACACTTGAACGCCAAGGTACTTCAGGTTTTCGTATAAGGAAGTGGGAAATTGGAACGGACGATCTCGTTAGAAAAGTCCAAGAGTTTTCTTACACCACAACAGGTGTAGATAGTTATGATTGTCACGCTTTTGCAGTAGAATACTATAGCGATACGCTAGACAACCAGGTCCTTACAGGAGCCACATCGTTTGATGTTGTAGATGGAAGTGTTATTCGTTCTGGCGATAGAATTATCATAGGACCAAGTACAGCTACAGGATTCGAAGGAGAATATAACTCAGTTAGTGTTGTATCTAAACTCGGTAATACTATCACAGTTACCCCAGCAATAAGTAGCGATTTCAGCCCAAACGAACCTATATACTTTACTAGAAATTTTTGGGTGTTCAGTGACACAGCTACTGCAGGAATGGATGGTGCTCTTTACAAGTTTAGATCTAGCGATGGATTTCTTCAGACTGTAGATATCAGTAATATGTTCAACCTCGTGCGGGGAGCAGTTTTCTTCCGAGGTTATATAATGTTTGTTAGAGCTGGTGAGATAATCTGGCTTGACCCAGACAGTTACGAAATCAACCGTTCTCAGGCAATCAATAATTTGGATGTGACTTTAGGAGAGCATCTCGAGTGCTTTGACTTGGCAGGGCACAGCGACACGATTTATAGGTTAGAACAGGAACACGTGTTCTTTAATTCTGGTGCAGGAGTATACCAGACTGAAGATTGGTCCCCTCAATATAACTACAATACCAGTAGCGCTATTGCTGAGGTTTATTTTGTAGGAGTGAAGGCAAATCCTCCAATAATTCATAAGGCTGCTTCTGGTGTATCTATTAATGACTCTAGGTCCACTATTACTGCTATAGTACTGGACCAATTCAGAACGCCAGTTATCAACAGACTTGTAACGTTCTCTTCTGATGGTGGTTCTGTAAGTCCCTCCTCAGCACTGACAGATGCGAACGGTATAGCAACTACAACCTACACGGCGAGCAGTTCAATTGGAAAAGTTGCCGTAACAGCAACAGTAACTTGAGGTGACTCTTGGTTCGACAGAATATCAGATTATCAGAGGGTAACTTTACTAGTGATGGTACTTATTTTTACTGTATGCTTGACGGCTCGCAGGCCCTTCAGCAAAAAGTAGATGATGGTACAGTTGCGTTTACATTTCCTCTCGATACATCTGTAACTGGAAATATCCTAGAGCTATCCTGGGATGGTGTTTATTTCTGGAGCCTGGAGGACAATGGTTCTTCTGGATTTTACATTCGCAAGTGGGCCATTGAGTCATTCATTTGTAAGCAGAAGCAGCTTTTTACATTCACAAATGGTGCCACCCACACCTATGATTCTAGTGCCTTTGCAGTAGAGCATTATAGGTTAACTGTAGGAACAAACGACAATGGCTCTGGCGGCTATACTACAGGATTGACAGATATTAATATTTCAGATACGTCAATGCTTGAGCCTGGTGATGTTTTAACATTTGTTCGTAGAAGCACAAACATTGCCTCAAGGTCTGCCACCACACAAGTGGAGCAGGCAGTTGTTCAGTTGGTTCTAAGTCCTACACAAGTCCGTCTAACAGGCGCTATGGCGGGGAATCCGCACGGCGATGGTAAAGGATTCAGAGGACCTTCCGTAGTTCCAGGAGGCAGTAGCCCTCTAACACCAGATGAGGTCTTTGTTACAAAGCATCTGTGGATTGCAAATGCTAATGCTCCGGGAGCCCCGGGTACCCCCGCTCTCTATAAGGTAAGAGCTTCCAACGGCTCTAACATTGTTCAGTTTACCGGAACGCAATACTCTTCAATTGGTGGTATGACATTCTATACAACATACAACCAAGGGACCGGTATTGATGTAAATGCTACAAAGTACAACACTACTATCGTGGATTCTGCCTCACTTGGTGGTAAGCAGACGTATGTTCTAATAGCTCGAAGCAACACGTTGATGTTCTTTAACGCAAGTACAGGAGCTATCGACAGGACCTTGATTATGAATAATGTCAAGGTAGACACGGTTTCTATTTGGCCTGTATTTGATATGGAAGTTCTAGGAATTGAGCCTAATGTTGTGCTCTATAGAATTCAAAATGGTACAACATATAAGAATTCTAGCCTTGTTTTGACTGATGAGTCATGGGGAGCTTCACAGTGGAATTATGAGAAGCAGCTTCTAAGGCGTGTGGTTAGTTCTATTTCGGTTTCAGCCGACCCAAGTATTATTCCTGCGGACGGAAACTCTACATCAAATATCACTGCTACGCTGCGGGATCAATACAATGATTTGATCGGTTCTGGAAAAACAGTTAACTGGTCTGATGATAGTGGTGGTTCTGGAGGTGGTACAGGCCAGGGCTTGTTTAACGCCCAGTCAACAACGGATGCTTTTGGTGTAGCAAGAAACACATACAAGGCCGGTACTACAGAGCAGGATGTGAAAATCACAGCCGCGGTGACTAATGGACTTGTCTAATGACTGTTTCGGCTGTTATTCATATAGAGCAGTACGATGGGGGAAGTTCTCAAGGAACTGTTCGTAACTCTATTCTATCTACTAGTAGTATCGGTACTGTAAGAAACAGCCTATTTTCCGTTACGTCAGAACTAGTATTCACCCATCTACCGCAGGTATCTAATCCAGATTCACGTCCAGGTGCTCCTGGCTGGAATACTGAAGATGAAGACGACTGGTCAGATTCTCCAACCAGACAACCTAATTTACTATATCGCTATCGTTTTGGTTTTGGTCGCGATAGGATAGAGTTGTTTGATATGGGTTATGATGGCGACACCAATACCCTAGGAGGTGATGGTGCTCGCTGGGGAGATCTGGATGCCAACAGCGGTGTTCTTATGTTCGAGCGTACCTATCCTGTATCTTCAGAAGGTTCTGTAAGGCAGATTAATCTTAGCAGCCAGGGAGATATTCAAGAGAAAGATCTCACAGTAACAACCGAGAAGAGCATCACTCATATACCAGGCGTTGAGGGTGAGGTTGATATCGAGTTATTCCCTTATGTTATTACAGCTCTGCCCGAACCTTTCTCAAGAAGGAACCCAATAGATACCGACGTGTTTATTAGGGTATCTAACTTCTCGTTTCCAATAGCATCCGGAACGCTCACCCTATACATTGATGACGTTTTAAGAACCCCTATTCAAGTTCATGAGTTCTTCGGTGGGCTAGGCGGATTTGATGTTACTTGGATCAATAATCAAGAGTTTGATTACGATGCCACAGTAATAGTTAGATTGGAGTTTGACGATACGGATATTCCGTCAAACAGTACAGTAATTGAGTATCCATTTTACACTGTTCCAGACCTAGCACCTCCTCGAGCATTGAACTTGGTACCTTCTGACGGCGCCGTAAATGTTTCTGTAAATGGTCCGATTAGATTAGAGCTTGTCGATTTTGAAGGTGGTGTAGATATAAGTAGTCTGGTTCTTTATGTAAATAACGTAAGAATTACAGACGGTATAAATGGAGATCTGGAAGTCACTGAGCTTGAAAATAATGGTGGGTACCTAGTAGAATACACTCCACTTGAACCTTTCCTATATGGTGATCTAATTCCGGTTTCTGTTTTCGTCAGAGACGACTCAGTCAACAGTAATGAGCTTTTCTTCTCATATAGCTTTACCACAGAAGAAAGCCTAGCTCCACGACTACTCAACCTGAGCCCACAGTCTTGTATGGTTGAAGTACCTACTCAGACAACCATCCAGGCAGATGTGGTTGACGGTGGGCATGGTCTAGATACAGAATCAATAGTGTTTACGGTAGAGGAAATTGAACGCGGTAGTACTATTAACCTCATCCCAATAGTTCATCGCGATGAATAAAGGACGACACAAATGGTCGAATCACAGCCAGGTACGGTAGTAGCTTTTGATCCTAGCGTAACATTGACAAGCTTTTCCGCATCTACTCGCGACAGGTTCATGTTTAACGAGAACCAGCTCGTGCTGGCTAAACTTGTACGTCCTTTGGTTACATATGCTGCTTCTTATGGAACTAGTTTTTCATATAATACTTCTAATGGTGTCCTAACCAGACCGTTTCTTTTCGAGCAGTACAAGAACTCTGATGGAGATTTCGTATATGCGGATGATCTATTCTTTCTATCAGATGCTACCGGTGTACCAACTACTGGTGTAGTTGGTATCATTGTAGGTTACGATTTTCAGGTATCTAGCAATACCATTAAGTTTTGGTCCGTTACAAGCGTTGATACAGGGAATCTCTCCGTTGACTATAGCTTTGATGGGGTCACATGGGTAGCGGTTCCAGGAACTACTGTATGGAGTTCTACATTTGATGACACCATTGAGCTGTATGATGGTGAGTTTCCTGCTTCGGGGCAATATGTATATACTGGTACCTTTACTTCAGTGTCGGGAAGGTATTGGAGGCTGAAGAGCCAAGGTATGACGACTGTAAGTGTTACCTATAGCTCTGGTACAACCCTTACAGTAGCGAGTACCACAGGCTTCCCAAGCTCTGGCCAGATTACTATGGTTGGTTCCTCTGGTAGCCAGACTGTAGCCAGCTACACTGGTAAAACTTCAACGACCTTTACTGGATTGACCGGCGGCGCAGCTTCCCCTGCAGGCAGCCCTGTTGTAGGCGCAGGTACAACACTGGTAGATGCCCTATTATCTAATGTCACAGAGGTGCGAGTTCTTCAGACCACAGACCCAATTCTAGATCATTGGAATTCTGATGGTAGTCAGGCTGTGTCCGTTATCGTTGAGGGCAGTCAGTATTACGATATTTGCTACGATGCAAATGATGAAGTTTATTACGCAATATACTTTAACGAAGAGCCTTCTCAGACCTCCCCAATTGATCCAAACGACAACTTTGATGAGGCTTTCGAGGGTTCCAGTTTTGATCCCCTAAAGTGGATTGAAAGTACTACATACCCATATTTTGTACATAACACAGTTTCTGGAACACTGGATATGGTATCTCCTGCAGGTGGTGGTTTGCTTGAGGGAAATTATGGTGTCGATGGTAATTATAAAGTAGACATAAAACTGTCTGGTGCTTTCACTGCATCGAGTGGTACTAGTTTCTCAATTGCTGCGGAAAACTTTGATACCGGCAACATGGAGATGGTTTCGGCCATGACCGGAGCTTATGTACACCCCACCACAAATAACGCTCGTTTCGGCGGAGCTATCCTTGAGTATAACAGTACGATTGGTTCTGCTGCCGTTCTTCGTAATTTCAAGCTAAGGCCGGAGTTTTTTGAATTCACCGCTTCAGCTGGTTATGTTGATTATGTAATGGCTTACAGTGCTGCTCTAGATCAGTATACTGTTACCGTAAGTGGCGGAGCAAGGCCGAATGCATTGCCTGGCGTTCCTTATGTATCTAACGCAGCCTCGTTTACTATTTCAAACGTCTTCACTCCTTCGGATGGTCAGGGATTCACTGTAAGAGCTTGGTGTGCTTCCACAGCTGTCCCTGGAACGGCCGCCTCAGGAATTCAGCTAGAATATGAGAGGCTTGGATCTACTGGATATATTAGATACGCAGGAACCCTTGGTGGTGGCATTCAGACCTTGATGTCACATGCAGTAACAAGTGACCGCCATAGACCTTATATTTATGGACACCCAGGCCCATCCACGCCAAATATTAGGGCTGATAACTACACAGTTACAAGTGGAACTATAGTCTTTGATACACCAGTATTTAGTGTTGTTGCTATTGGGAAGGACGGAATGGTTACAACTGTAGCCAACGTGACTGATGGTGAAGGCTACCTAATTAAGAATTTTGACATCATCAGAAATCCTCAGGCTGGGTACAATACATACATCTACCCATACACAAGTATTGCCACCAACGGTGCGGCATATAATGCTGGCGGAGAGATCTATATCAAAGTGGGAAGCACGCTCTATAAGTACACCAAGGGTGCCACACTTCCAATCACTCATGAAACCGAAGGTGCTCCGGGCGCCACAGTTATTACCGAGGGAGAAATTCCAGAGGGAAGTATTACTGGATTTGCTTATAATGGATTTAGTCAGGCTGGTTTAAGTTACCTGAAGTATGAGGACTCTCTCGCAGGTGTCTTCCTAAAGACTATTAATACGACAGACCTTACCGCAAATACATACAAGGCCAAATTGGATGTTGCATCAATCAACTTCCCATTTGCTTGGAATGTATCAGACTTGTCCACACTATATTACGTTAGTGGTACAAGCTTAAAGCTTTACGACTTGAATGAAGCGAAGGCTGCTTTTGTTAACGTATCTTCAGATAAACAGGTCCTGGCTGCAGGCACTGCGGAAACAGCAACAATTACAGCACAGGTTCTAAATATCTATGGTATTCCTAAATCAGCAAAGACGATGACCTTTAGTGTATCGTCTGGTGATGGAGCTATTTCTCCTGCGGTTGGCTGTTCTAACGGTAGCGGTGAAGATACTACCACATACACAGTTGGTTCTTCAGTAGGAACTGCAACAATCACGGTGAGCGTATCCGATACGACCTGCACACCATAAAATGGGGGTAGCTAATGCCATTTCCCCTTGGTGGAGATTTTTCTAGGACAGTACAAAGTGCGTTTAAGGTACTGAAGGCGGACAAGCGCATATGTAGACATGAGAATGGTACCAGTATATGTGACCTAGGGCACAAGCTTAAGTTCCCAGGTACATGCTTAAGTCAGCCTATTGGTACCTTCAATAGTACAGACGCTACGTTCCAGCCTACGTTTCCAGTATGCACAAGTGATTATGAGTCTGAAGGATTCAATCCGGGTCTAATCTTCTCTTCTGCCCCTATTGAGGGAGCTGGCACTGTCTATTCAAGATCATTCAGTGTAACTCATGATCAGCCATTGTTCCAGCTTTTAAAGTCCGTACTTGGAGAGCATCTTGTTTTTAGCCTACAGAGAGAAGTAGATCTAACTATAAACTTCGCCCAAGTAGGATCTTCTTTTACAAGAACCATAGTATCCCAAGCGGTAGGTAGCACGTATGATACTTTTCTAAAGGTCGGCCAGTTTAATCCCGGTACACTGCCGTACCAAGAAGGAATCTTTTCTGACCTATACGTTTATGATGTAGCTAGTTCCCTAACTACCTACTCTAGGTTAGCTTTCCACTTACTGGAAATAACAACTCCTGCTATAGAGCAGGAAGGTCCAATAACCTTTAATAGGAATCTTGTTCAGACCGATTATTATACCACCATCTCTGGTGAAGTGGATATCTGTGCTGGCGACGAGGCTCCTCCTGTAATTTCTTATGTCCAGCCAGTTGCTTCAGGAACGGTGTTGCGACCTACAAATCAGATTGTTGAATTCACTCTTTCTGATTCTCCGGGTGGTGTAGACCTTTCTAAACTCTTTGTACGTGTTAACTCCACAACCAGTGGAACTTTGCAGCTAGTATCTGCTGGTGCTGATGTCTCTGGTGGTAGGGTTTCTATTACCGGTGATTCAAGTAGCTATCGTGTAAGGTACACGCCGAATTTCACGTGGCTTAACAACGATAAGGTAGTAGTCACTATTTCAGGGGCTGATCTACCACCTACAGTTGGAGGCAATCCTTTCTATTGTGGTGCTGCTGGTGTTAACTATTTTACAGGTGACATAACCTTTAAAGTACAGACTCCAAGTAATATGGGAGCATCAATCACAGCAATAGGTGATGTAGCTGCTCCTTACATAGTTAGTGCAACACCAGTTAGTGGTACATTAAATAATGATGTCTTTTCTCCTGTGGTTATCGTTCTTGCAGACGATTTGACAGGTATAGATTTGTCAACGATGACGATCGTTGTAGATTCTGAAGCTATTGTTATTGATGGTTTAGCGACATCTTCCGAAGTATCTATAACAGGACTTCCTTCTTCATACACGATTACTTACAACAAGTCCACAGCATTTGAGTACGGGTCTGTTGTGGAAGTAGAGATATATGTTGGGGACAGGGCAAAGCCTAGTTCGAATGTACTTTCCACTTCATACACCTTCTCGTGTATAGGGGATGGTACGCTTCGTATTGAAAACTTCTACCCAGAGGTAGGCACTACAGTCAATCCAGAAACCATAGATATCGAGGTTGATGTTCTAGACGACACCTTCGGTATTGATGAAGATCAGTCCTTTTTGGTTGTGGATGGGCAGATTGTTAACGCTACTGTAACCCCTGTTACAAGTGGTATTCATTTTAGATATCATCCCCCAAATGACTTTGCTTTTGAAAGACCTATTGTTGTTAAGGTCCATGGTGTGAATGATAATCCATCAGCCCCTGTTGTAAAGGAAAGTATTTATACACTTTACTACGGGCAGAGAATACTTCTACATAATGGTGGGCCTTATGGTTATGGGCAGCAAGTTGATGTATTTGTGCATGCTCGTAACGTAGAGCGTCTTCATAAGGACCTCTCTACCGGCTACCTATTTACTGCCCGCACCCAGCCCAGAGCTGATATTGGGGCGTATGTAGAGGCAATTACACCATATTCTGACATTGATGCTTCGCTTACTGCTCAAGGTCCCGAACATAGGTACGGTAGGACTGTGACAGTGACGTTTTATGCAGAGGACTTTGAAGGCCATGCTTTAGGCCCATACACCTATACGTACACTATAGAAGAAGAATAATTGACTTTTGTTGAGTATTTTATTATAATTAAAACGGATTACTTTAAAGAGCTTACGCCGCCTTCAAACGGTTAGAGTCCACCAAGGAGAACACACATGGTAGCTGTCAGCAGATGGGTACGATTCCCGATCGCCGCAACGACTGGCTTTACCTCTGCCCAGGCAGGTACTAGAGGCCTCCAGAGAGGCACGGCCAACACCGCCGATTCTTTTACTGTTCCAGGCAGTGCAAATAATCAGATAAGGGTTAATGTTAACGGAGCAAGTGCCCCAGCCCCCTACCAGATCACTCTAACTTCTGGTACAAACTTGGATCCTCGTTTTGTTGCTCGGGACATTCAGCGTAAGCTTCAGGCTGCTGGTGCCGGAGTTAATACTGGATTTGAGTATTGTCAGGTTGAGTTTAGTAACTGGAAGTCCAGTAACGGCTATGGGCAGTTTATTATCCGTTCTGGTACTACGGGAGGTTCAAGCTCCGTAGCAATTACCGCAGGAGATAGTAGCGCTCTATCGCTGCTAGGCTTGAGCAGCTTAGCTACAGAAGCTGGATCTGTCAATCACACAGGTACTTCTACGGCCGCTGTAAATGCCGCCTATACTGGTTCTGTATCTGTATCGGGAACTTATCGTGGCGCTTTTGATGATGTATACAATGTCATCATTTGCCCAACGCAACCTGTTGGTACTGCAACCTACGGAGGTGGAAATACCTATGGTGTTGCAAACGCTGGTGTAGCTACTGCAGGTGGTTTCTGGAATGGAGACAATAACGAGACTTATACTGTAACTATTAGTACCGCAAATGGTTCAGTAGTTGGTGGTGGAACTGGATTTGTTCCTACATTCACTGTAACAAGTACTCAGTCCGATACTGTTGCTACCGCTCAGGAAATTCTTTACGCTAACGAACCTTATTTCATTGGTACTCGCGGCCTTACGCTGAAGTTCACGGATGCTCCGTTTGCTAATGGAGATACCATTGTTATAGTCTGCACCAAGCCTACCACAGTAGATGGCTCGAATGCTACAGCTGCTGTAGGTACTGCGAAGTATCACTATCGTTCGATGCTAGGGGACGACTCTAGCTCAGCAACCACAACATCGATTGGTGGTTCTGCTTTGGGCCGTAAGGGTATAACAATCTCTTGGTCTAACTCTGGCGTACTAACCCCACGTGATGAGTGGAAGATTGTATGTAGAGGCCCAACGCCAGAAGCATATGGCGTAACAAGCATGGTTTATGGTAACGTAACTGTTACAACCGAGAGTGCTGTTAAGGTACATGTGTTTGAAATTCAGTCGGGAGCCGTAGATATGTCTTCGGTTAAGTTCTCCCTACAGAGCCACGGTACGTTTGCACACCACGATGCCGGCAACAGTGACACGTTCTTCCGCTTTGGTACCGCTGGTTATGGTAGTCCAGGTGATGGCGTTTCTACTGCCCATACAGGACCAGAGTGGACTGCCTCCGTTACCGCAGCTAATATCGGTGCGGATAAGACTTCGGGTAACACCGGCGCTCCAATCATGCTAAGCCACTCAAAGGCCGACTTGGCTGTTGTATCATCAGCTGATGATGCTGAGGTTGTAGGAAACAAGGGACTTGTGTCCGACTTTATCTGGACGAACATTCGTCTAGGTGCGGAAGAGTCTGGAGCCAATAGCACGATTAACTATCGTCTGTATTTTGACTACGTATAAACTATTAATATATTAGACTAATTAAAGGGGTCCTTGGTGAAAACCAAGGGCCCTTTTTCTTTTACAAAACACACGTATTATACTATAATTATAGTGGTTTTATATTATCAGAAGGGTTAGTATGGATATCAATGACGATGTTCTAAGTATGCCAAAAGGTTGGATTATAGCTTACAATGATGGAACCATCATTACGGAATACGATCGGGATGGTAATCCTCGGGAATGGCGATCTGTTCCTAAAACTAACATTAGATACGTAGCCTTGAAGTGGCTGTCCAAGCATTGGACTATTGCGGGGCGTGAGCACTATCTTCAGAAGAAGCGTGGCTGGGTTAACCCTGCCATTGCAGGAGAGCAGGAAGCTAATATTCAATATCGATATATTGGTTATTGGGAGGGCAAGAACAAAGTCTTTTACAGAGTTGACGAGGCTACGGGCGAGATGAAGATGCTGGTCGAAGGACCAGAGGACTAGGAGATAGATGGCTGCTGATCCTACAGGCAGACCACCTTCAAAGTTCCCTTGTATTTATTGGGACGGGCTGGGCTGCACTGCAACCTCAAAGTTTGAAGAGGATGACATTTCCTGCTATAACGGCGGGAACTGTGATGGGTTTGGTACGTGCAGAGGTTGTTCAAAATACGATCAAGGTGGTTTGAAGCTTGATAGTTCAGATGGTAACAATGGGCAGACCCAAACACCATTCAATCTTCAGGTATACAATATCCGTGCAAAGATCGGTAAGTGCTGTCATTGGAATGGTGCTCCTGAAGAGTTCTCAAAGCAGTTTGTTAAGACGGATGAATCTATCACGATTCTAGGGATAACAGATTCAGAAGATAATGTCAGTTTGCTTGTGGCGGAAAACGAGGCCTCGGATTTCGATTCACTTCCTGATAGTGGTAAGTTTTCAGCTTCAAAAGAAGGAACGGATGAGAACGGCCGTCCCTACCCTGTAGTTAATATAACATACTCCAGAAAGAATGAGGAGACCAGGGAGCTTGAAGGGGTATTCCTTAGTCCTAAGTATTTCAGTGAGGGGCCTAATCAAGGTCGCCTTGTGCTTGACACGGATTACACACTTTACATTGCGGCTCATAAGGCCGCTCCTGTATTTAAGGTACTTGGCTCGAATATTGACTCGGCCAAGAAGGAGATGCTAACTAAGTGTACTGTAGCTGAAGCTGCTCCTTGGCAAGAAGGATTTACTGAGGAGAACCCTTCTGCCTATGGATGTAATGGAGCTAAGCCTGAGTGTACGTTTTACACAGGTCCTAGGTTCACTGAGGTTATTGACCTTAAGATGGATACGGGAGACCGTGTTACAGCTAAGCAGATAATGGAGTTGCGTCACTACAGCCAGGATTGGCGTAGTGTTTCCTCTGATGCATTTAAATCCCCGAGAGAGTTGTGGGAAGATCTATTCCATACGCCTGACATTTGGGCCATGGCTAGAGACACGACCGATGTAGGTGACGGGGTAACTAGGACGCCAGGAAAGGGTAGATTTGATTCTACCACTGGCAAGCCTATGATTCAGAAAGTATTCATCGACGATTTCACATCTGAAACTCCAAGCATTACTGTAGGTCCTCCAATTCTTCCAGAAGATGGTACTCCTGTTACTGGAGGTACACCAACTTTCCCAACCTTGGTGAGCGCAATATTCGACCTTACACCAGGTCCAAGAGTTCTGTTCCCAAGAGGGACCTCAGCTTCAAATCCGTTCGTCAAGAGGTCTTTTACTGAGGCTGAAAGATTCCTGTACATTTCATTTGATGCTCAGACAGATAATGAAGTTGTAGCAATCAACCTGACAAAGTACCCACAAGGTGATGCTTCAAACGATGATTTTATCAAGAGGGTTCGCCAACTTGATCCCTCTGATATAAACACTCCATTTATAAGTGGTCTCCCGGGACAGACTGTAAGTGTAGAGTTAGAGTATAGTAACTCCAACCGCACGCTCAATCATATAAGAATCTTTGTTGATACAGGTGTTGGTGAAGAGGAAGAGCTGGATGGTGACCTGGCTCCTGGATCGTTTGATCCAGAGGATACCTTTCCTTCGCTGCCTAATGGCAAGCGTAAGTATGTAACGGCTGATGTGTATGTTGAGCATGTATTCCATCATGCTCATGTGGCTCAGACATACTTTAATGATTACTATGGGCATAAGACAGTTGATCCTTGGATTAATAACTTCACTCGCATGGATCTGGGCGGTAAGGTTTTTGACCTTACTGGAAACACTGCAGTGTCTGAAGTTCTTTGGAATACAATTGCCAGTGATGGCAAGAAGACTATGTACTCCATTGAGACTCAAGTTTCAACTACAAGCGAAGACACAGAGGAAATTCGCTGGGAATCTTTAGGTTGCTCGTACATTCTTGTAGAGTTCCTTAATCCGAAAGTGAATAGGGTTGCTCCCTGGAAAGCTTGGGGTCTAGATTCAAAAGAGCAGAATCTATTTGTCAAGCTGGATAGATCACAGAATGATTCGTTAACAGAAGACGAGCCTACTGAAATTGAGTATGAGCTATCGTTAGCTTCCACGCAGGGGACTGCTCTTCCAGCTAACATTGCAATTTTTAAACCTAAGGAAACGTCTGGAATCCGTCCTCCGGATGAAACAAAGGATATCGTTTCTGTTCGGTACGCCTATACCGAATATAAACAAGGTCCTCTCTCTTCGGAGGATATTCAGAAGTTAAAGTTTGCGGCCGACTCCTCGAAGATCATTGAGTTAATGCCTTACCAGGTATCTCTTACAGGGGAAAACTTTGCCATTGATGGTACGTTTGTAAAGGTAGGCGATACGAAGCTTTACTCCTGCGAGGAGGTTCTTGGGGATTGCTTTACAGAGAAGGCAAAGAAAAACGAAGAGCTTGCTCGTAGTGTTTTCTTTGGCGGTGGTATTAACGAGGGTCAGGTTAAGACACACTTTCAAATGATCAATGAGTGTGCAGCAGAGTTTAATACCAATAACTCAGGTAAGACTTTTGAGGATGGTACTCCTGTTACCTATGATTCTGCTGTAACAAAGCTCCAGAATTTGTACCTTAGAGAAGGTAGCCAACACTATTTGTTTATTTTCAAGGACGAGGAAGGGCGACCAATTGGTGTTAAGAACGCAGGCTTCTTAACCCAGTCTGCTGTTGCGCAAGCTAGAGATGTGGAGATTAGGTACAAGTGGGGTGGTCAAGCACAGCACTATCCTAATCATCATCAGATGTTCATGTTTGCTGATGACTACGCTCCAATGTATGCTACAACGGATAGGCTTGTCCATCTTATCCAGTCTTATGATCCTAATTGCGGAGATCATGCTGTAACTGAGGGAGGAACACAGTACAGGGCTTTTGATTTGGGAACTGATCACCACGGTGCTCTTTGGTACCCATACAAGAGGTGCTTTACCCCCACATATCATGCAGATAGGAATAACCCATTTACTATGGTTGTTGAATACACTGACACCGTAGAGGGCTTCTCTGATGATAAGAGGCGCGATTACTGGGAACGCATGCGTGTATGGGACAAGTATATACCTGCTGTCGTAGATTATATCCCACAGCCCGGTTGTTTCTGGAGCGAGAGAACTACTACAGTTTATGTTACGGCACCTTTCGTTTTCTTGGGCTACACAAAGATTAGATCACTACACCCATTCGGCTATTACAATACGGACAGAGAATCGTTGCGAGTATCCCGTCACTGGGAGAAGAGGAACCTTGAATTCACTGCGGAGGTCCTCGCTCAAGATGAAGACGGAGGATTCTCTTTGGAGTTGGACCCTGAGTATGCAGGTTCTCTGTATGATGAAGATGGTAATCTAAATGAAGGGGAGGATCTTAAGACCCCTGTATGGGTTCACATAAACGACTCTATTGGAATTGTTTCAGTAGCTAGCGAGAGTCTAATTCACCCATTCAATAATCTACTTCTCAGTCGGGTAGGCATCCATGAATTTAACGAGACATTTAATGCTGAGATGCTAGAGCTTCGCCAAGTCATGGAAGAGCGTGACTATACTAGTAGTCTAGACCGTAATGAGGATGGAACGCTTATATATCTAGCTGATGGTACGGAAGTTAGTCTTGTAAATACAAACTTAACGAGAAGGGCCCTGGACGAAGGGAAGGATATTCGTCTGGCGTACAAGAAGGAAACTCCTGTTGGTAGTGTAGGTTGGTGCTGGTTAGCAGAGCCTGACCAGCCTATACGTGCTGATTTTATGATTACTGGTTTGTATCTATCTAACCCACAGATGTTGTTTAAGAAGAACCTCGTACCTTCTACATGTACAACTCATGGGTTTCATACTATACAGTATTTGGCTCATGCTTTCAATGAAGATGGAGAGATTGAAACTCCGGCATCTCTTTCTATGGATGGCGGCCCTCCAGTATTGATTGATGTTTCTACAGGCTCAATGTATATTGAGGAGGGTTCTCCGTATAGTCCAGAAAGTCATGTCGGTGAGGACTACAATTTTGTTCTTTATGGTGCTGGTCCCAATGGGCTTGGTATTATAGCTGATAGTAGAGGAATTCAGAGATTTGAGGTAGACGGGGTTAAGTTTGCGACGTACGCCGGTCTTTCAGCTAACATTGCATTTGATATCGATGAGCTTCCTTATGAGGTTCATGACGTCAGAACTCTACCTAATGTTTCCCATATAACATCGCTGTTAAATGAGATTGAAGCTGAGTACAGTCCAGACTTAGCTGGTACTGATCCTAATTATACGCGCATGCTTACAACAGGTATGCAGCTTCTGAAGGGTCATTATTTTGTAGAGAACATAGAGGTAAAGTTTACCTATGGAGGTGATTACGACATACCAACAATCACAGCCTTGGGGATGGTTTACTCTGAAGATTCAACCACTACTACTTCTCTATTTTCCCCAACTGATTATATTGATGGCTCACAATTTGCTGCCGGCTCAACCTACACAGTATCACTGGCTGTAAATGCTCGCTTGGCTGGTATTAACCTTTCGTTCGGAGCCCGTTTAGCTTCTAAGAGATTGTTCATTAACTCAATCAAAGTCAATGTAAGGAAGCCAGTAAATAGAAGTGAGACAGTATTCGTCTCGACCCCAAAGGTAAATGTTAGTACAGCACAAACTGGAAGCCACCACCCTGCAGAGCTTGAGTTCTTTTTCCAGCGCTCTAACCCCGACTTTGCCAAGAATTATGTGGGAGGTACCTTATCTCTTGGAGGTCTAGGGCAGGACATTACCCCGCTTGCAGGAGTGGAGGTTAAATTCTCTGGTCGTCGGGTAAAGGATCTTTTGCCTCACTTTGAATTCTCTGACCCTATTAACAACAGGTTCCCTTATAATAATATTGACATCACAGAGATACCAGGATATATACAAGAGACCACCAGTCTAGGGACAATCAAGTACATTGACTCTGCGGTTCAGACGAGCAGCAAAGGCTGGACGATGTACACACTCCCGCACGAAGATGACCCAGCAGATAGCTTGGCTCATCCAAACACTTTGAACCTGGTACGTCCTTACGAAGAGAAGCAGGCCGAGTTGTACAACAATGCTGCTTCACTACTGGGGGACAAGGTTGCTGTGTATCAATCATTCTGGCACCCGAAGGAGAAGGCTTTCTTTGCGAGGTCCGGAATCAATTTGGACGAGTACTCCTGGACTCTTACTCTAAGAAGCACTGTAGCTTCTATAGATAAGGTTTTCCGTCATGAGAACTATGGTTGCTCCCCTGAAGCGACCAACGAATACACAGACGGCCTAGTTCACAAGATTGAGAATTGGCAAGCTCGAGGAGTATTCCACTATCAGTGCGACCCGAGATTCAACTATGCTTGTTACAGAGTTCTGATGAACAAGTGCGAGACCTACCTATTCACCGAGTACGGAACCGAAGCCTATCTTGATAATGATGTTCTTGGGCGTTTCAACTACAAGTTTACATTTCCTCCAAAAGATGCAGCATCTTATGTTGCTGCAGGTCTCATTGATAGGAATTACACTGCTGGTACTTTTGGTGGGTTTAATCCAACATCGCCTGCGGCTGCAGTATTTAGTCAGATTCCAAACCAGTTTACAATCCAAGAGCAAACACTAGCTGTGGTTCTGCCAACAAAGGGACCTGGTAAGTTCCAGTGACATTTAACATCCTACGAAACTCTATCATCAGAAATGATACCAGCTGCCGTCATGATAATAATGACGGATGGGCCGTGGTGTGGGATGAGAATGATAACTTCAGGCAATATACAGAGGTGGGTGGTCTAACAAGCATGCTTGTTTGGGATAGATCTTATGTTGCTGTAACCACCAGCGGATCTTGTTATGTAGGTCCTTCACAGGACCAGACCCCGGTTAATGCTTTAGTGTACAGTACTATCAAACTCAATATGCGTATTGAGTTAAATAGTAGTACATCTATAGTTCCAACTACAGGTAAGATTCAATTTCAGACGGACGACGATCCTATCTATGATTCGGAGAAGGTTGTTGAATTTCCAATCCTAGTAGACAACGCTTACAACGAGTACATCATTGATATGTCTCAGGTAAGGAAGTGGACTGGGAACATAACGAGGCTTCGCATCTACCCCTTTATTGATGGGGCTGCGGGATATATTGTACATTTCAAATCCTTGAGAGTGGAATCATCTAATATATTCTCCTGTGATACGGGATTTCAAGGTACTGTCTGTAGTAGATTTTCAGAGTATGCACACCCTTGTCCTTGGGTAGGTCGTGGTGGTTCAAGTCAGACCTCACTAGTAAATGATGGTATTGACATTATTCAAGGTGTAAACGACAAGCTCATACTTGATATCAACGGATACGGTGAGCAAGCAATTACTCTGACCCCAGTAAGGGGTGCTCGCCTAAAAGATGTAGGAAGAGATATTGAGGAAAAGCTATCGAATATTGGCATCGGTGGTTACGCCGGCGCCCGCGTTGACGTAGTGTTAAACAGGCTAAAGATTACTGCTGATGACACGCGCGAAGCAGATTCAACTTTGCATGTAGCAGATACAGCAGCAGCCAGGACACTTGGGTTTTATAGTTCACAAGGAGAGCCTCTCTACACAGAACTTAACGGTGAGGAAGCTGCCAGTAGGTATGAGCCTGCTGGTACCATACAGCTAAGCAAGTCACAACTATCTCAGCTTTATAGAAGTGATGCTTATGCAGATGGTTCAGGTATTGAGCTGGATCTTGGTAAGTATGCTTTGAAGGGCGGGCGTGAAGATTTTGCTCTTACTTACAAGGATGTAAAGATAGACTTTACGGGAAAGACTATTATTGATTTTAACAATCCGATAAATGTAAGTGGTGTAGTTACAAGCCTATCCTATTCTGGGGATGGTTTTCCTACCACAGAGTTCCGTATCTTTAGACCTAAAGCTGATGGCTCTATAGAGTGCATCTTCAGTGTTTCGTTGGGGCTTTCCGATTCTGTTGTGGATGGTGTGTTTGAGGTTTCTGTAAATGTCAGAGTACGCAAGGGTGATTTTCTAGGAATATATGACGGGCTTCTAGATTCAGGTAAGTTGGAAGAGGTGCCGAATGGTTCTTATATTATCTATGATGGTAACTTGGATGTAGGGTTTAGTATTGAAACTACCCCAGTAATTTCTGGTCGTGGTGAAGCAGGCCTTCGTCTATTTGCTCATGGCGCTGACAAACAGTCCGCTGTTGTTCTTAACATGGAGTTTGAACAGCAGGAACTAATCGAGGAGATTACTGTAATCGCGGAAGAGGAGTCCCGCACTGAAGAGGTTAACCTTACCCATGCTTTGGCTGGCGGCTTGAATGGTGGCATCTATGTAACTGCAACCACAGGTGTGGATAAGTTTGGTGCACCTGCTCCTGGATGGACGAACCTATCTTCTTTATTTGATAAGGTTCAGTTTGATGGGCCTGGCGCAACAAACGCACATCCTCTTTGGCTGGACTCTTCGTATCAGCCTCCAGATAAGTATGACTTTACAGAGATGACTCTCCTTCTTGAGTTTGCAAAGGCAGTCCCTGTATTATTCAACGTGAATAGAGTGGTTGTATATTTCAAGGACCCAAACAACATCAAGTTCTTTGGTCTTGAATATCCAGTTACCACCAATGATACTGATACATTGCAGTACTTTGGAAAGGTAGCTGATATATACAATGAAGTCTATCTAGAGGGAAAGCTCCTACTTCCCAATGATCATCCTCTATACAGCAATCCTATTCAGCCTACGGTAACGAATTTTATCGATGGTTACCAGGTACTTGAATACAGAAAGATAGATTTGAGATTTGACCCAGTCAAGGCTCGTGCTCTTAAATACTGTGTTCGTAATTATGTTCACGAGACAGATGTCTCAAGGTCTGACTATTCCGACTTCCCGATTGCCCCTTCACCTCGTATTATGGAGATGGAGGTGTATGCGCAGTCTGTGCCCACAGCGTCTATTGCTGACAACTTCAGTTTTGAAAGTTCTACGGACGATTCAAAATACTATAACCACACCAAAATTACTGTGGAAGGGCCAACTAGTGCTCGGTATTTGATAGGCTATCCAGTTCAGTATGTCAGGGCGCGTATTGAGCCTCAGGGAAGGCTTGTCATAAGGAACTTCCAGATATCTACAAGCCAGGCTCGTACCAGGGTTAAGGTAGGCGGCGCACTTGATGGCAGTGTGTCACTTAACATCGGCAACGAAGACTTTACTACTTCCCAAGCTGTAGCGATTAAGAACGAGACCAGCTCTTTCTATAATTACTACATAAATATTTCATCTCAGAGAAGTACCCCAGATAAGTGTATCCTTTGGAACAAACTTGACAGTGCGGAATCTGTAGCTTTGTCCGAAGTAGGTGCTTCTGCAATAGTTAAGAAGAGAGACAGGTACTCTCCTAGAGAATATAATTATGCTTACGCCGCACCAGCTTATGTTCTAGATCCTTTTTGGATGCTGAACAATAACTGTAAATCTTATATTAGCTACGACGGTACTACTTGGGAGTCCCGTGGTAACATGATGACTGATTACAATGATGAGACCTACCTGACAAGTGAGAATGCATTAGCTGGGCAGTTCTTTGTATATGTATTGATTGATCTTGGGCAGGTCTATGCATTAGATACAGTACAGATTGTAAACCCTGCGGGGTTTGCAGATTTTGATGGTCCACTCTATAGTAGTCGCGACGTATCTGATCCAACAGATCTCGACCTTGTAAATGATTTTACTGGAGTTAAATCTCAGACTCGTTGGCTTCGCTTCAGAGCTTTCTCTGACGCTGTAGGAGCCTTGACTGGAGTTGCTGCAATCTCATACGTACAGGCTTCATTGGACCCTATAAGCTTGATAAATTACAATAAGCTTCCGTGGGTAGAGGCTCCTCTTCTAACAAACTATATCATGGGTGATACGCAGTTTGGAGGTTGTGGTGAAGGGTGGCAGTGCTCTGAAACAGGGTTCAATAACTGGTATGCTGTGGATATGGGTGGCAACTACAAGATAACCAACCTTATAGTTGGTCCAGTGAGTAACGCCTTTGTCGAACTTGATGTAGATACTCTGGAGCCTGGAGATTCCGGTACGTTGTTTGATGATGATGAGAATTTCAACTCCAATGTAGCCTTCGCTGCAACCAATCTTTCTGATCCAAAGAAAGTTCGCTGGAGTGTATTAGGTGTAGAGCCTGGAGTTAATTCCCGTTGGATTCTTGTTCGTCGTGTATCCAATATTCTTGATGAGTTGATTGTTCATGTTGAAGATAATGTTCAAGAGAACAAGCCTCCTTTTGCGGAACCTCGCTGGTGGACCTCTACATATGGGGAGGTAGTTAAGGACAAGTCTGAGTATCCAGAAGGTACCCATTCTATATCTATTACGTATCCGGAAGACAACGATGGATCTTTGGAAGAGATGGAACTTACCCAGTCACTAGGTATCGACCATGTACTCGCCAAGAGAGACCAGTTGCGTCTACTAATTTATCTTTCAGATGCTTCACAGCTAGATACTACTAAAGGTCACATTACTCTGGGTAGAAATACAACTGAGCAGAATCTAGGACGTACTCCTCTTGATGGGGTAGAGAAGGACAGGGACAACTATTTCCAGTGGCCTATGTCAGAGCTGCCTACTCTAGGCACAGGGTGGAATGAGGTATTTTTACCCTTTACTGATAACTTTAGAGTTGGTCGACCAAAGTTTGAAGAAGATGATCTATTGACTATTTCTAATGGAGATATCTCTGGTAGAAGTAGAATGCGTTGGTTCCGAGTGGCTTTTGCTGGTGTAGAAGGAAACGAGGCTTTTGATTTGAAGCTTACTGGTATTGAAGTTGTTCGTGGTGAGTATCTTCCAGGTCATTTTGGAGATGCTCTTTATCTGTCCGGTAATGAGTACGTCAAGTTCCCACTGAACAACTTTAACATTTTTGAAGGCACCATAGAGTTCTATCTAGACCCAGACTGGAGTAAGGATCCTGGGTGCCACACCTGTGAGGATGGGCGCGATCATACACTGTTCCGTATCTTTAATGAAGACGGGTTTGTTTTAGGTGGTTTTATGACTGGTGTAGGTTTGCGTATCTACATGAGTGATGGAACAAACCACTACTTCCTAACCGACAACAGTAGTGTAAGGTTGAAGCCGGGAGTGAGCAGCCACTTCGCTGTAACCTGGGATCTTCTAGGAAGGAAGAGTACTGACTCAATTAGAGTCTACATTGACAACGTACTTTCTTCTTCATTCCTTCTTGAGGCAATTGAGGGCGGGGAGTTCAAGCCGAACCCTGGAGCAACTCTAATGCTTGGAGGCTATGCTTGGGGTGGTGTAACAGAGAGGCGAGTATCTTCTGTGGATGGCACAGTATCAAATCTGAAGGTATTCAATTTTGCTAAGACTGATTTTGCCTTCAGTATGGAGAACCAAGGTCTTGAGGTTATCAGGCCGTCTGACGACTTGATTGAGATTTCTCTAAACGGTGTGGATTATTTTGGCAGCGCTGACCGAGGTGATGGGCTGCCTCTATTATACAGAAATGTAGCCCCAGGTCAAACGTTTAATGTCTACATACGTAGGAAGGAATCTGATGAAGGATTCCCTGAACTTGGACAGGATCGAACAGCATTTATTGAAGTGCTAAGGACCACAGCAGGATGAGTTGTGTAAACTATAACCTCCTTAAGGATGGCTCACTAACAAATGCCACCACAACAGTAAGTGGGTATCTGCTTCTAGATGCTGAGGCTATAGCTGCGCTTTATGACGGTGACCTTACTACTCCAGCCTATACAATTTCTGGTACTCCTCAGCGAGTTCACCTTAGACAAGAGTATGGAGAATCGTTTGATATCTGCTTTGTAAGGTATTACACCAACGAGGTTTCTTCTTCTCGTATTGCAATGACTTATACTACAGTTGAAGGTAATACAGTAAACCTCAATATTACTCTTGAATCTCCTGGAGTTTACAGAGCAAACATTAATGCTGGTATCAACTTCTTTGACCTCTACCATTCCGTATCTGGAACTGTGGCTTCCGCCTATGAGCTTGAGATATATGGAACAAAGAATGAGTCTCTTGGTTTTGGTACTGCTACTAATCAGATAGATTACTATACAGCCAGACATTCGACAGCACACATGCTGTCTGCAGAACCTAATGTTATTCCGCTATTTAATGATAGTCAATATGATGATGTTGTTAAAATCTCCATTGCTCCAACTTTAACGGATGCTGATAGTTTCCTTTTCTTGGGGACAAGTGGGACAGGACCATTCTACGGGATTAATGAGTACGGATTTTCTCAACCAGGCTATAATCCGATTACCCTGCATGATGATAGCTTTCTATCTAATACTATAGATCCCCAGTGGGTTAGAAGGGCACCAGCTCAGAGCCATGAGATTGTTCCCACAGAGGAGGGACTTTATATTGATCTAGCCTATAACTCGGATATAGGTGGTACATATTCGAGAAGGACTTCTGGCATTTACTCAAAGGAAGCTTTCACGTCTTATTCGTTTACGGCCGAGGTTCAGCTTAGATTTACTGATGTAATTAATACGGGTGTGAACAATCCAGGTAGTCGCGAATTCTTCTTTTTATTGACGAACAATTATCCTATCCCAGATATTGGCTACTTTGATGCCTACATGACTGACCGCCGACGAGGCTGCTCAGTCGCAGGTATTGTGGTTGATCCACACTTCCCAAGCTCCATGACTAAGGAAGCAGCAGCTTATCACCTGAGGTGGGTAGATGGTAGTGATACATCTAATCCTTCAACTGGAGTAGGAAATACTACAGACTTCCGTTTCTATACAGATCCTACACTTCTATTTAGCCCAACGGGAGAAGTGGACCAGTCAGGGGATATTACGTTTACTGATTTGGAAGATATTCGTAATGGTGGAAACGATTATGGAGACTTTACAGATGCTGCTGGCTGGCATACATGGAGATTGGTTTGGGACCACAAGAAGAAAGAGATTTCGGCCTACGTAGATAATATCTACCTAGGTAGTAGGGTCATGAAGGTTGAAGCTTTCGGCGAAGCTTGCCGTCTGTACATCGGTACAGCTGAAAATGGTGGCGTCACGTTTGTTGTTCGTAACTTCAAGATTCTTCCAAACAAAATCTACAGACAGTATCTTGCTTCTTCCACTACTCTTGGAGCCTTAGCTTCTGCTACGGTCAGTGGCTCTGAGGCATACAAGATAAATGATGGTACGACTTCTAAATACGTAGCACCACAACCTACTTCAAATACACATGTCCGCATTGATTTTGCGGAACCAACAGATGTAGTCTATTACAGGTTTAAGCAATTGTCTGGTAGCAGTTCTACCAGTGCTTATGGGGTTACCCATCATCCAGATGTGGCTCGTCAAGCTTTGGTAGATTTTGGTGGCGTACTTCTAGAGACACATCAGTATCCTAATAGCTCAGACTATGTTGTTCGTGCCCCTACAATTTCAAATGACTACCCTGTAACTGTATCTGGAATTAGTTATCTTGATATACAATTCACGGAATATACTAGAACTTCTCTATCAAACGGCGCTTTGATTCTAGAGGAGCTAGAGGTGTATGCATCTGAAACCATAGATGTGGAGCCTCCTGGTGCAAGAGATGGAAGGAACATTCCTTGGTCCGAAGGGAGATGGAATAACCTTAGACAATTTGGAACATCTACAGGATTAGCTATCAAGTACCGTCAATCTCTTAATGCTGCATTTTATCCATACCCAGAATACTTCATTCAAGGGGTTGATTATGGAGTAAGCTCTGCAGTTAACGGCAGGCAGTTTGCTGATGAAACTAATGAATATCACTTTGCTGGTGCTCTGTTCTCCTCCCCAGGTTCGACAGGCGCCGGCGATTACCGACAGTGGCACTCAGCTAATCAGACTGATAATCATATTTATATCTGGCGAAGTTTCCCAGAGGTTTCGCGCGTCCGCGGTGTTTACTGGAATAGTACAACCTTTAATAGGTCACACGTAGCTGACAAGTTTAAGTTCCAGTATCTATCAGAAAATGGCGATCCAAATGTAGAGGCAGACTGGGTTAACATCTCTCCTGTATCCACGCCACATCCTTACACTGGAGGTACGTTTAGCGCGGATACGAACTATAAGAACTATAAGGCATACCTGATTTCGAATAATGATGGTGTCTACTACACCAATTATTATTTGTTGCCTGCCTATGGTACGGGATTTACTTTAGCCTCCCAAGGTTCTTTGGTTAGTTACCCAAGAGGGTTGGCAATACCTGAGGGCTACTTTAGCTCCTCTATTGCAGTTAATCTTAGTGCGTCTGATCCTACAGCAAATGGTCTGCGCGGGTACGTAGAGTTCGATAGGGAATACAATACACGAGCTATTCGTATGGTTGTGCATTCAGCTAAAGAGTCAGGCAGAACGGGAACTGCTGGAACTCCAGAGTTGAGTTTCGCTTTGGAAACTTTCCTTCCTATTAGGACAAACGGTGCTGGTTCTTATACTTCTCCTGTATTTGATACAGGTACGCCGCAGAACACCGAGCGCCTAAGCACCACAATCAGAGAATTTGATGGTGCCTCATCGAATATATATGTTCGCTCTAGTGATGCACCGCCTACCTATTCCTACAATGATACGTATGAAATTTGGGAAAGTCTTGGGTCTCACCCACTAGGAACTGTAGGTACGACTGATAGGTTTGTATCTTATAACGGCACCATATATGCCATAGGGGAAAGCTTCGTAAAGTATTATGATCCTGCACTTGACTTGTGGGGAAGTTTCTCTAGCTATCCGGCGACTGGTGCGTCAACTACCGATTCTGTATTCGGCGAGCCTGGAGAAGATGATGAGGCGGGAGACACAGCTTCCTCAAATTCTACCGGAGTAGTTCCAGATGATAGAGTCTATAACAACTGCAGTCTGTTGGGTGATATCCTATATGTAGCTTGTAGAACAACAGGAGATCAGAGAACGCCGCGATTGATGTTCACTGATCTAAGTGAGGAAGTTCCTGTATGGTCTCTAATCACAGAAAACCGGGCTCCTCTATCAGAGAACGCTACGATGGTAGGCTATGCGCCTGAGAATCGTCTATACTTCTTTAATGAAGACGGGACGGTCCTATATTACGATATTGAGGAGAGTGTCTGGATTGTCGAAGATGCTATCATGCCTACGTTCGGTAGCACACGCGAAGGTTCAGCAGTAGCTATGTTCGAGGATGTAGTGTACATCCTAGGCGGCGAGGTTGCTGGTAACGGTACTGTAAATTGTACAGCTTTTGATATGAGGTCCAAGACGTTTAGCGTTTTGACTAGTGCTCCTTACAGAATTGGCCTATCTCAAGCCGTGCTTGTGGGTAGATTTATCTACGTTATTCCTGTAGGTGGAAATGGAAGTACTGAATATAGGCCATCTCTAAAGTATAACATAGATGGAGATTCTTGGGAAATTCTAGAGTCCATGATGTGGTACAGGGATTCTGGTAACCTAATCACACCATCTCCTTCTAGTGTGTTCTACCATGAAGACTATATCTATAGGTTCATTTTCCAGAGTGGAATGTCAAGAGCTTATGTGGGTACAACATCCTGGACACCAGGAACATTTCCTGCACTTAGAGACCCACTCTGGGGTTCACAACTTGGCACTGCGTTTCCATGGGTGAAGCTTGATTCTTTCGGTGAGCTTATGCCTCAGGAGCGTTACTTCCAGTTTAGGATTGAGTTGTACTCAGAGGACCAAACAACCTCACCTATTCTTGAGGATGTGACGGTAGTAACGCCACAAAGTATTCCTATTCCAGCAAGTGGAACGGCAAGTGCTTACTTGAAGATTGGAGTGTCTCCGGATGGGTTATACGAGGCGTGGTACTCTGCTGATAGGGTAGGAAATTCTGCTGCAATCAACGGTAGTTTGTCTGCAGTCGAGGATGACTTCTCTGTATTGTACACCAAGTCATCGTCCCCTACAGGATGGGGAATTGCTGCTACGGTAAGCGGTGCTTGGGACCCGCCAACTGATTCAAGCTTCTCTCAGAGAATCGCTATTCATTCTCCATGGGTAATTAAGGAGTCTGCCAATTTGTACAAGATGTGGGTTACAAATGATCACACAAACCCATCTGAAACCTTCGATCTGGGGTGCCACATTCATTACGCTGAGCTAACTTCTCCAGCTACACCAAGGGCGGATACCAGAGTTATTTCAGAGGGGGTGATTAGTCAAGCCGCACAGGGAGCTATGCATCCTTGTGTTCTTAAGCTTAGCCCAACTTCCTACAAGATTTGGTATACAGGACTTGATGCTTCAAATGTGCCTAGGATCCTCTCTGCTTCATCTTCTAATGGTACAGTGTGGACAGGACATGCTGTATCTTTAAATGTCTCTACGAGCGTTTGGGATACCGCAGGAGCGTCTAAACCCTCAGTCCTTTTGGAGGGTGGTGTGTACAAGATGTGGTATACGGGGGAAGATTCTTCTGGTGTTAAGAGGATATTATACACCACCTCAAATGATGGTAACACATGGACAGCTCCTAGGGTTGTTATTGATGCGGCCTCAGAAGGTGCCCTAGATATTGAGGGAAGCTACAATGCTTTCGTTCTGAAGGACGATATTGAATATGCTTGCTGGTATATAGGCAATGATGGTACATATAATACTGTAATTTATGCTAATTCTCCAGACGGCTTAGAGTGGTTCAATTTCCAAATTGCTGTCCCTCCGGGAGGTCTGGTCGATTATATTGATGGTGAAGGGGCCGTAGACTTCTTTGTTGTTCTGAACAAGGACGTTGTGGTTCCTGGGTCAATGGTGACAGGGGCGCAGCTTAGATTGTATAATGATGGGGCAGCACTATAATGGTAGACCAGCTATATAGATCAACTGATTTAGATGAAGATGGGCGCCAGCTTGTCCTGAATAATAATGTAACTAGTGTATTTTATTATGATTGTTCTTCAGAGTCTTGGGATCGTGAGGGTTCCTCTGAGCAAAGCTGGTATCTAGAAAAGTACCTACCTAATGATTCTTTTACTAGTGCTGATTTTCTAGAAGATCATTGGATTGTTATCGATACTCCAGAGGTTTCTGATAGTACAAGAAACCAAGCTGGCGGCAAAGCAAACTTCGGTGTAGAGAACGACGAAGGTATTGTAGGTTTAAAGTCCACAACATTATGGTCCCTATCTGGCGACTTTGAGATAAGGCTTTACATTGACTGGTCCTCGTATTATAATGAATACAGGAGTATTACACATTCCTTCCTAAAGGTAGGAAAAGATTCCGAAAACGCTGTAAGAATATCCTTCTGTTTTGATGGTGAAGGCTACCGATTTTCTTCTGAAAAAGCAGTAGGTAGGAACCTTACATTTTTCGATTGGCAAGAGAACGGCGACCCAGAGGTTGTTGAGTTTTCTGATGCCGAAGAGATTCTCTATTTCAAAATTACGAGAGAGTCTGGAGTCGTCAAGACCTTCATCTGTACCGACAGCGAAGATACTCAGGTAGGTGATGCTGTTGATGCGGCAATCTTTTCAGAAGATCTGTTTGTAGAGCTTGGTGTAGAGTCAAAAGAGTACAACACTTACAGACATTCGTTTACAAAGTTCTTTGTAAGCGGAACAGTTACTCCTACTACAGTTTTCTACTCCGCCAATAGGGGCAACACCCAAGAGTTCCCTGAGAGGTCAATGCTTGTAGTTGACGGAGCCTCACTGTCAATTATAGATTTTGATACCAAGAAATTGTGGATGCGTTTTCTTATAGGAGACGACAACGCGATTCCTGAAGGGGAAATCAAGGCTCGTGCTTGTAACGGTACTGTCTACGTAACAACGTCTGCAGGATTGCTTGCTTTTGATTTTCATCGGGATAAGATTTTCAAGTACGTTGGTAGCACAATCAAGGTAGCTCTTGATCCCATTGTGCTCAGAAATTCCGTACAGATTTACAAGAATTACGCTACCTCAGCCGGACCTCTACTTTCTGACAGTATCAATGATGTTGCTTGTAAGGAGATTTCAGGTCGCACCTTTTTGGCAATGGCCACTGATAGTGGTGTGAGTGTAAAGACTGCTCTAGCTAGCGGTATATACAACAGCACTAATGGAGAGCTTCCTGTCAATCTTGTAGGATTCTCAGACGAGGGTTCCTTGTACTGGGCTGGATATGATTCCAGTGATAACACCAGCAGTCTCTCTTATAGGACGGGAATTTCGACGTTCACTTTGAGTGGGACCAATACCTTTTTAAGAACGGACTATTACTCAACATCTACAGCTCTCCCTTATTTTGGTGAGTACATTCAGTCATTTGATGTACGTCGAGTTAACGACAAAGATTTAATTGCTGTAGGAACATCTGAAGGTCTGACCTATATTGGCTTTACTCCAGATTCTTTAGCTATGAAGTCTACAACCTATAGCGTAGAGTCTGCTCCGGAAAATCCAATTATTGATCCTTCGTTTGAAGAGTATCTTGGAATCAATTGGGGTGTTTATTATAACGGACTTCACAAGAAGTTTGTTGCTACTAGGGAGACTTCTTTTACAGGTGAAGGTACCTATTCCCTGCGCTTGAAGTTCAACGAGCGTACTGTTAATAGTTACTTTGTTGGTGGTACCTACGGTGGTGTATATCAGGATGTAGATCTCACAGAGGTAAACACTCTATACTATGATATCAAGATTGTAGGTAATGAGCAATCCAATGCTTGGAACTTCCAAATTGTTGTTGACGATACCGTAGTTAAAGAGTATCGGGATAACGAAGGTCCGTTTACGAAGAGAACGGATAGTGCTGATGTCCGTGGGTATACGGGCGTGCATAGATTGTGGTTCCGCATCTATGTTCCAGCAGACCATTCATTCTCTAATATCGAAGAGCGTGAAGTTTATGTGGATAACCTTCGCACTCACATAGGCGATCCAGATTATAGGATTCTACCTGCCGGTAATGCTTCCATTAAAGAGGTCCTGCTACAATTCGATTCTCAAGGACATAAGATTTACTTTGCGGCACCAGAAGGATTCGGAGCTGTTGATCTCGACAATAACAGTATCGACTACTTTACTGAGATGGAATCTATTACTCCGGATACTGAAATACTATCAGGAGATTTCACTAGAGCTGATGAATGAGAGTAAACCTAGCCCGGGTGAAGCTTCTTACTAGAGATAGTACTGGTAAGATCTTAACGGAAAATCAACTAGCTTCCCTAACGGACGGCAACACTACAACAAGTGGTGTGGGCGTCGGTAGTGGGGAAGTTTTGTCTGTTGTTCTGGATTTGGGCGCTCGATACGATTTAGATGAGGTTAGATACTACCGCACAAGAGCTTCAGTTGATTCAATAGTTTTGGCCGCGCGCCAGACTGCTACTGATAGTTGGACAACCCTAGCAGCGACGGAATCCACTTATACAAGTGCTGTTGTTCCCTCCTCTGTAGACAAGTACCAGTTCATAAGACTTACCCACTCTACCACGACTGGTTCTGGAACGGCAAGAGAATTAGAGGTGTACACAGATGACACCCAGATTCTATTTGGTAGCGATGAACAGGGTAGACTGAATGAGTATCATGTAGATACTGGAACAAATCTACTAGCTCCAGCAGCCGTACACATTTACAACCCCGACAGTGTAGAACATGATTTCTATGTGCTGCTTGACCCCTCAGACTCTGATTCGGCCTATTACTCTCTTGCTTCTGGTACAGGCGGTCCTTTCTACCCCCTTTATAGTACTGGTGTAAATCTTCCAGGAACGTATCCTTGGAGTGCAGGAGTAACAGCTAGTGGTACTCGGATTGTATCTAACACAGTTATGAAGGCTGTTAATACAGCAACTTCAGGAACGTACTTCACTCCGATCTTTGACCTGGGCCAAGTGCAAGGCCGCAGATTTTTTTGGACTGCTACCTTATCGGGACTCAATGAGCTCGATGTAGATAGGCAGAGAGATAACCTCCCCACTGTAGACGTGCGTATGTCGAATGTGGCTCCTACTGGATCATGGGTTAGTGGGCAGGTGTCAAACGATGGACGTTGGAGTGTTGTGAGTGGAAGTCTTCCGTTCGTGCCTATGCCAAACGATACAATCCTCGATCCGTCCTATAGAAGATATTTCCAGGCACGGGTAGAGTTTCACACAACCACATCAGGACAGACTCCAATTCTTACTTCACTGGGAATCGAAAGTGCTTTCAAGGTTCCAGTGCCTGCTCACCAATCTGCTCCGATATATGTAAGATCTAACACCACCACGAATAGAAAAGGAAGTCCAACAACTCTTACCTGTTGGTACTTTGAGGATAGGGACGTCGAATAGATGGTCGATTACGTAAAGCACTTCACAACTGAAACTCCGGATTCGGAGGGTCGCTACCTGGTTGGTTCCAACCATGTTGTGGACGTGTGCTATTACGATGCCTCAGGGGAGAGTTGGAGAAGAGACTATACTAACCTAGTTAATCCGTTTACTAATCCAGATTTTACAGCTACGACTGTTACTGGATCAGGTCCGAACAACGCAGGTAATTGGTGGTATGAGACGGGTACCGACACAACCGTAATTAACAACCAGCGCTTCTTCAAGATCTATAAACTTCCATTTGATTATGCTGATGAGGTTCTTGCTGCTAAGGCAACTTTGATTGCAAGCACTCCAGCCAACAAGGGTAGTGCTCAGCAGATTATCGGCGATTACTATATCGACGCCGATTCATTTTCAACCCCACCCAGAAACGTATTCCCTACGAATTATGATATCAGCATCTTTGATGCTAGTATTCCGTACGCCACAACTTCTGGGTTAGCTACAGCTTCTGGTGTAGCTAATATCGGTGGTCCTGCCGTAGTTGCTTGGAGTCTAAGTACTGTAACGGAAGTTGCAGGATTTCACATCGATACTTATGATGGATCTCCTGCTGGTATATCTGATGCTCAGGCAATGGGCAGTGTGATGGGTCGCTGGGAGATCCAAATTGCTACTTCAGGTACAGGACTAACTGATGCTGGTTATGCTACTGTAGCGAGTGGTACGAATCCTTATGGGTGGCCTCATCCCCTATGGGTTCAAATAACTCCAACTCCAGCCAAGTACATTCGCTTGAGGTGGAGAAATAACGGAGGTCCAAGGTCTGGACTAGTCAAGTTCTGGGCGTACACGCAAGACACCATTAACCGTGGTATGTCTATGACTGTCACCAGAGTATTTGGTTCCGATACTGTGCCTGACGGTTCTTCCAGAAATTTCCAGATAAACCAGACAGTAGATTTGACTGGGATCAACCATGTTTATTTTGATCACAAAGAAGGCTCTACTACAAACTTCTCTACTGTGCAAGTTAATGGAGTAACTAAATCAAGCTTCAGGTTAGCTAACTCTTTAGGTTCCTCAGCCACCGATGTCTATACTTATCGCAGAGGATACTCTGTTGATACTACGTCTAATGGTGCTGGTACGCAGTTTAGGATTGCTAGAACCATGTCTGGCGTTGCTGGATCAGGTAATCTTGGGTCTGGTTTTCTTTCTATTGCAAACTTTACAGTAAAGCCTGGCTGGTTTACGGAGACGGCATCTTCTAAGAGAGGAAGTACAGCCGCATTTCCTGAGCGCACGGTTATCGTGTCTGATGCTGCTGGCTTGTCAATTATCGATTCGGATAATATGACGCTCTGGATGCGTTTCGATTTGGGCACCAAGAAGATGTTACAGCAGCGTCCAAATAAGATTCTAGCCCGTAATGGTAGAATATATCTAGCAACAAGTCGTGGCTTGTTTATTATCGATATCCCAGCCAACCGCTGTTATCGCCTTGATGAGAGAGGTGCTTGGCAACGTCACGGTATTGATTACAGAAATGAAAACTCTTTCGATACGGAAGAGTGGACAGCAGCTAGCACTCTACCTCAAAGAATGCTTCATGAGTATATGAGGGAGGATATTGTTCCTATTCTCCCTGATTTTAATATTGTAGATTTTGCTGTTGGTACAGATAGTTCGTTTGGTAACTATGTTATAATGGCGACCAGCAAAGGGCTGGTATTGTACAACGATGCTGTTGGAGCTTCCGGAGTATATTACCAATCTTCTGATAGACTTCCTGTCAGTAAAGTAATTGTATCTAACGGGTCAATTTGGTATCTACAGGGGGAGAAAGAAGAACAAGTATTAAAGTATATTTCAACTATTTCTTCAGCCGCCCGCGCTAACTTCTCACCTACGAACCAGTATTATAAAGACGTAATCTATAGGGACTCATTGTCCGGGTTCTTGGATAGGGATGTTTGGGAGCTTCTAAAGCAAGATCCGAACATGTCCATTCTTGAGGGTGGGGATGCACTCACTATCTCTGGGACTCATACAAGAGGTGGGGCTACAGGTATAATCCTTAAAGGTAAACTACCAGATAGGGATTTTACAGCAAAGGTTAAAGTAAGGATTCTTGACTTTCCCCCAGATGCTAGAGGAGCAGTCCGTTTTGGCTTAGCACGAGACTACCATCCAGCGTCTTATTTGAGTATCGAATCTGATATGGGTGTGACTACCCGTGCAGGAGTATTTGTTTCAGCATTCAACGCTGACTCTTTTGGTTGGCCGGTGTTTGAGTCTGCTCCTTTGGACAGCCCCAACTTCGGAACAGACCGTGGTCTTCCTGCGCGCATACTTATTCCTGGAGGAAACAGTACCGGCAAGACGTTAAAGTTTGCCACCCCTACTGTTGCTGGGGTACAGATGAAGTCGTACGGTTCTGATAATTCTGGTAGCAACTCTATCTTTTCTGAGACACTAGTTAGAATTTCTAGCTATCCAATGCTGGCACGTGATTTCACCATGCGTGCTGACGTTAGACTATTGGAAGGATTCTCTGCTACTTCGTCTACAATTACTGCTTCAAACAATGGAGCATTCTTTGGTATCAGCAATCATTCCCACATGATACCTGGAACCAGTGGTACCACATTCTATATGAGTGCTGGTATGATGGTTGGTGGGAACACTACATACAGTGGTGTATATGTACATACCGTAGGTAAATACACAACTGCAGGCCAGCCGTCAGCTATTTCATTGACACAACCAAAGCCTGCTGTTCGCGATCCGCAGAGTACAGGAGATGTAACCTCCCCATTCCAAGAGTGGAGATTTGACTACGAGCATGGCGCCCATACCCTAACAGCTTTTGTAAGTGGTACGAATGCGGGCAGTATAGCTATATCTGACTATACAAATCCTCACAACATTGGTTATATTTGTGGCATGGCTAGTTATGGAGTCAACGCTACAAAGAGGCTAGAGTTCAAGAACATAAGGGTAGAGTACCCCACTCTGATTAGCGGCTCCCGCTATAAGTATGGAATGGAGGTTACCAAAGGTCCTGGTAATCTTCATCAGGTTCCACAGTTTTTAACTGCGTCTGGAATTACAATGACGGGAAATACCGTTCCAGCCAGTGGCACCCTATCCCGTGTTGCCGGGCTTAGCGACGGTAATCTATCTACTGGTGTATTCTCCGTATCACAGTTTTCATCTATTGGTGTAGATCTCTTCAGCCGTAAGACTGTAGAGGCACTTTACCTTTATGATAGTCGCAGCAATACAAGTGGCTGGCAGAATTCAAACTCCGCTAGGGTAGGTATCTGGTATTCGAACGACAACATTAGCTGGACTTCGTACAAGACGATGGACTTGAATACGCAGGAGAGGACAGCTGGTGTAACTTATTTGAGATTCTCCCCTGCTATTGAGGCACGGTACATCAAAGCCAACGCTCTAGATACTACAGCAAACTATAACCTCCCTGGTTCTTTTGCTTGGTCGATATCAGAAATTAGAGCGGCTACTATTAGCGGTAGTTTTTTTCCTACAGATCTTAGTGAAGCTGCCGAGTTCCATGAGTGGAAGATTGACTACAGCAAAAATACTGGTGTAGTACGTTCCTACATTGATAATGTTCTAGTGGCTTCTGGCACGTTCTCTGGTTCTCTGAAGGACGCAAGGCTCATGCTTTTGCACGACCTTTCTCCTGTGGTGAGTGGCTCACATTCTAATTTCTGTGGTGAGTTTAAGGATCTGGAGATTACCTTTACGGATCCTTCAAAGCTTGCTACCGGGGAGATAACTGCAGTTGCAGTAAATCACAATCAGCTAGGTAGTGGCAACTCTAACTATACTGTAATGACCGCATCAGCTTCGGGTGTGGTGGTTGCTGATTTGGATTTTGGTCTAGCTCCTACAGCAGATCTTGTTAGGACATTCGGACACTCTGACATCTTTGGTGAGATCGAATATGTGTCTACAATTGTTCCAGAGGAGCGAGCACATAGGGATACAGGACTAGTTCTTGTTGGAACCAGTACGTATTCTCCTTCTCGTTATAGAGTGCGGCATAAGAAGCCAGCTTGGGTTGGTAATTGGCACGATAGTGTAGATACGATCTACGAGTACGGTGATACATTTTCTTGGGGTTACCATGTAGGTACAAGCAAGCTCCTAATTAATCACGATAGAAATGATACCTTTTTTACCGTAGTTGATTTAGAGACTGGGCTTTGTACTCAGATTTCTAAAGAGCACTATTACACTGCTATGGGCCTAACCACCAATCTTGGTACGGGATCGATTGATTCCGATAGCTTGAAGATGGTGTATTCCGCTTTCGATGATAGGATGTGGATTCAGGGTCCAGGTGTTTATCGTATTCATGCTATTGATATTAATACGGGACAAACGTTTAGACCTACATATTCTGTTGGATTTAGTACAGCATTATCAGACGGTTCTACTATTACTGGTGGTAGATACTTCATTGCTTATTCAATTCACAACAGTCGTATTATATCTGGTCAAGGATTTATTACGGTTTATGATGTAGAAACTTATACAGGTGTTTATAACCCAGAGAACCTAGTTACCACTCCAGGGCGCTGGAATCGTGCAGGTGCTACACCTCCTTGGACTCCAGGACTATCAGATGATACTGGCACTATTTCTGCCAATTACAGTGATTACGATAAGTGTGTTTATTTCATAGCTACAGGAGTAAATGGATATAATACTACACTTTACTTCTCTAAGTATCATGTTGATAAGAACTATCTTGAAACATTAGGCACTAGGAACGAGGCCGCTGCTTGGCCAACAACAGATGCTAGTTTATATACTCTACCTTTCGCTATAGTTGGAGCACAGGTTGTAAGCACCGCTTATGACCCCAAGAGGCGTAGAATTTATGTATTAAGTATGAGGGCTACAAAAGCGTTCCTCATCTATTGGGATATTGTAGCAGCTCGCTGGGTCGAACTAGGTCAAGATCCTCCGTTCACCAGCCTGAGAGAGTACCCATCAGCACCTTCAACATTTAACCACACCAACTTCCTTCTATACGACAATAAGAATGACAGGCTTCTAATGTCAAACGGTCGAGGCGGAGACGAAGGTGCGGCCATTTATGAGCTGTATATTGATGCTCATCAAGAGGATCCTGGGTTTGACTATCTCCCATCCAGAGACGGACTACCTACCGCCTCTGGTACAAGCAAGCACTTTACAACAACGTCTGGGTTTATCTCAATAGATACTGCTTCAAACTTTGCTAGAGATTTCTACTATTCCTCGAGCATGCCAACAACCAACAAGGCGTTTACTTATACACATACGCCTACGATGCTGACCATTTCGGGGAGCACTCCAGCCTCTATCCATTCAAACGCAGCAACACATGATGTACTGGAATTGAACATATCGTCTGATACTATAACTGCATGTAGAAGTTTTGATGTTTCAGCTATGATTGCTTTGCCCAGCTTTACTAGGGACATCTTTGCTTCCACAGGTACAGCCCGTCCTGCTGCTGCTCACTTTATCATGGGGTTGCGTGATGGTCTATATAGTCCTGAAATTAACACGACCACTTTTGATGGTCAGGCCGACCCAGGACTTTATCAGTCTATTGAGATTAGAGCTGGTGTAAGTGGTACCTTTAATAACGGCGCAACAGAGTTTCCTCTAGTCGCTCATCTAAGCTATGTAGACGCTTTCAATTCTTCGAATGATGCTGCTGGAAGCGTATCAACTCGTCCACAGGTCGCATACGATAGTTACCTAAGTGGAGGAGTAAATCTTGGCAGCGCGTCGCCAACGTTCAGGCATTTCAGGTTGTCATACGACTATGAGACCGATCGCGCCGAAGCGTTTGTAGATGGGGTTACTGCAGGGTCCACCACCTTGCGCCGCAAGTTCAATGATAGTACGGGCGTTAGATTCCATATGGGCTTCTTGTCTCGCACAAACAATGATGCTGCTAATGCTCATAGATGGGTAGTGCAAGTCAAGGATCTAAAGGTTACCACCAAGGCTTGGGATCGCATTGAACGAGGCCGTCTGGTGACAAGCATTAGCGGTGCTACTGGAAGTTACTACCACGAGAAGTGGGACCAGACTCTAACATCTGGAACTAGTTGGGTTTACTACACAGATATGTACTTCCCAACCAACAGAAAGTATAGTGGTTACGATTATATCGCTTCTATTGGTGGTATCGGAGATGGCCATAAGCTGGCAGAGCTAGTTACTTACCATGCCGCAGACCAAACAAAAATGGTTGGTTTGGTAGGCAACCTAGATCACAAACACGACAGCTCCACTTATCTGGCAACTGCCGAGCACCTATGGGATGACATCGAGATTGGTCAGTATAAGATTGTAAAAGACATCGACTCAAGTACTGTAAGTGTGTATCTCGGTAACTCTAGCACGCCCGCTTTCGAAGTTCCATATGCATCTCTACCCGCGTATAAACTTCAGCATGTCTATTATGGTAAGGTTAAATATGGTGCCTGGGAGCGCATCTACGAGACCACCACTACTAGTGGTACCTGGACCTCCAACCCAGACTACACTGGAGCGAGCGATCCTACAGTAGGAAAGATGGCGTTCAATAGTAATGCTATATTTGCTACTGTTGCACAGGGACTGAATGCTAGAGCTACGTTTACTCTGGATGCCGGCTTGGGAACTGTAGATGTTTACACTTTCTATCATGCAACAAATCCTGATGGAGTTAGGGATGTTCCATACACTATCACACACGAGGGTGTTGTTCTATTCCCAGACGCTGCAGCTGGGCTTCCTGTAAGAAGTATTTCTAATACAACCGATGAGCTTGGAAATTTCAATGGTTCTAAGACTACATTAAAAATTGACCAGCGTCGTGTGCGATCAGGGTCTATTGCTGGAGGGAATAAGAACCTATCGGCTGGTAGTGGTTGGATTTATTTGGGTAGGTATATAAATCCAAGTTCTGTAGTTATAACAGCCAGCGCCACAGCAAATACAGCTCAGAGCTTTGTATGCGCAGATGCGATCGGTATAGATATCGGAAAGTACGGCAAGTCGACCTTCGACATGAGCGTTCAGAGAGTTAGGTATAAAACAGGAGCCACGGGTTTCCCTGCTGATACGTATGAGCCGGCTGGCTTAACAATTATTGACTTGGAGTCAAATACAGTGATTGACAGTTATGGGGAACATACAGCACCGTCCTTATTGGATTCAGATATCACAACAGGAACAAGGAGATAGATATGGCACTTGTATATAGGGATTTTAATTTGGTAACTGTAGTAAATGATAACCAACTAGCGGAGCTTTTTAGGTTTGATTTTACTGAGTATCAGAATCTTTCAGCTGGCGCGTTGTTGGGTCCAAATAAGGCGGCAAGAATAACTATAGCGGGCGATGTTAGCCAGCAGATGGATAACACTACTCATGCTGTCTCCTTCTTTATAACCCCCAGCTTTGAGCTTATTGTTACGGTTCCGGAGGAGGGCGTTTTTCAGTATAAAATATCAGTGACACTCGCAGCAGACGGTACTGGTAAGCTTAAGTTGCTGGGTGAACTAAGTTTGGGACAGGCTTATTCTGGTATTTTTAACTGTCTTGTTGGTGAAGATGATGCATCTTTACTATCTGAGTCTCTAGTTATAAACGTTCTTATGGATACTGCCGATGCAGATTTTAGTGTAACTAAGCAGGTTGCATTAGTAGAATATCTGTAATACCTGAGGAGTCTTGAGAAATGAGTATAAGTACTATTGATGATATTGTAGATGGGCTGGCAAATCATAAAAAGCATATTGAGTTTGCAAGACTCTTTACCACTGTAGATACTGCTGGTCAGTATCAATCTGGTTGGCAGGCTACTGGATTGCCAGATTCTGGTGCTATTCCTGCACAGTATGATTCTGGTGGTCCTTATATATGCACCAGTGGTACCGTAGGTGCGCTGCCTTTGCCAAATATAACTAATCAAGCTTGGCTCGCTGGACTATCAGTAACTTCTACCGTGGCTTCTACGGTGTATTTGGCAGATAGACTATGGCATGCTAATATGGGTTTTGCAGCTACCACATACACTATCACAACTCCAGGGGACCTTCCTTCTCGTATTACAGATAACGGAGTTGGTTGTGAGATTTTTATTGAACAGTTTAGCACGGGAGGCAGCTCTACTGGTACCTGGACTGTAAACTATATTGATTCAGATAACCAGGCCCGCTCTAGTCAGATTAACGTAATTACTACGCCTCTTGTGGGACTATTAAGATATGTACCACATGCTCAAGGAGCTAGAGGTGTAAAGCAAATTACTTCAGTTGTTAAGTCTAATACTGGTACATCAGGTTCGTTCGGTATTGTCATTGTAAAAAGGATTTTGGAGATTCCAATTCCACACGATAGTGCGAACACAAAATTTGACTGGGCCCAAACTGCCCTTGCAAAGATTCCAACTGATGCTTGCTTATTCTTTTATCATCTTGCGACAGTAACTACAGCATCTACTGTTATTGGTAGTATAGACATTATAGATAAATAATAGGATGGTCTAGTGGCCGCAAAAGACGAGAGTAAGAATAAATGGGGGTTAAGTAGAAACCTCACTAGGAAGACGATGGACCGCACCTCTGGTGCGGAATCATCGGCTGTGGCTAGACATTTATTCTTTCTTGAGACTACTATTACTGTTGAAGACGTTGCTGCTGTAGCCACAGGCGGGCTTGATGCATCTCTACAGGGCGCTGCTCAATCGGACACTCCGGACCCGGCGGCCGTAACCTCTGCAGCAATTGACCCTACCCTAACTGCAGTAGCTACTTTAGTTCCCGACCCTGCAGTAACGGATAGCACAGCACTAGATGCTACATTAGTACCTGGTGCTGTCTCTATTACACCAGACCCGGCCAGTGTAGTAGCTGGAACTCTGGAAGCTGATTTTGAGAGAATAACTGAAGTAAATATGTCTGCCTATATTCGGGCAGCATATGCTACAGCTCTTAATATGAGTGTCTCTCTTTCTGCTGTTCGGCCAGTAGATATAAATGCGATACTGAATGTTCATCAGCCAGAAAACATTCCAGCATTTCTGAGGACTGCCTACACGGCCGTCTTAGACTTAGGTTCCTCTCTCACACAGGTAGGAAGCTTTGAAGGTCTTCCCGCTTTAATTAAGTCCCTAAGTACTTCTTATAGTGATATGCTGGCAGAGATCGAGGTCAAGTATCCCGGAGACCTGAGAGCGTTTCTTCATGGATACGCCACTACTGATCTAGGTGCTTCACTAGTAACAGAGAGATATAAGAATCTTCCCGTAATTATTTGGGGTAGGGTTGTTGCTGCTACCAGCAACTTTGGTGCGTTCGTTCGCCAAGATACCAATGGCACCAAGGATATGCCAGTAATGGGAATGAAGGCTGTTGTAAGTACACACACCAGTGACAAAACACCAAACCTACGTAAGGTTGGAAAGGTCTTTTACGAGAACAAATTCTTATTTGGTACAAGGTCAAAAGGTCTTGTCGCTTTCGTAATCGAGCCTGTCTATGGTGTATTCCCAGACCTCCACGCTGAGATTTTCGCGCAGCAGTATTTCCGTGCATCACTTGCTGCGCTTATTAGGCCGGCCCAGAGAACTACGACAGAGTTTCCTACCACACTTGTCTCTGTGTCCCCACACATTAAGATCACAAAGATTACCCTAAAGCCACAACCATTACGCGAGCTTCCTACTACTTTGAATGCTCGTGGTGGGTATTTGTCCATGGGTGCTCTTATTCGTGGTGGATTTAGCGGATCAACAGGTACGGCCGAAGATGCTGCCTATACAACTACAGCTTCGACTCATAGGTTTATTCTAGGAACAACTAAAGGTTTGTATATCCCTAAGAAGAATACACCTACAATAGTTACAACTACTTTCAATAACAATCACCCCAACCCAGATCTTCGTGCATCCTTGAGAGCTTGGCAGGCTTCTAATATAGGCGCATACCTTAAGGTCTATAATCTTGCTGCGCTTCCAGCATCTCTAACATCTATAGGTCCTGATCAATATAAGGACCTTTATGCTTTTGCTGAACCTGCTTACGTTTCAGACCTTCTTGCTTCCCTTATTTCTACAGGAGAGTATAGAGGACTCTCTGCATCTATTGAGAGTTCTGGTGGTATTTCAAACTTCACTGCTAGTATTATCTCCTTTATTAACCCACTATCTTACACAGTGGTTCCAGTCTCAACCAAACCTTTCAAAGACATCGGCGCGCTAATTAATTATGGGTCTATGGTTTCCTGTGCAGGGGGCTCTCAGATTGCTTCTCTGTCGGCCTACATCAGAGGATTCGAGGGCGGTACAGAAGACAAGGCAGCCAGCCTGGGAGCCTCTCTGAACGCATTGAGGCTGACTTCAGGAATGCCTGCTGAGATTGTTGGAAGGAAGCTAACCAGAATCAGAACCTTGACACTTAACTTTAGAGCTTCCACCAGAGGCTCATCGACTGTTAATGCTGTTGCTGTGCCTAAGGTCGAGACCTACAGCAGTTTGTTGGCTTCTATCTCTGGCCTATCTCATGAGATTAATTTTGGCGCCTCAATCACACCGGTACGTTACGCCCTTGAAGACGTCCTCTTCACAGCTTCAGAGCACGCTGTCAATCTTAGAAACCCACAAAACTTTAAGGATGTTCTACTTACCTTTAGGAGTAAGGTTAGCAGTTACGTATATGAAGAGATTGGTCAGGCAATATACCCAACTGAGCACGGTAAGTGGGCTATCGATCTGCGCTCGGTTAAGCGGCAGACCTCCTTCTTCGATAGGGATCCAGAAAGTAGGGAGCGCTTGGTTTCTAGCGCAGAAGGATTCCACTCTATTGATGAAGCTATTCGTAACGCCATCTCCATTATTTGTGACGGAGTACAGGATAATCTAGGAGCTTCTATAGTAGTGGGTGGAGGTTCTTCTAATTTGAGAGTCTCTATGGGTGTTACTTCTATTGACAAGTTTACGGATATGAGATCTAAACTAGTCTCTGTTCAGACTTTGCCTGATATATCAGCTTCTGTCAATACAGGACGTCAGTCTTCTGGTTATGCTTCTCTTATGACTACAATTTATTCTGGAGGCCTCGCTGTTCAAAGTAGTATGCCAGCTTCTCTGGATGTAGAAGTGGCTAGAGATTTGGGTGCAGAACTAACTGTAACGTAACGGATTAATGCTTCCTGCCTTTTTGCGTGTATTGTTTTATTTGTATTAGTACACAGGAATCAACTATCCGGAGTTAAGATGAAGTTCAGTATGGCGGTGCAGGACCTTCAGTATGCACTGAAGATGGTGAGAGATATCAAGATGGTAGCCGGCCCTCTAGAAGGAATTGCTGCTACCCTTATGAAGATATCAAATGGGAAGGCTGTATTCACTTCCTACAATGGTGAGAGTCTTGTGCGTGTGAATGTAAACGCTTCCTCTGAGGAGGAGGGTGAGTTTGTATTTGACGCTTCCTCTGTTAGTGGTGCTGTTGCTTCATTCCACCCAGTTAATGCTGCTGGTGTAGGCACAGCAGATATTGTTCTCCAGGTAAGTGATAAGACTAAGAAGTTAGTTCTTAGTACCTCGACTACGTATTCTAACGGAACTAAAGTTCCACATAAGAGAACTTTTGCTTTACTGCAGAAGGAAGGCTTCCCTGACTTCTCTAGCATTGATGATCTAACTATTACATTTTCCACGAAAGCCGCTCGTCTAACCTCTGGTATAGATGCAGCGGCTTTTGCTTTATCAGCTGATAGAAATAATCTAATCTTTACAGGTATGTACCTTCAGGTTCTGCCAGGAAAGATTCGACTTGTTTCAACTAATGGTATTTGTTTGGCCGAGTATTCCTCACCGCTAGACTACCAGGGAAAGGAATACAACATTGTAATCCCTGGAAACGTTGCCTCCAGGATTTCTCGCTGTGTCTTTGAAGAAGACACCATTGGTGTATGTATTACTGATAGACATTTCTTTATTCGCACAGAGAACCTATTGATGGGTGGGCCACTCATTCGTGAAGAGTATCCAGACTACAAGTCCGTTATTCGCGAAGCAGAGAACAGTATCCGTATTGATAAGGAAGTTTTCTTAGAGAACCTACTGAACTTGTCACATGAAGCTTCAACCATTCCCGACAATAGAGTTTCTGTATTGATGGATAAGGGAGCTGTTGTTCTTAGGTGTGGTGAGTCCGAGAACGAGGGCCTGCATTGCACAGGATTTGATGGTTCCTTTAAGTTTGATTGTAATGTAAAGCTTCTTGTTTCTACTATTAAGAATCTTTATGGAAAGGATGTAGAGATTGGCTTTTCCACCCCAGAATCCCCACTGCATTTCAGTTCGGCCGAAACATTGGGCGACGCAGCAGTTCTATCGTGCATACTGGTCCCTCTATCCCAGCAAGGCTAATCATGAACAGTTTGTTGATGGACGGGCGCTCCACAGCACAAAAGATTGAAGACGCAAAGAAGCTTTTGGAAGACCATGGTTATATTATCCGTGGTCCTTTGCTGCACAAGCATAACGTAAAAAGTCCGTCAGATCTTGTCAAGTTTTTTTATGATAAGATGATCGAATACAATCCCAACATGTCTATGCACTACTCAAGTACTCGTAAGCGTGATTTGGGTACCGCCAAAGCTTTTATTGAAGCTAGACAGGGACTGGGTGTTTCTAAGGCGAGAGCACTGCTAGAGTGCTGTGTTCTTATAGAGACACTCTTTAAATATGAGGAAAGGCTAGGCCTAAATTTTAAGGTCTCCTCCATGTCCGTTCTAGGACAAGAGGCTCTTGGTTGGATTACTGATAAGCTTGTCGACATCGTTAATGGGTTCAATACTGAGATAGCTGCGGAGAAGGACACGATTTGGTTCGAGAAGTTCTATCGCGAACAAGAAGCAAGTGTTCCAGACAGGTTTGTTGCTCAAGCAAATAAGCTATTGGGATTAGAGGTAAAAGATGGCAAAGAAGAAGAGTGAACAGCAAGAAGAGGGCACTATCTCAGAGGAGAAGTCACCAGAGGTTGGAGCCAAAGCAGTAGAGGTTGCGCTCAAGTCTCTATCGAAGAAGTTTGGCGAGGGTGCAGTTACTTGGCTCTCAGAGGCTAACGAGAGTAAGAGAGTTGTCATTCCAACAGGTTCTCTTAGACTTGACGCTGCGCTTGGAGTAGGTGGTGTAACTCTTGGTAGATTCTGGGAGTTCTATGGTCCAAACGCCAGCGGTAAGACCACGCTTACCTTCTCCATCATGAAGCAAGCTATCAAGCTTGGACATCGTTGCATCTTTGTAGATGCTGAACACTCTCTTGATAAGGGCCTCCTTGTTAAGATGGGCCTTGATCTAAGTAAGATTGCTATCATTGACATGCATACGGCTGAGGATATCCTTGATGCTACTGAGGCTCTAATCTCAACAGGCGAGTTTGCTGTGTGCACGATTGACTCTATTAGTGCTCTGCTTCCTACAGCGGAAGCGAATCTGGAGTCCTTCGGTGAGAATGGCCCTATGGGTCTACACCCGCGCTTGATGTCAAAGATGAGTCGCGCGCTTGTGCCACTTGCCTCCAAGACGAATACTGGATTATTCTTAATTAACCAGATTCGTTCTAATCTTGGCGGCTATGGTAATCCTGAGACCACTACAGGTGGTAACGCTCTACAGCACTACTACTCTGGACGTATCCGTGTTTCTGGGGGTGGCGTCAAGAGCCGCCAGATTCTAGATTCAAACGGTGATGCTATTGGCCACAAGATGAAGTTTGAGATCACTAAGAACAAGCTGGCTGCTCCTTTTAGAGAGGCCGAGGTTGATTTGATTTGGGGCCAAGGGTTCCAGCTTGATGGTGAGATTGTGGACATGTCCGTAGAGATGGGATTCATTGATCAGGCTGGCGCATGGTTTAGTCGCAATGGTGAGAAGCTTGGGCAGGGTAGGGCTAAGGCTGTCGAGGCTGTTGCTCAGAATAAGGACCTTAAGAAGGAACTACTGAGTGAAATCTCTAAGATGCTTGGCACAGACTTTTCAGCTTACGCAGAATGAGTAATCTCTCAGACCAAGTACTGTCGGTTCTAAACGAGCTATTCCCTCAGATTAAAGTCAAGAAGGAAGAGCCAGTTAGTTACAAGGGACAGAAGTTATTCCTAGACTTCTGGATTCCCCAGCTTGGTCTGGTTATTGAAGTTCACGGAAACCAACATGATGAGTTTGTTCCTATGTTCCACGGGACAGGCGAGGGGTTCCGTGCTTCAAAGAAGAGAGACTCTTTGAAGGAAGAATGGGCTGGAGTAAACGGTCATATTTTTGTTGTTGTGCGGGAGAATGAAATTCCGATTACTAAGGAAGCTCTGCTGGAGAAGATAGATGCTGCAACAGATAATGGACAGAGTGAATAGCTTTTCTGAAAGAATGTTGCTGCATTACGCTGCACCAAACAGAGATTTGATTGTTGAGATTATGCAGTATGATGCCAACCAGTTTGGCTCTATGCATGACGAGCAGCTTTCAAAGTACATCCTCGTTCTAGGCCAGTACCTTGTAATGCTTCAGCACAATGACAATCTTAAGAACGTAGAACAGGTTCTTTTAGATAAGGCGTTTGAGCATGAGCTTAATCTACAGAAGCTTGTAGCAGAGTTTCCTTCAAATGTAAAGACAGAGAAGGATAAAAAGTCTTGGCTAATTAAGAACAATGAGAAGTTGACTGAGATGGAGTTAGATCTCCTAGCTGCAGAGGCAGAGGCCTCTATTATCTCGGGTATGTCAAAGGCAGTAGAGGCGCTACTGAATGCTCTTAAGAAAGAGAAGTCCGGCCGTAGTGGTTCAGAGTAAATATGGAATCTAAGTCAAAGTTTGAGGACGTAGGAAATGAGCGCGCAGTAATCGCTGCCATTCTACAGAACTACGACCTTATCATAGATGCTGAGGCCAAGCTGGCAGAGACAGACTTTCTGTCCGACCACCATCGTGGCTTGTACTCTCTGCTAAGAGGGCTGTTTGATCAAGGGGTAAAATCCTTTGATATGATGGCTGTCATTGACTTGGCCGAGAAGCGCCAGGTACTAACATCTATAGGCGGTCCAGACTACATCTCTGCCCTCTATTCGATGGACGTAGATCCTAGAAATTTTGAGGTCTACGTACGTCAGGTCCTTGACGCCAGTCTCAAATATCAAATCTATAAGGAAGCTAATTACATCCAGAAAGATGTAGTTAACAATCTTGGATCAGAGGATAGTCTACCTGCTTCTGAGGTATTGGCTCTTGCCGAAACAAGGCTCATTGATATCTCTATGTCTGTTAAGGGGGTCGAGGAAGCTGTTAACCTCGGTTCAGATTTAAGGGACAGGGTAGCCAAGCTTGGTGACAATCCTGTCGATGTTCGTGGCATCAAGACTAACATTCCCCTTCTTGATAAGGCATTGAACGGCCTTGCTCCTGGAAGTCTGACAGTCATTGCTGCTCGTCAGAAGGGCGGCAAGAGTACGCTCATGATGAACATTGCTTCATACATGGCTTACACACTTGGAATGCCAATCCTCTATGTAGATACAGAGATGGGGCGTGAGGAAGTTCAGACTAGAATGCTAGCGCACTTAGCTGGCGTTCCCGAGCGCGCCATTACTAATGGTAAGTTCATTAATGACAACGCTTATTGTACGCGCGTTGCTAAGGCTGTCGATAGAATTGAGAGTGGGCTTTATTTGCATAAGTATTACCCAGGATACACTATCGAGGGACTCAAGAGCCTTGTTAGGAAGTATCACGCTCGTGAAGGAATTGGTGCTTTCTTTTTTGATTACATTAAGATCCCAGAGCTGAACGGTGATAATGCTTTCAAGGAGCACCAGATTCTAGGTAATGTTGCTACAGCCTTGAAGGACCTGGCTGGTCAGTTAAATATTCCAGTAATCTCTGCTGCGCAGATTAAGCGTACGGAAACCGGGACTCCAAAGACCCATTTCAACGAGATGGATGTTGCCGACTCTGACAGAATTGGCCGCTACTGTAATAACCTGCTAGCTCTTGCTCGTAAGAATCCAAAGGAAGTAGAAGAGGACGGTCTGGATTGCGGAACGCATCGCCTGCAGGTTCTTCTCGCGCGAGCGGGCGGGACCTTGTATAAGGGCATCGATTTGGATTGTCACTTCCCCACCCTCACTATGACCCAAGCAGTTAATCAGTCAAACGGTATTCCCAACTTTGATGGTGAGAAGGAAGGCGGCCTCTCGTGGTAGATTTCTTTAGTATAGAGACACTCAAAGTTGTTGGAATAGCTATCCTAGCTTTTGGTGGTCTCTATCTATTTCGTAATGTTCCTGGATTTCGTGCTGCCTTGCCTTTTTTCAAGTGGGTAATTGAGCTTGTGCGCCGGAGCTTAAACTATTGGGGTGCTCGGAAGGTGTACAAGGATTCTGCTGATGTAGCAGCTAGGTACACGGTAATGCTTGACATGTTTAAGTTCCAGCCAGGTATGGATCTTTCTAAACTTTGGTTTGGTAAATTCGTAAAAGATACTTACATTCAGCTGGTTAGTGATGGACACTCAGAGGACGAAGCTCTTCGCATTGCTAATGGTGTATATGTCCTTTTGAGTTACCACCCGGATATATTAACGACTCTTAGTGGTCTGAGCGATATAAAGCATATCGATGTCAAGAAGACAACACTCTTGTTCGTAGATTTCCTAGGTGAGTTGTTTAACCTCAAGCACAAGTTAGATAGATTGTTCTACCAGGATATGGTTTATGGAGTCAACCAAGTCCTTCTAGAGTTGAAGAACGGCAAGGCCGATAAGAAGACTGTATCTGCTGTTACTGGAACCTTGTGGCGTATGTATCAGTTAAGCAAAGCTTATGGTGAGCTGAAGAATAATAGTTCTCTGTCTCAGGCCGAGTTCCAAAAGAAGATGCAGACTGCTCTTTCAACCCTAATATCTTATTTTTACAAGTAATGAAAACTATACCGGAAGAAGTTAAAACTCAAATTAAAGAGAGCATCGACATTGATGCTTTGCTTTCCTATCTTGGGTTTAGGATTACTAAGTCTTCCAGTAGTGAGGTTCGTGCTCCTTGTATTATCCACGGCGGGGATAACCCAACAGGGTTCTCTATACGTACTGATACAAGGAAGTGGAAGTGCTTTACAGGCCGCTGTGAAGTCAATGCTGATGGTAAGACTGAGAATGATTTGATCTCACTTGTAATGCGCACCCAAGGCCTGCCTTGTATTGATGCGTTGCAGTTCCTATCAGATTTTTCTGGCCTGCATATAGACGTACGATCTAGTGACTTTGTAGAGGACGAAGCTTACAAGTACAAGAAAGATGCTAGCAAGTTTACAAAAATGGCTTCTCGAATCCTTAGGCCAACTCGCCCAACCGCGATGTTGAGTGAGGAACAGCAAGCTGCCTACATCAAGAATAGGGATGACTATTTTGTTACGCAGGGGTTTTCTCCAGATACTTTAGAAGCATTTCAGATTGGTGGTTTATGGGACAGGAGAGGCGTCAAGCGCGCTACAATCCCAATCCACGATGATGTTGGTAATCTAGTAGGTCTTAGCGCTCGCCGTACTGATAATGATGATGAGCCGCGGTATGAGATTGAGTACAAATTCCAGAAGGGAAAAGTTCTATACAACCTTCACAATGCCAAGCAAACCGGCTCAGATTTGATTATTATTGTAGAAGGATTTAAGGCCGCCTGGGCTGTCTTCGAGGCAGGCTATCCCAATGTGGCAGCCTGTATGGGGTCTGTTATTACAGAAGAGCAGGTGTCTCTTCTTGTGTCCTCCAAATTTATGAAGTGCGTTCTTATGCTTGATGGTGATGAATCAGGCCGTGATGGTACTGAGAGAAGTATACCTAAGTTAGAACGCGCACTAAAAGTTATACCAGCTTATTTGCCAGATGGTATTTCACCAGATGATATTAGTAGAGAAGAGTTAAAAGAGTTTCTTAGTATTCATATGTATTAGAAGGAGTAATGTATGCAGCCAAAGAATGATGTAACGCTAGAGGGTTTTCTAAAGTATCCTGATCTCCGTGAGACCAAGAACGGTTACGTTCAGTTTCAGGGCAAGGTTTCTGTTCCTTTCACTTACAAGGACAAGGCCAGTGGAGAGCAGAAGGAGGGTAGTCGCCTGATTAAGATCTCTGCTTGGGGTGATCTTGCCCACCAGCTAGGTGCCATTCCAGATGGTACTCCGGTTCGTGTTCAGGGATCGTTTAATGACCGCAGCTACGATGGCAACTGTAAGGATTGTGGCTCGGCTCAGAAGAAGAACTGGGTTGACGTTCTAGTCAATACCTTCGTGCTGGTTTAATATGTCAGAAGATACGGAAGGTAAGATTGTATTTGGATTACCATCAGCATCGTTTCTACCGTTGGCCAAGTACAAGTTCAAGCATCTAACTGGCCTTGCCAGTCTGACGATCCCAGTTCGTGGTTCGTTTCCAGAGGGCAGTGGGTTTAGTGGAGAGTATGATATTTGCCCCTCGGCAGGCATCATCCTTTTTGGAACGCTTACTCAGGTAATGCTAGGACTTGGCAAGTATCCCAACATGGAGAACAACCAGAGGTTCATTCTCTCTGGTCTAGAACTTGATGGAGATAACCTAACAGTTATTGGGCGTGTTGTTGAGCTACTGGAGGAGACTGATGCAGAAGCAAGTAGTTGATGAGGAAAAGACATCGGCGGATTTTGAGCAGTGTCCGGTGTGTGAATCCTATCAGATTGCTGAAGAGCCAAGCCAGTTCTGTTGCAATCGTTGTGGATTAGTTTGGGTAGCTGTTCGTCGTTTTGAGGAGTAGTCATGGATTACTACGAGGTCTTAGGTCTTTCTAAGGGTGCTTCTACAGATGAAATCAAGAAGGCTTACAGAAAGCTGGCCTTGGAGTATCATCCAGATAGAAACCCAGACAATAAGGAAGCAGAAGAGAAATTCAAGGAAATAAACGAAGCATACTCGGTTCTTTCTGATCCTACAAAGAAGGAAAGCTACGACCGCTTTGGTGTTCGTGACCGCTCTTCTGCTCCGCCACCACCTCCTGATTTGGAAGAGTTCATGCGGAGGTTCTCCGGTGGCTTTGGTGGGTTTGGTTTTGGAGCGCCGAACAATAAAGCGCCGCGCCAAGGTGCTCATTTAAACTATGAACTAGTTCTAACTTTGTCTGAAGCAATTCTGGGATGCCAGAAGAAGATTCAGTTTGAGTTAGATGACACGTGTCACACCTGCGATGGTAAGGGGCATGTGAAGTTTGACTCATGCCACTCATGTAATGGGCAGGGTAGTATTGTTCAGGATATGGGCAATAACTACAGGCAGATATCTGTATGCCGCGACTGTGGTGGTATGGGAGAGTTCCCACTTGAGCCCTGTGGGCAATGTAATGGTCGGAAATTTGTTCGAGCATCGCGTCAAGTTATGATGAATATACCTGCAGGTGTACATCATAGTAATACGTCTAGACTCTCAGGTAAAGGGCAGCGTGGAGCCCTGGGCGGTCCTCCAGGCGACTTACTGGTGCGGGTGCTTGTGGAGTACCCGAAGAATCTTACGGATGCGCAGAAGGAGTTCCTGAGGAGTTTAGATGCTCCCCCTGAGGAGATTCCAGAATCTCCCCCAGCAGAGGTGCTAGAGGAGCCAAATGAGCAGCCAACAGAATAGCGTAATACTAGCATTGGATGTATCGTCTTCCAGTACGGGGTACGCTGTTCTGAAAGGTGGGAGGTGGAGAAAGTCCGCTTCCTCATACGGCACTATCAAAGTGCCTGCCTCTCTTGAACTAGCAGAGCGGCTAGAGAAGTTCAGAGATGAGGTGGAGGAAGTTATTCTCCGAACCAAGCCAGACTTGGTTGTTATTGAGGACATCTTTTTCCTGAGAAGTATCTCAACAGTCAAACTATTGGCTCGATTCAGTGGGGTGGCTCTTGAGGTTTCACGTAGGATGACTAAGCAGGAACCCTGTCTGGTCCTCTCTTCTACCGTAAGATCTAAGTTAGAGTGCGGTAAGTCAAAAGAAGAAGCGTTCAAGTATATCTGCGATAAGTACAAACTTACTGATTGGAAATTCAAAGAGCATAATGATATAGCGGACGCCCTGTGCCTCGCTTTATATGCACATAAATTCATGGGAGCTGTATGAGAGAAAGACCGTTATCTGCATCGTCAATTAAGACATTTTTGCAGTGTACATTAAAGTATTACTACAGCTACGAGGATAAGAAGCCTCGTGTTGCTGGTGGTGAGCACCTAGCTTTCGGTACAGCCTTGCACGCTGCCCTGGAAGAGATGCACAAAATTGTATCAGAGACTGGCAAGCCACCAGATGATGAAGTCTATAAGAGAGTTATGGACGTTTTCATGAAGTCTGCGGTAAAGGATAAGATGTCCAACCAGGCTCTCTACGCAGAGGGTAAGGACATCCTCCTTCCGCGCCTTGACGGGGTTGACCCTGAGGAAAAGGTTCTTGGTTTGGAGCTTAAGTTTGAACTTAAGACCCCCAACGGGACGCCCTTCCTGGGAAGTATTGACAAGCTTGTAGAGCTTGACCCTACGACTGCAGTCATCATTGACTATAAGAGTTCTCGTATGGCTCTTACTCAGGAAGAGGCGGATACAGACGTTCAGTTGTCGATGTATGACTTGGCTGTTAGTATGATGTTCCCCCAATACACGAACATCATTTGTGCTTTCGACTACCTACGCTTGGGAGAAGTTATTACCCATCGTAGTCCAGAAGAGCGCTCCATGTTTGTACACTTCCTGGACACTGTCTATGCAGAGATTCTTCGACTAGAGAAGGATGACGTAAAGCCTACCCTTAACCAGTTCTGTGGTTGGTGCGATTTCAAGGATTACTGCCCGGACTTTGTTAAGATGGTAACCGACCCAGATATGATTCTCCCTCGGGTTGACAGTATGGATGACGAGCAGTTTGTTGAGGCTTGGACCATCTTCGGTGCAGCTAAGAAGATTGTCGAGGCCCGTGAGAGAGACTTCAAAGATCAGGCGTATACTCGCCTTAAGATCAACGATAGTATCAAGGGCAAGGATACCGAGATCTACAAGGTCCAGGCTGGGCGCAAGTCTTATGATGCCCGTTCGGTCTTCAAGATTGTTGGTACCGAAGAGTTTGTAAAGATGGCAAGCCTAAATAAGAATAGTCTCGACAAGTATTTACGAGACCACCCGGAAGAGGCTGAAATTATTGAGGAAAACGCTAGCTTCTCGTTCCAGAGTCCTACATTTAGGACACGCAAGCTTAGAGAAGATTAAGTCTTAACATAGTGTTTATAGTGTATTATTCTTAATCTTAGAGGTTTATATAGATGGCTAACAAGGACAAGATAAAGGTACTGTTTTACGGCGATGCCCCTACCGTCGCTACTGGGTTTGGCACGGTAAGCAGGAATATTCTTACAGGGCTCCACGCCACTGGTAAGTATGATATTTCTGTAATGGGTGTAAACTATTGGGGTGACCCCCATCCGTTCCCATTCCCTATTTGGCCTATCGGTGTAGGCAGCAAGCAGGGAGACCCTTATGGGCGACAGCGCGCCGCGGACATGATGATGGATCCTGGCATGCAGTTTGATGTGTTATTCATGATTCAGGATAGCTTCATCCTTGAGTTTATGAACCAGGTCATGCCAAAGCTCAAGACCGTTAAGAAGTTTGCCTCTGTTGCTTACTTCCCTATCGATGGTGTTCCGAAGGCAGAATGGATTAGGGCAATGGACCTTTTTGATACTGCCGTTACTTATACGGAGTTTGGTAAGAAGGAAGCAATCCTGGCTCACCCCCCAATCGCTAAGAAGATTCAGGTAGTCCCACATGGGGCTAACTTGAAGGATTTCCATGTTGCTCCTGAGGACAAGGTACTAGAATTTAAGAAGCAGTACTTTGGTCCGCACGCTGAAAAGTTCCTTGTAGTTAATGTTAATAGGAACCAGCAGCGTAAGGATATTCCTCGCACTTTGATGGCGTTCAAGGAGTTTAACCAGCGCCGCCCGAACTCTGTCCTGTACCTCCACATGGCTGCTAGAGATCAGGGCTGGTATCTTCCAGATGTTGTGAGGAGTGTTGGCCTTACTCTTGGTGAGAACGTTCTCATGCCCGGCGCAGACTTTGGTCCGAATCAGGGATACCCTATTGAAATTGTAAACCTAATCTACAATTCTGCGGATGTGATTGTATCAAGTACTATTGGTGAGGGTTGGGGCCTTTCTACCGTAGAGGCAATGGCTACAAAGACCCCAGTTGTTTTCCCAAACAACACCTCACTCACTGAGATTGTTGGAGAGGACAGGGGGTATCTAGTTCGCTCCGGAGAGACTCCAAACGATTTCGTTGTATTACCAAATGATAACGAAGTCCTTCGTCCAATTGTAGATGTTATGCACATGGCCGAGACACTCATTCATATTTATGATAATCGCGATGAGGCGAAGGCCAAGGCTGAGAAGGCATTTAGCTGGATTAAGAATAGTCTTACCTGGGACAAGCATGTTGTTCCTCAGTGGGACAAGATCCTAATGAACGCTGCTGTTAACTTGGCTAAGCAGTCATCTACTTCGTCTGTAATCTCTGCGGAAGATCTCTAAATATGCGTGGAGTCAAGTACATAGGTCCTATCTGGGATTTTAGTGGATATGGAGAAGCTTCGCGCAACTATATCTTGGCTCTACACAAGGCGGGCGTTCCAATCACAGTGCAGCCGCACTGTTTTGATAGGAACGCTCCCCCTGTGGGCTCCGAAGAGGAGCGTGCAATCTTAGCTTCTCTTGTTGAGAAGCCGATTGATTTTGACATTGTAATTGTTCACCTTACACCTGACCTTGCTCCTGCGTATGCTCAGAAGTATTCTGATAAATATGTCATCAGTTACACCGTATGGGAGACCAGTAAGCTCCATCCTCTTTGGGTGAACGCCTGTAATATGGTAAAGGAAGTTTGGGTTCCTTGCCAGTGGAACATGGAAGCCTTTGCTTCTTCTGGTGTTAAGGTGCCCATGTTAAGAGTGCCTCATGGAATTGATCCGACCCTATATGACAGTGTCGGATCTCTTGCCGAATCCCTATTGGGCCCAAAGACATCAACTTATAATTTCTACTCTGTGTTCCAGTGGAATGCAAGAAAGAATCCAGAAGGTCTCTTGAGGGCATACTTCAACGCCTTCAGAGCTGAGGATGACGTCCGTCTTATCCTTAAGACTTATATCGGTGGCAACGTTCCCGCCCACGAAGATGCAAGAATGATTAAGGAGCACGTAGGGCATATCAAGCGAGATATGCAGCTTCCTAATTATCCAAAGCTATCTCTAATCACTGAGACTCTAAGTAGTGAGCAGATGCGTGCTTTGCATATGTATGCTGATGCTTATGTTGCACTTCCTCATGGCGAGGGTTGGGGCCTAGGGTTTATGGAGGCTGGTCTGGCTGGCAATCCTGTTATAGGGACTGGGGCTGGTGGTAACATGGATTTCATGAATGCAGACAACAGCTACCCCGTTGCTGTAATGGAATCCTTTGTTGCAGGAATGGGCTCGTTCAATCCTTGGTACCTGGGCGATCAGAAGTGGTTTACTCCTAGCAATATCGATGCAGCATCATTGATGCGTCATGTATTCGAGAACCGCGAGGAAGCTAAGGCTAAAGGATTGGCATTAAAAGAGAATATCACCAACAACTTTAATTGGGACGCTGTCTCTTCCGTAATGATTAAGCGCTTAATGGAGCTGTAATGAGCCTTCCTATTTCGTTGTGTCTCTTTGTAAAGAATGAAGAGAAGTCTCTGGTGGACTGTATTGAGTCCGCACTTCCTGTGGTTTCAGAGATCGTTGTTGTTGACACAGGGTCAACGGACAATACAGTCAAGATCGCAAAGAAATATACCGATAGAGTATATACTGTACCTTTCACGGATTTTGGTTCTATTCGCACCATTACAGCCCATCTATCAAACATGCCTTGGGTTTTAATGCTAGATGCGGATGAGCGCCTCATTCCAAAGGACTATCCTAAGTTTGAGCCTCTGCTCAATGTTCCAGATGGTGTGTCGGGCGATGACATGGAGCTGGATGAAGAGGGTAACGTGGTCATTGATTCGTATGCTCTACCACGCCGACGCTGGGCTGACCTCTGGATGACGAAGCAGGTGGATAAGGAGTCCTATCCTGATTGGCAAGTCCGGCTATTCAAGAACCATGTTAACCGCCAGAAGATTAGGTTTGTTCGTAGGGTACACGAACGTGTTCAAGGGTGTATCAAGACTATCCATTTAGAGGATGGACCCACGATTCATCACTTCCAGAATGTAAACAAGGATAAGACAGCCCTCGCAGCTCGTCAGGAAATGTATACTAGATTCAGAGAGTTAGATATTGCTGAGGGGATAGAGCACGAAGTTCCAGCAGTAATTGAGGAGGATAAGGTAAAGTGATTTACGGTATTCTTAGCATCAGCAATGGGGTAGGACTGAAGTATCCTTTTCCTCCGGTTGTTGCCAATCTCTCTAAGCTTTGCGACAAGGTTCTAGTTGGGGTCGACCCCGCATACCCCGCTGATATCCTAACTATAGAGGCTCTGATCAAGGCGGGGATGACTAACGTCAATATAATTCCTGCTGCTTGGAACAGGGAGAACATTGATGCTGGCAGCGAGATTGCTATCCAGATGGACAGTCTCGTTAGTGTAGCCAAGCTTGATGGAGCTACTTGGGTAGTGGTTCCTCAAGCTGATGAGCTATTCCTGGATGAAGATTTTCCGATGCTCAGGATGTTTATGGAAAGGGCAGCTCCTGATGTAATTGGTTTTTCGATGGAGCGTCTTTATTTTTGGGGCTCTTTCAACAAGGTGAGAAAAGACTGGAATGCTGAGCTAGTCCGCATCTTCAGAGCCGGCGCTTTCTCTTTCTTAGCTGATGGTACGGATAAGGCTGGTATGTACTCAGGAGCAGTTGTTCCTGGAAGGGTGGTTGCCTTACCTTACAAAATGTATCATTATAGTAGAGTCGGCTCTCCTCAGGAGATTAGTGCTCGTGTGAGAAATTTGGATGGATTGTTCCATCCTTCGGAAAGTCTAATGGAGCCAGAGGCAGTTCCTGCCTATGACTTCGTTGCACGTTCTTACGACAACTATGCAAAATCTGGACTTCCACCAGAAGTGTCTGGCGAGTTTGTAGAGTTTGATGGTAATCATCCTTCGGGAATCAAAGAATGGTTTGGAGAATAAATGTTTAAGAATACCAGTGTTCTGATTACGGGTGCTGCAGGATTGGTTGGTCAAGCTGCGGTAAAGTATTTCCTTTCGCAGGGTGCTCGTGTAGTTGCCCTCGTTAAGGATGACAACAGTAAGGCTCGTCTACTACCTAGCAATGTATCTATTGTCAAGGGTGATATTCGAGACAAGGAGTGCCTTCAGTACTGTCTAAGCAAGTACGAGGTTGACTATGTTCTCCACCTAGCTTCGCAGCCTATTGTTCGTATCTGCCATAATGATCCTTTTACGGCCTATGAAACGAACGTTATGGGTGTAATCAATCTCTTTGAGGCTTGTCGCGCTTTAGTAAAGAAGCCCAAGAAGATTGTGGTAATGACTTCGGACAAGGCTTACGGTCCTGCCCCTGTCCCGTATCGCGAGGATACTCCACTGGTAGGGTTTGATTCATACTGTACCTCTAAGGCATGTCAGGACCTTGTGTCTCTATCATATGCCAAGACTTACGGTCTGCCCATCGTAGTTGTTCGTGCCGGAAATCTTTATGGTCCTGGTGACTTGAACCTTTCTCGCCTCATTCCTAACTCTACTCTTAGAATGTTAGACGGCCTCTCTCCCACTCTCTACAGTGGTGTTGCTGAGTTCATTCGTGAGTTCATCTACGTCGATAATATTGTTGAGGCATATGCCATTCTCTTCGAGAAGGGTGTTGCTGGCGAAGCCTATAACGTAGGTGGCACCACGCCTCAGAGAATCGGCAGTGTTATTGAGATGATTAGGGATAAGGTTAATCCTTCTCTAGATATTGAGATTATCTCAAAGGATTTCGATGAGGTCAAGGAGCAGTATCTGGATGCCACGAAGATTATGGCTCTAGGATGGAAGCCTCGTGTTGACCTATCAGAAGGTCTAGATATCACCATCGATTGGTATAAGAAGTTAAAGGCTTCCGGAGGCGTCTAATGATTAAGCCCACTGTCAAACAGTTAAAAACGATCCTGGATGACAGGGGCTATCTTTGTGAGCTTCTTCGTTCAGACGATCCAGAGTTCGTGAAGTTTGGGCAGGTATATATCTCTACTACTACTCCAGGAACTATCAAAGCTTTTCATCGCCACTTTCACAAGACCGATCACATTGCTTGTGTAGCTGGTCAGGTGAAGCTAGTAGTTATTGATCCTGATGATTATAAGACTTACGAATATCATTTAAGTCCAATGTCTCCTAAGCTGGTAACAATTCCTCCAACTCTCTGGCATGGTTGGCAGTCTGTAGGAACAGTTGAAGCCATTCTTGTGAGTGTAACGACAGATGCCTATGACCCTAAGGATGTAGATGAGGAGAGGGTCCCTGCTGTGGATAATCCATTTGGATATGTTTGGGGAGTGAAGCATGGCTAAGATGTTAATCTTTGGTGGTACAGGTTCTCTTGGCAAGGAGCTTATCTCACATTTCGTAGATGAGTACGAAGTGTTTGTATTCTCTCGCGACGAAGCAAAGCACGTCACTGTCAAGCAGATGTTCCCTCAGGTTAAGTCTCTGATTGGGGATGTGCGAGATCGTGACGCTGTTTTTGGTTCTATTCTAAAGGTAAAGCCAGATGTTATTATTAACGCCGCCGCCCTAAAGAATGTTCCTGAGGTTGAGGAGGTCCCCATGGAGGGAATCAAGACTAGCCTCATTGGTACGGAGAATATTGTCCTGGCAGCCAAACAGCTCGGCTTGAAGTGTAAGATTCTCAGCGTGTCCACCGATAAGGCCTGCCATCCTGTCAATGCTTACGGTATGGCGAAGGCCCTTCAGGAGAGATTGCACGTACGTTCTAACGGTGATGGGATGGTTTGCAACGCTGTCCGTTACGGGAACGTCCTGGAGTCGCGCGGCTCACTAATCCCATTATTGAAGCAGAGGTTTAAGGATGACGCCCAGGTCAATATCACTCACAAGGATATGACCAGATTCTTCCTTACACTAGAGGCTTCAGTCGAGCTGATTAAGACTGCCCTTGCAGATGACGAGGGTGGTAAGATTTTCATTCCTATCATTCGCGCAGCCAAGATTACTGATGTGGTTGATGTATTCAGAGAGCACTATAACCGCAGCTCTGAGAAGATTAAGTTTACCCAGGTCCGTCCTGGAGAGAAGATCGATGAGATGCTCATCTGTAGGGAGGAGCTGTCGCGCACTGAGCGTGTTGGTGATGTATTCGTCATTCATGACATTCTTACTGATAAGCAGTTCTCTGATCTCAATGATGAGCTTAGCTCTGGCTCTGCCAGCGTTCTTCTAAGTCGTGAGGAGCTTGTGGAATTCCTTAAGAAGCACGGTATCTTCGATGACTGATGTCGAACTCAAGCCACTTGATGCTGAGCATTTAGAATGGGCACGCCTACTTCATAATGACCCAGATGTGCTAGCCATGCTTACAGATCCTACGATCGTGTCACCGGAGCAGCAGGCTAGGTGGTTTGATTCCCTACAAAATTCCAAAACCTCGCAGCGTCTTATGGCGGTTATTGATGGTGTAGTTGTAGGTCTGGTTAGAATAGACAGCATAGATTACAACAATAAATCTGTATGCGTCGGCTTAGATATTCATAAGGATCATCGAGGAAAAGGTTACGCCAAGCCTATATACAATTCTGTACTTCGAGACTGGTTCGACAACAAAGACTTCAACAGAGTTTGGTTGATGGTGGTTGAATACAATAAAGTAGCTAGAAAGTTGTATAAAAGCTTAGGTTTCTTGGAAGAAAATATTCAGCGCCAGGCACTTTTTAAGAACGGAAAGTATTATGATTATTATGGTATGTCCATTCTTAAGGATAGCTGGGTAGCTATAACTAGTCCTAAGCGTTGTAATAAGTGTCTTGAAGTAAAAGAACCTAGTGATTTTTTTAGATTATATAGAAGAAGCTGTGTCAGACTGCAATCTATTTGCAAAGAGTGCCAAGTAAAGTCTCATAAAGATTACTGTGAGCGCACAAAAGAAAATCGAAGAATATGGAAGAGGCGCAGCGATCTTAAAAAGAAATACGGAATATCTATAGAGCAGTACCAAGAGATGCTAGTCAAGCAAGAGTTTGCTTGTGCTGTGTGTAAAGAGCCTGAGAAATACTCCACTTCTGCAAATTGTGACCCTATTTTAGCTGTAGATCATTGCCATTCTACGAATAAAGTAAGAGGGTTGCTGTGCTCTCAATGTAACCAAGGGATTGGAAAGTTCAAGGATAGTATCGAACTGCTTGAGGCTGCAATTTCTTATTTAAAGGATAACGAAGATGAATAAAGATAAGAAGCCTGTTCTGCCCCTCTTCCGAGTTAACATGCCGAAGAACGTTCATCTGGAATTGCAACCGATCCTAGAAAGTGGATTCGTATCCGAAGGTCCAAAGGCCAAGGAATTCGAGCAGGCTTTCCAGACTTGGTTGGGTAATCCATTTACTGCATTGGTAAACTCAGGAACAAGTGCTCTCACGATTGCTCTCCGTCTTGCCGGTGTAGGTTTCGGGGACGAGGTTATTTCTACCCCGATGACTTGTCTCGCCACGAACGAGCCTATCCATTCTCTAGGGGCCAAGGTAGTTTGGTGCGATATCGATCCTGCTACCGGATGCATGGACCCATCTAAGCTTGAAGCTCTTATTACGCCGAAGACCAAGGCAGTTATGTTTGTTGACTGGGCAGGTACACCATGCGAGCTAGATGAGCTAAATGCTATTGCCCATAAGCACGGTCTTAAGACTATCCAAGATGCTGCCCATTCTCTAGGTGCCCTGTACAAGGGGCATAAGGTCGGTACTGTATGTGACTATACATGTTTCTCTTTTCAGGCGATTAAGCATATGACCACTGTTGATGGTGGTGCTCTAGCTTGCTTCAACAAGGAGGATTACGATAGGGCTGTCCTCCTTCGCTGGTTCGGCTGTGCTCGTGGCCATAATAATAGTCCCATCAAGTGGACGGGCGATGTCACTGAGTACGGCTACAAGATGCATATGAATGACGTCAATGCTACAATTGGCCTTGCTTCGCTGGCCAATATTGATCCCATCATTGCAAAGCATCGTAGTAACGGCAAGCTTCTCATGGACCTTCTCAAAGATGTTCCAGGGCTTGAGACTATGCGTGTTCCTGATTATGTTGAGTCCTCTTTCTGGATCTTTACTATTAAGCTTAAGGATTCTGAGCAGCGCGAGGTTATTTCAAAGGGCCTCGATGGGTTTGGAATTGGCAACAATATTGTACATACCCGCAACGATGTCTATACCTTATTCAAGGAGAGTCAGGTAACTACCCTTCCTGGTATGAATGATTTTGGTAATCGAATGCTTAACATCCCTTGTGGATGGTGGCTTGATGAATCGGACATCAAGTACATCGCGGTATCCTTACTATCCCTTCTAGGGAAGTAAATGCTAAAGTACCTTTCCCATTGCACAGCTCCTGTATTTACTACACTAAACGCAGATAATCACAGAGGAGAACCCCGCTGGGAGCGTAATGCTCTGGATGCTCTCCTGACAATGGGAAAGACTGTACATACCTCCCTAAAAGTTTGGCATTCCCCTTTGGAGAAGCCGGCCAATCTTTTTGATGAACTTCATCCCGAGTGGTTGGAGGAATCTATCCAGATTAGTTATGGTGTCCCTCGTGAGATTTACACGGGCCCATACCCTGCTGATTGTGATCCCAAGTATCGCATAGTACAATATCAGGAC